>Ga0099364_10012139_pt1 | contig 11663 bp, 13 predicted proteins | sample TergutTh196P3_FD_73070 | JGI IMG/M metagenome (GOLD analysis project Ga0099364, IMG submission 73070) | Microcerotermes parvus P3 segment gut microbial communities from Pointe-Noire, Republic of the Congo - Th196 P3 | ecosystem: Host-associated > Arthropoda: Insects > Digestive system > Gut ...
CAGCACAACGTGAGAAAAAAGGCCGTGTTATGCGACGCAGAGAGGGAATTCCGGTGAAAACGCCGGAACTGACCGAACGGAGACGCATAATACGGCCTTTTTTCGGCAAGTTTCGGCAAGCCCTGACCAGTAACATATTATGCACCGATTTTACGAAACCTCACATATCGGCTTTCCATTATTTCCTCGGCAGTAAGCGCGCCCATTCTCTCACACCACTTTGCAATTTCGTCTTTTAGCTCGATTAGCAGCTTGCTCTGGCTCCTGCCACTTTCAGGGATGATTCTCTCTATCACGCCCAGCTCCATTGCGTCTTTAGATGTCAACTTCAGGCTCTGCGCCGCCTCGGGAGCTTTATCCGGATCGCGCCAAAGGATATTAGCGCATCCCTCCGGTGAAATCACCGAATAAACCGCATTTTCAAGCATCCAAACATCATTGGCGACAGCCAGCCCCAGAGCCCCACCGCTGCCGCCTTCTCCAATGAAAATTGACAGCACGGATGTTTTCAGTGCGCTCATTTCTGCCAAGTTTTCTGCAATAGCAGCGCCTTGTCCACGCTCTTCGGCGCCAATGCCGCAAAATGCGCCCGCTGTATCAACAAAGCAAATAATGGGACGACGGAACTTCTCTGCCTGCTTCATCAGCCGCAGGGCCTTTCTGTAACCCTCTGGGTTAGGTGTGCCAAAATTCCTTTTTACCCTAGCCCTAGTGTCGCGCCCTTTCTCTGTAGCTATTACCGTTACCGGAATGTCGTCAAGATATGCCAAACCACCTATAATAGCAGGGTCATCAGCAAAACGGCGATCTCCATGCAACTCAATAAAACCTTTGAAAATACCCTGTATATAATCAAAGGACGTCATACGATCCTTAGAACGAGCAGCAAGAACAAAGTCATAAGCGGTCTTCTCTAGCGATTTCTTTTCCTTCACCTTTTTTTCTCGCGTTTTCTTCTCATGCACCTTTTTTTCGCTTGCAGTTTTCATTATGAAGATCATCCCTTCGATTTCTATTATGTGCCTACGGATACCACCAGAACGTCAACGCTTGTGCATTTTCAGCAGTGTGGCAATAACCTGCTTCTGCCTATTGCGCGGAACGATCATGTCCACAAATCCGTGATCCAAAAGGTTCTCTGCTTTCTGGAACCCAGGGGGCGGCTTTTTCCTCACCGTCTGCTCAACAACGCGCGCACCCGCAAATCCGATTATCGCACCCGGCTCGGCCATTGCAATATCGCCCAGCATCGCGAAGCTCGCAGTGACGCCTCCCGTTGTGGGATCGGTTAGCAGAGTCAGATAGAAATTCCCTGCTTCGCTATGGCGCTTTACGGCGCCACTCGTTTTTGCCATTTGCATAAGCGAAACGATACCCTCCTGCATTCTTGCTCCGCCCGATACAGTGACCCCAACGACCGGCAATGAATTTGCCAGCGCATTTTCAAACAGCAACGTTATCTTTTCACCGACCGCAGCGCCCATGCTCCCCATCATAAAGTACGGATCCATAACAAAAACCGCGCAATTTTCGCCCCCTATTGATCCCGTCCCACAGATGACCGCTTCCGGTTCGCACCCTTCGCCCTTAAGCTTTTCGAGCTTTTCGACATAACCGGGGAACTCAAGAGGATCACAGCTCACAATATCGGAATACATTTCAGCAAAACTGCCCTTATCGATCAAATACCCTATGCGCTGCCTTGCATTAATGCGAAAACAATGGCCGCATCGGCAAACTTGCAGATTCTCCCGCAATTCAGAGATCGGAATCGCCTTATCGCAAGCAGGGCAGTTGTCCGACATTTCAACATCGGTCTCCAACCGCTTTTCGGGAGGCCGCCGGCCGCCTTTTTCAAGCTCATTTTTAGCTTTCCTAAATTTGCTGTTCAATGCCATTATTATTCACCCCGCTTCATCATAAAATCAGTATAGTATTCTCCGCGCCGGAAATCCTCGTCAGAGACGATTTCAATCTGTTCGTCGATATTGTTCGGCACGCCTTCAATAATAAGCTCACACAGCGCGGCATGCATCTTGCGGATTGCCTCCTCGCGCGTGTCCGCGTGGACTATCAGCTTTCCAAGAAGCGAATCGTAATACGGCGGGACTGAGTACCCAGTCCACAGAGCGCTGTCAAACCTCACCCGCGGGCCTCCCGGTACATGCAAAAGCTCAACTTTACCCACAGCTGCCGCATTAATGCGGCATTCGATCGAATTCCCCCTAAGGACAACATCCTTCTGCTCAAAATCGAAAGGCACGCCAGCCGCAATGCGTATCTGCCACTTCACCACGTCTATCCCAGTTACTTGCTCCGTTACTGGATGCTCAACTTGAAGCCTGACGTTCATCTCCATGAAATAGAAATTCCCATCGGCATCAAGCAGGAATTCCACAGTCCCGGCATTCACATATCCAACTACTTTGGCCGCTTTTCTCGTAGCCTCGTACAGTTTCTCCCTAAGAGCGCTGTCCACGGCGGAGGAAGGCGTTTCTTCAAGCAACTTTTGGTTGTTCCTTTGAATTGAACACTCCCGCTCTCCTAGGCAAAGCGCATTGCCGAACTCGTCAACTAACAGTTGAACCTCAATATGCTTTGCGGGGTATATCCGCTTTTCCATATAGAGCGCACCGTCGCCGAACGCTTCCTCGGCTTCGCGGTATGCTGTCAGATACGCATTCTCAACCTCTTCCGGGGTGTTTACTAGCCTAATGCCCTTCCCTCCGCCACCGGCGCGGGCTTTTATCATAAGCGGGAATCCCACATTATTTGCTACTTCGAGCGCATGTTTCTCATCTTTGAGAATCTCAGAGCCAGGGATTACCGGCACCCCTGCTTCTGCCATTATCCGCCTTGCGGCGTCTTTATCGCCCATTCTCGACATAATCTCAGCCGACGGCCCAATGAACGAAACATTGTGCTCTTCGCATAGCTCCACAAGTTTTCTGCTCTCAGATAGAAACCCATACCCAGGATGTATTGCTTCAGCCCCAGTCGCCAGTGCAGCGCTGATTATCGCGTCGGCGTTTAAGTAGCTCGCCAAAGGCGAAGCGCTTCCAATGCAAATGTTTTGATCCGCAAGTGCCACATGCAGGGAGTCTTTATCCGCTTCAGAGTATACGGAAACGGTTGAAATCCCCATTTCCTTACATGAGCGGATAATACGTATAGCAATTTCGCCTCTGTTGGCGACAAGAATTTTCGAAAACATAGTACCTCCCTTAACCTCGGGACACTCTCAAACCCGAACAGCGCTCCCGAGATTATGCCTAACCCTTTATCAACGCGAAGGAAAATTCCGCTTTGAGGCAGAGTTTCCCGCCAACATGCAATTGTCCAGATGCGAAGTAAAACGGTGGTTTTGACCTAGTAATTTCGCACTGTGTTTCTATTACATCGCCCGGCTTTACAGGAGATTTGAACTTCGCGGAAGAAATGCCGGTAAAATACGGCGTCATATTGCCGTCATTTTCCCCATCAAGCAACACGCAGGCAGACTGTGCAAGTATTTCACACAGTATCACACCGGGCACAACAGGATTCCCAGGGAAATGCCCATCAAGAAACCATTCATCGCCACGCACGGTATACTTGCCACGCGCAACGCCATCCTCAAGCGCCGCTTCTTCAACAAGCAGCATATTGCCCCTATGAGGCAGAATTGCCATAATCTCATTCTTATCCATCAGTATTATCCCCTTACGTAAATGTTCGATATCTGCTCAGAGGGACACCCTCTGAGCAGATGCAATCTTCATTACTCCATCCTAAAGAGTACCTGCCCAAACTCCACAACCTGCTTGTTTTCAGCGCACACCTCGATTATCACGCCGTCGCGCTCCGCAGTTATTTCATTCATTATTTTCATTGCTTCAACTATGCATAGCACGTCGCCCGCGCTTACTGTATCGCCAACGGAAACGTATGGCTCCTTGTCTGCTCCAGGCGCCGCATAGAATACGCCCACCATCGGCGATTTAACCGCAAACCCGCCAGCACTGTCTTCTGCAGCCACCGCCGCACCTACCGCCTCATCAGCCTGGACAACAGCAGCAGGAACCATTGCCACAGCAGGAGCGACAGCGCGTTCCATCTTAACAACAGCTTCCCCGTCTTTGTACTCAAGGGCCGATAGCCCCATCTCTTTCATAAGCGAAGCAAGGTCGCGAATCATCTTATATTCCATTATTCAATCCTTTCTAATCTAACGTGGGCTACGCCCACAACCCAATCGCCTGACGCGGAAGTGAATTCCGCGTCGCTCACGCGGACTACGTCCGCGCACCGCGCATCCGCGCGGTGATACCTTACGGACAAGTGATTATTATCTTGTTTTTTTATTTGCCCCGTTTGTCCGTAAGTTACTAACGTGGGCAAACGCAACGCAAGCGTTGTGTCCGCCAAAGCCTAGCGACACTGACATCGCAAGTACGGGTGATGCTTTTCTCGCCGTCAACGGTATGTAATCCAGGTCGCATTCAGGGTCAGGTTCGTGAAGGCCAATGGTAGGAGGCAATACTCCCTCAAAGATCGCCTTAACGGATATGACCGCCTCTGCTGCCCCCGCAGCGCCAAGCATGTGCCCCATCATCGACTTTGTCGAACTCACTGCCAAATTGCCCGTATCGCCTCCAAATGCGGATTTTATGGCCTTTGTCTCGGCCACATCATTCAGCGGAGTACCTGTCCCATGCGCGTTGATGTAGACCAAGCCGCCGGGACTGCCTGCCTCGCGGAAAGCGTCCGCAAGCGCACGGGCAGATGAACTGCCATCAGGCGACGGGGCCGTAATGTGATGCGCATCGCATGTAGCGCCATAGCCCGTAACCTCAGCGTATATCTTCGCGCCGCGTTTCACAGCGCGTTCGTATTCCTCCAAAATCATAGCTGCCGAACCTTCGCCCAGCACAAACCCCCCCCGGCGTTTATCGAAGGGCAAGGAGGCAGCGTCCGGGTCGCTTGACGTCGTCAATGCAGTCATATTGGAAAACCCTGCGACGCTCATACGTGTGACCGCTGCTTCGCTGCCGCCTGCGATAGCGGCATCCGCGTAGCCGTGCTTTATCGCCCTAAATGCATGACCAATCGAGTCTGTCCCAGAAGCGCACGCAGTAACAACGCTTGTGCAAGAGCCTTTAGCCCCGAAACGTATCGCAATGTTCCCGGCGGCAAGATTGCTTATCATCATCGGAATAAACAAAGCAGACACTTTACGAGGCCCTCCGCCAATGAGTTTTTCAACCTCATTTTCAAATGTGATTATCCCGCCAATACCAGAACCGAAGCACACATCGAAACGCTCAGGTTCGACCGTTCCCTCAATGCCGCTGTCGCGCATAGCCTGCGCAGATGCCGCAATAGCATATTGCGAATATAAGTCGAGCCTCCGCGCTTCACCCTTCTCCATATACTCAAGCGGATCGAAACCTTTGACTTCTGCCGCGATTTTCGCTTTGAACCCTTCAGTGTCAAATCTTGTAATCGCCCCAAAACCATGATGCCCCGCAACAAGGTTTCCCCACATAGCGTCTACGTCATTCCCAACAGGTGTCACAGCCCCCAAGCCAGTAACGACTACTCTTTTCATACTACCAATTCCTCCAAGTTACTATTCAGTACCCTATGCCATTTGATTCATGTAGTGTCGGGGAAAGGCGTGTTGTGCAAGTTAGTGAGGGTGGGGTTTCGGCTACTGTACGAAACTGACCGAACGTAGGCGCATAACACGCCTTTCCCCGACACGGAACAGTTAGTCACTGAACTGTTCCCCTCCAATCTTAAATTGCCAGCCCACCGCCTATTCGAATAATCTCCCCTGTGATATAGTCCGCGCTACAAAGGAAAGCTGTAAGGTCGGCTACTTCTTCGGGCTTTCCGACCCGTCCGAGCGGTATCGCTGACATTAAAGGATTGTCAGAGGCGATATTTTCCGTCATTTCTGTCTTAATAAACCCCGGTGCGATTGCGTTGCAGCAGACATTGCGTGAAGCCAGTTCCTTAGCTATGGATTTCGTAAGACCAATCAGCCCCGCTTTCGATGCCGCATAGTTGGCTTGTCCTGCATTCCCAGCCACGCCGGCGACCGAACTGATATTGATTATCTTTCCCGAACGCTGCTTGACAAATATCGGAGTACAGTGGCGAATCATATTGAACGCGCCTTTGAGGTTTACGCTGATTACGCTGTCAAATGCTTCTTCTTTCATCGCCATGACAAGCCCATCGCGTGTGATGCCCGCGTTGTTGACAAGTATATCAACTGTGCCAAAAACCTCTTTCACAGCATCAACCGTTTCCTTCGTGGCAGCGAAATCCGAAACATCGCATTGATAAACCTCAGCGCGCACCCCAAGCTCACGAATTTCCTGACATACCTCATCAGCCTTCTCTTCGTTCCCCACATCAATGATAGCTATATCCGCCCCAAGCGAAGCTAACTTGAGCGCAATAGCCCTGCCAATCCCACGCGCACCACCGGTAACAATCGCAGTTTTTTCCTTAAGCATTGTAATAACCCCCTAATTGAATTAGTTTAAAGTTGCTTATTCCATGTCATTTGCTTGAGTTATGCCGCAGCGCCAAACTCTATATCTTTACGCTATACGTTGCGCGCTGTATGCTGCACGCTGGCATTGTCCTCAACATTAAAGACCCGCACATCGCTTGATATGCGCGAAATCAGGCCAGTCAGCGTTTTGCCGGGGCCAACTTCAATGAATGTGTCCGCGCCCGAATTAATCATGTTCAATATTGTCGCTTTCCACATGACCGGACTGCATACTTGCTTTGCTAATAGTTCTTTAGTATCATTTTCGTATGGCAATGCTGTGACATTTGAATATAACGGGAGCTGCGGATATCCGATATCGAAAGAAACGAGAGCCTCAAGGAAATCTTCGGAAGCCTTTGCCATAAGCGGGCTGTGGAAACCGCCGCCTACTTTAAGTTGCATCGCCCTACCGCCGGAAGCCTTGACTCGCGCCATAAAGAGCGCCAGTTCCTCGCTGACCCCCGCCACGACAACCTGCCCGTCGCAGTTGAAGTTGACAGGATGTACATTCTCAAACTCCGCGCATAGTACTTGCCCCGCATTATCCTGGAGTTTCAGCACCGCAGACATCCCCGCCGCTACTTTGTCAGACGCTGATTGCATCAACTCCCCGCGCTTACAAACGAGCCGAAATCCATCCTCATATGATATAGCCTCGGAAAAAGCGAGCGCTGCTAGTTCGCCTATCGAAAAACCCGCCAGCATATCCGGCATGACGCCTGCTTCTTTAAGCGCCGCCGCAGCGGCAAGATCGACGCAGTAAATGCATGGCTGGGTATTCTCCGTCCTAGTCAGTTCCTGCTCGCTGCCCGAAAAGCATTGCTCGATGGTACCGGGCCTTACGCTTTCCGCAACGTCGAAAACCGCTTTCGCGGCAGGGCAGTTCTCGTATAACTCGCGCCCCATGCCTACGTGCTGCGCGCCTTGCCCAGAAAACACAAATGCTACTTTACCCATTTATCCGCACTCCGTAATATCGCCTCGGCAGCTTCGAATATTTCCTTGATTATCTCCGCTGCCGGCTGCTTTTTGCTAATCATCCCAGCTACCTGCCCTGCCGGGAAGCACCCTTTTTCTGCATCGCCATCGACAGCTGCCAGCCTGAGCGCCCCAGTTCCCAGCGTTTCCAGATCCGCATCGCTGACGGAACTGTCGTACTCGGCCTTCAAATATGCCCTTGAAAACGGCGTTTTGAGGCTTCTGACCGGATGCCCAAGCCTTTTGCCTGTTGCAATAGTCGAGATGTCAGTTGCTTTGATTATCTTATCTTTATATACGGAATGCACATTGCATTCGTCAGCGACGATGAATCTCGTTCCAAGCTGAACTCCCTGCGCACCCAGCATGAGCGCTGCCGCCACTCCACGCCCATCGGCAATCCCGCCTGCGGCAATCACCGGCAGTTCCGTGGCATCGCACACTTGCGGCACAAGCGCCATTGTTGTCGTCTCGCCGACATGCCCTCCGCTCTCGCTGCCTTCGGCAACAACCGCGTCAGCGCCGGCCCGCGTTACGAGCTTTGCCATAGCGACCGAGGCGACGAGGGGTATGACCTTTATGCCAGCGGCTTTCCAAGCATCAATATACTTTAGCGGGCTACCCGCGCCTGTTGTGACAACCGCGACTTTTTCTTCCGCTGCGACTTGCGCAACTTCGCCCGCAAATGGGCTCATAAGCATAATGTTGACGCCGAAAGGCTTTTCCGTGAGTTCACGGGCAACATCAATCTGCTCGCGTAGATGCCTAGCATCCGCATTCATAGCGGAAATAATTCCCAGCCCCCCGCCGTTTGAAACAGCGGCAGCGAGCCTGCCATCTGATATCCAAGCCATCCCGCCTTGGAAAATCGGGTATTCGATGCCGATTAGATCATTAATAAGCGTTTTTATCATGCGCCAGTCCCTCCCAGACAAAATAACAGCAAGTTATTTGCAGTAGCTTAGCTACAATTCGGAATTCCGCATTCCGAATTCCGCATTCCGAATTTGCGGCCGAAGGCCGCATTAGCCCTTAACTCTATCAGCTAATCTTCGACTCTATGAACTTCGCCAGCTCGCCTACAGTGTCGAATTTGCCTTCAAGCTCAAGTTCTACCCCGAGTTCCTCTTCGAGCCTCATCACCATTTCGACCGTATCCAACGAGTCAACCCCTAGATCCTCAAAAGTCGTCTCTTCAGTGACCTCTGCGACGTCGCCCCCAATGTGGTCGGCGATCACTTCCGCAATCTTTGCAAAAACCATTTCAAATTCCTCCTTAGTAGTGTTATTTTTTACATTTGCTGTTACCCAAATGTCACTCTTCCCACCTGACAACACATGCGGCGCTCGTAAGCCCAGCTCCAAAACTGCTCATTGCAATAAAGTCACCGTCTTTTAGCTTCCCTGAGCGTACTAACTCGTCAGCCAATATCGGCACACTGGCGGCTGATGTGTTGCCGACCCTTTCAATGTTCCTGCAACAGCGCTCGGAGGGTATGCCTAGCTTTCTCGCTGCTGCGTCAATAATCCTGGCATTAGCCTGATGCGGGATAACCCATGCAATATCATCCATCGTCAGCCCCGCTATCTCAACTGCATCTAAAAGGTCTGTGCTCATAGCCTTGACAGCAAATTTAAATGTTTCCTGCCCGTTCATATTGACAAATGGCTTTTGATGCTCGTTCTTGTAGAAAGGGGACTCGCCCCCATAAACCGGAATCTTCAAAACATCATTGCCGCCTTTTGCGTAAAGCTTTGATGAAAGGAATGCGTCGCCCTCGCCAAGCACCATTGCCCCTGCGCCATCTGCAAAGATAACGGCGGTGGCTCTGTCCGACCAGTCGGTGAGCCGGGACAGCCGTTCAGCTCCAACGACCAGAATCCGCTTTTTCCCCCTAAGGAAATAACCTGCTGCGACATCAAGCGCGTAAAGAAATCCGGAACATGCCGCGCTGATATCCATCGCCGGGCAATCTGCCCCTAGCAACTCCTGCACGGAACAAGCCAACGACGGGGCAGCATAATCCGCACTCACCGTGGCGCATAGGATCATGTCTAATTCGCCTGCGGTAACGCCGCCCATTTCAAGTGCGCGCAACGAAGCATCACGCGCCAAACTTGCTGTTGTTTCCGTTGTGCATACCCGTCTCTCACTTATGCCGACGCGCTGGAGTATCCACTCATCAGAAGTATCCAAGAATGTAGATAACTCTTCATTGCCTACCACGCGCTCCGGCAAGGCGCTCCCTGTGCCTAATATCTTAAAACTCATGTGGTCGCCTCAATGCTTTTCTGAAAGAAATTGTCGAGCTTGCCGATAGCACGGACAAGAACGTTCATCTCTTCCTCTTCAAATACGCTTTCAAGCTCCTTGATCATCAACATATGAAATCTCCTATGACCCAAGTAGACTTTCCGTCCACCTCTCGTTAGTTTCACAAGCACGACACGCCCGTCTTTTGCGCATACGTTTTTTTTGAGCAGGTTTTTTTGCTCTAATTTTTTGACAGAGACTGTCACCGAAGAACGTGCGACGCCAAGGAAGTCCGCTATTTCGCTAAGAGCCCTGCCAGCCGCATCATCCTCGCCAATGAATTCTATCATGTGCATTTCTCGTAAAGTAAGGCCGTCACCAAGGGCTCTTTGCAGGAACTCTTCCTCAACGCGCATGATTTTCTGATACACCGCTACGAGCATTTCATTTAATACTTCCGCGAATTGCCGCAAGGCTCACGCCCCCTTAACACAATCTGAACAACTATGCTGCACCGAGCATGTAGCATGTAATTAGTTAATCTAACTAATTACATGCTCAACATATAATAACTGCTATTTTTCCGTTTGTCAATAGTTTTCTATAAATGTATCAAGCTCAGATGAACTTACGTTATGGGCAGACACCTCAAGCAGTTCGCTTATAAAGTCCAGCAAACACCGTGATGCACTATCAATTTCACTCAGGCATTCCTTTACCTTTTTCGGGTCATTTGCCATCTTTGCAATTTGGGTCATGCCAATGATGGCATTCATGGGGGTGAGCATCTCATGGCTCATACGAAGCAGAAAATCAATTTTCGAGTGGCTGCTCTTAACGGCAGTTTCATTTTTTATTATCTGCCGCGTTTGATTGATGAGCCTGATCTGATTCTGAACCCTCAACTTGACAATATCAGGATAAAACGGCTTGGTAATATAATCCACGGCACCCAATGCCAAGCCTTTTTTCTCATCTTCAATATTGCTAAGGCTCGAAATAATGATAACTGGAATCTCTTTCGTTTTCTCTGTGTTTTTCAATGCGGCGATAACGGCATGGCCATCCATTTCCGGCATGACTATGTCAAGCAGAATAAGGTCAGGCAAAAACTCTTTCGCTTTCTCTAAAGCATCCAGCCCATCTTTCACCGCATAAATGGTGTATTTGGGACTAAGTATCTCTGTCAACGCCATAATAACCATTTTCTCATCGTCAATAATGAGTATGGAATTTTTAGCCGATTCGCCCATAGAATGCACCTCCTGAATAGTAACAACAGGTACCCAACTCCCCTTACCGCTTATCCCCTTGGATTTATGCTCAGTTCGGCAAGCGTTTGCGCAGCAATCTTAAAATCATAATTCTCAATCTGTTTTGCAAGCTTTTCCGCTCCAGGCACAGCGCGAATCTCGGGAAGAAGGTCCATACAAGCAGCGTTTCTGTTGTCAAGCATAATCGCCAGCTGCTCAAACAATGCCGCAACCCGCTCATCGCTCAGTGGTTCCGAAACCTCTTGCGCCTCAACCTCATCAAGCATGGGCTTTAGTTCCTCAATAACTAAATCCAACTCAGCCTTGAGGCGGCTCAAGCTTTCTTCCGAAATGGGGAAATCCTCATTCCGGAACGCTCTTGCCACTTCATCTGCAGCATTATGCAACCTTTGCTTACCAATAAAACCCGCACTGCCCTTCAATGTGTGTACCATCCTGTGGGCAAGCTCCATATCGCCTATCGCCATAGCTCCGGTAATCTCAGCGAATACTGTTTGGTTATTCAAAATAAACTTCTGCTTAAGCTTGTGAATAAGATCATCATCATCCAGCAAAGGCTTATCCTCACATCCGGCATTGCTTTTCACAGGCGAGAGATAACTAC
>Ga0099364_10012140_pt1 | contig 11663 bp, 19 predicted proteins | sample TergutTh196P3_FD_73070 | JGI IMG/M metagenome (GOLD analysis project Ga0099364, IMG submission 73070) | Microcerotermes parvus P3 segment gut microbial communities from Pointe-Noire, Republic of the Congo - Th196 P3 | ecosystem: Host-associated > Arthropoda: Insects > Digestive system > Gut ...
CGTTTCAACATCATTCAAATAGTCAATCGCATGGGGTAAATTGTTTGTCGGTACTTTCGTTGTTAAGACTACATTGACCAACACCTCGTTTCGAATCGTTCCGCCATGATCATATAGTTCACTCGACTCGGCACCCAAAACCGTCACCCATTTTGGTTTTTCCAATTCATGTATTTTTTCAAGCGGATCATATAACGTTGTTGCCAATTTGTAGTCGTATTTATCGCCGAAGAGGCCTTGTGCAAGGCCTTCTACTGCATCGACGACAATTAACCGTTTTGCTGATGTTGCTGTAATCTTATCCATTGTTTTATTGCGTTCTTACTGTGTTGATTTTGATAATTCCTTGTAACCCATCTTCGTATGCAAAAGTAGTTTTCTGCCCAAAGGATGATTGTGTTTGCATGTCTATGACCATTGCAACAATGTACTGGTGCAACACACCATTTATTGCGTACTCAATGATGTCACTCTGTTCGGGCAAAAACGGCTTACCATCAAACTTCAAGTCTTCCGTCTTTGCCCAAAAGACAGTAATGCGTACTCCAATTTCTCCACGCTCTCTGTCCGTCGCAACGTAATTTCCTTGCGGTGAGATATGCAGAACGATAGATTTGTTTTCTGCTACATCTCCTTCATTGTTTTCGGTACGGCGTGAGTACCTCGCCTTGATCCCCATAAATTTGGGATCAAAGACAATACTTTTCTGTACCTTTGTGGTTAAATTATGCAATGACAAATTGATTCCTCCTTCACCCCAGCTCGCCGAGGTTCACGTACCAGATGCCATACCTGGTAGTAGCCATTCGAGCGATGTCCTTCTCTTCCAAACAACAGCCATGCTGTCTGCTTGCATTCAATGAATCTGCAGCATATCTCGCACCATGCGAATTCTCCATATACACATAACGCTTGCCTGACTTGCCTGTCCACGCTGCTACTAATGCAACTGCATGACCGCCACTCTTCCAAGTAGATGGCAATGCTAAACCATCTCCATTAGGCACTGAACCAGTAGGATACACTCCAGTACCAATGTTGATGCCAAAGCCTGCAGCACATGCTGCATAACACAAATCAAACGATGGAGTAGGCAAGTAGACCGGTATGCTCTGTGTCCGCAGAGCATTGGCACAAGCAGGCAACCCCCGGCGCCACTTACTTGCACTACTACCACCATCATATCGGCCAAAATCTGACGTCCAAAAATTGCCGACAGTAGCAGACCAGCGTGCCATCGGATTCAAATTCAATCCTGAACCCATCCGCATGGTTCCATTGCCGCGAGCAATGCCATAAGCAATACACAATGCAATCTCACGCGGCATTTTGCCCGTTTGATATGCATTCACAAAGTTCGATGCCTTGAGTGCATTCTTATGTGCATGGCCGCAACAGTTGCCAATACGCTGTGCGTAATTGTAGCCGTCAAGCCAGTTTACGTTCAATTCTTTATACAAGTTCCACGGCAAGTATTTTTCACGTCCTTCGTAATCAATCAACTCTGCACGGTGCTTGATATACTTTTCCCATTCGGCATCCCATTGGAACGTCTTCATACTATCGTCCAGGTTCTCCCAATGGGTACTAAATGGTATCGCAGCAGACATTAACTCATCGTAGCAGTATTGATCTGCATCAGTGGTTTCTGTAAGGCCGTCTATGAAAGGATAGTCTTCGCTCATGGTAATCTACTCCTGTATAATAATTTTCCCGTCTAGTATATCGAGTGCATCTCTCATATATTCTATGTCGGGTGTACCAAGTTCTTGGATCACACATTCCCGCACCGAACTTGGTAGTAGTGCGGACAATGCTTGTATCGCTAAATCTGCCGTTCGGATGTAGCCGTATACTACATCATCCCGAACTACAGTAATTGCTTTCCGTGTTAAATATGCCTGTTGTGTCGTCATCGTGAGTTCATCCGGCGGTGTCGGCACTACCACATCTGGCACTACTACATCTGGCACGGGTACTACGATGTTCGGAATGGGGGCCGGTGTCGGTATTGATTCCTCTTTATGCTGAAAAAGTGATGCGACTGCCGAAATTATGATTGCAATCAAGAATGCGAAAACAAAGACGGTCAACGTTCTCTTCACTGTTGTTTTTAGTCGGCTATGCGATTGCTCGGCCATAATGACATCAATCATTTTGATAACCTTTTTCATTTCATCTCTGTGGACGGACAGGGCATCTTTGATACGCTTCTTTTCCTCTACCGCTTGCTGTAATGATGCAAGCAGTGATTCAATTGTATCCTCGGTTATGTTAGGTGTTGGTGTCATGGTTGTTTTTGTGTATGTTGATTGATTTCGATTTTATCAAGCCGATCATGGATACGTTCAAGTTGAATACCGAGATGCTTGTAAAAAGTATCTCGCTCCTCACGACTTGATGCAACGAGAGTCATAATATCTTCCCGGTGCTTGGCATCTTTACGTTCAAGGTATGCGATGAGTGCAGGCACTCCCCGCCATACGGCAAACAGAACAAGTCCGAGGATTGTTGCGAGTGCCGAAAGTTCTGCTATTGATTGCGGTGTGAATTCCATTGTTTAGTTTTTTTGTAAAAGTGGTTCTATCGTAAAATGTTCTACTTCATTTTCAACACGGGCGACGTTAAAAAATCCTGCGGTTGTGTTGCATCATCCGCTCTGTCCGGCACCAAGTCAATGCCTAAACTTTTGCGGTACATTGCCGACACAAATCCCGAACAATGATAACGCCTTCGCATTTCTTTCTCATCATTCGGATTCTTCCAAAATACACTCTTGATGGCATTCCATAACGAATAACCATACACCGGCTCCTTAACCGCATGATCACGCAGTGTCCATTGTTCCGATGGGAGTAGCGGTGTCTTTGGCGTCAAGACTACTATCTCATCCCATTCATATAAGTCGATAGTATGCTTGCCCCAAAAATCTACATGCACTACTTTTGCGTCTTCTATTTCTATGCCGACATGAACGTAATCGCTCCGAGTAAAAATGGAAATAATCCATCCTACTATCCCGGAACGCTTTTGTAATATGATGTTGCCTATCATGTTTCTACTATTGTTAAAGTTACATGTTAAAAAATCCATATCTATATGGTGGATCTCCATTCCAATACTCTGACTCTAATACGTTATATGGGAAGTCAAATATTTCTAAATCCGGATTCCACCATAAGTCGTTAGAACTTTCTTTTATCTGTACTGTATGTGTTCCTGATAAAAAGTTCTGTATAACACTCTCTGGAGTGTTGAATGTAAACCACATTATGGGATTGCCTGAGTTGTCAACTATTTCAAAAAGAAAACGTTGCCAATTAGGCACCTGGGTGTGATCGACATACCAGCCACCACTTTGCCGTCGCCAAACAGACCTTCGACCTGCAGCATTTGTGCCTGTTGCTTGATACCATATTTCAGTAGCATCTTTGCGGGTCGACGCAATCGTCTGGACTTTATAATCCACACCATTTTTGCGTCCCGACGCAGCAGTTCCTGTTACTTGTACATTAAGTGGCATATAATTTATTTTCTACTTCAATTTATTGTATGTTATGGTTGGTGTACAACAATCAGCGAACCGGTTGCGATATTGGTTGCTGCATTGAGTTGCGTTTGTGTTCCTATCCAGGCGGTCGTTAACCGTGTCCAGGTTGTCCACGTCGTATTTTGTAAAACTCTGTACCATATTTGACCATTATTATGGTAAAACGTTTGCGATATTCTTGTGTTGCTACCTGACTGCACGATTAGATTTGCAAAATCAGCATTGCTCGTGCTGGTTGTCACTGGTGAATTGGTGGTCGCCACACGGATACTATAAAAACCTGGTGCTCTGACTTCGTCTAGATTTGTGTTAGGCAATGTCATCACCCAGGGCATGACTTGCGTTGTTCCGGTGCTTGTTGATGTAGGAAAGATTGACCTAACGCCTGCGATAATGGCCTGTCTGACTCTTTGTGCTGTCCAGGAGAATACGTTTGTGTCCGTACCTGCTTCTGCGACGGCTTGCGTGACGGTAGCGGGAGTAGTAGCACTGCCAGCACTACCCGTATCGCCCGTAGCACCGCGAATCGATGCCAGCGACACGACTGTCACACCAGCAGTTCCTGTAACAGCATCGATGCGATAGGGAATGTATGCCGTTAATGTTTGAGTGCCTGTGCCGGCGGCATTCGGTATCGTTCTGTTAGCAGTGCCGGGACATAACACCGCTCCTACTATCCAGTTCGCAGGCCGGGCAGTGTTCTTGAGCGGCCATATCTATCATCGCGCGCTGCTGGGTTCAAAAACACGATGCCTTTTTTGGGTATCATACGTATCTGTTTCTGGAGCCAGTAATTGCTCGTCTTATGCGTTTTCGGCGGTTTTCCTGCAGTTGATGCTTGTTTGATTCGATATTTACCCTGCGTGTTTGGATTTCTTACATCTCGTTTTGTATCACGCTGAACGATCTGTTCTTTCGCACGTTTCGAACTCTTGAGAAACTTCTTTGCATGTTCAACTGTTTCGTAAGTACCATCTTCGCGTTGACCTAAAAAAATCTTTAGGTCATATTTTTCAACTTGCCCCTTCGCTTTCTGAACGGAGTTGCGTGCTACTGTCCAAAGGAATGAAGTTGCTTGAGCGATGCCCTTTTCAGATGCTTTTTTCGCAAGCCGTTCAATCTTCTTTGTATCAAAGAACGATAAACGATTACCCTGCATCGTGAAGTACTCCGGATTGATTCATTGCAGCCTTCGACATCTTGGTTCGGATCGAGAGCATCTCGACCTTGGTGATCAAGGAGTTCACTGTGCTGTTGAGTGTCTTGATTTCGTTGCCGATGTTTGTACTCAAAATCTTCATGTCATCAAGACATTTCACATACATATTGATGAATGCCTTGACGATAAAAACCTGAGAGATAATCTGCATAATGGCAATGCCAATGACGCCGTATTGCACGGATTCTGTAATGATAGGGATTGCTTCCATGTTTTGTTTGCCTATAGTCTATTGTGTGATGAATTTGTTACTGGCAAAGAGCCGATAACAGTCTTTGCATTGCCAAAGTGATTTTTTGATTCGCTGGCAAAGCTTGCCCCCATACATCGTATGCGTTTTATACATGCCAAGGTCTTTCATAAAATCTATGTTTTTTGAATTGCAAAGCGGGCATCGACCATCGTGTGCCGCTTCCGTTGGGTCCGGTTCGAGTATGTGATTCATGGCGAGTGTGGAATGGTATCTTGTTTTTCGACAATGGAACGTTGTTGACCTTGCAATAACATGGTTATGAGTTCTTTTGCAAGTTCCTTGTCGGTGTTAATGAAATTTCCAATAGTGATGTGGATTTCGGCTTTTTCAATTTTGTACGAGTCACCGGTCTTGTTTGACATGTCAATTTTTTCTTTTAGTTTTCGCCCAGTCCCGAATAATCCGGCATTGAGTTGCGTCTTGTGATTTGTAAAATTCCAAACGCACCGAAGGGATGCGATTTTGCAATGACCGTTCTTGCAATGTCAGGCTTCATCAAACCAGTCCCATCATTCCACGAATTGGTATTGCTGATCGAACCATCGGGAAGTACTGGAAATCCTGCGGTCATTGCATGCCGTGTTGAACCGTTGAGCACCCATTGGCCATTTCTGTTTGCGATGCGTTGCGTTGTACCATACACGATACAACGTCCGCTCGCTGCGAATTGGAGCCATACTTCATAGTTGAGCGGCAACCGGACTACATCTACTTCATATTGCACCGCATGATCTTTCCATTGATTGAAAAATGCTCTGCCGTCTTGAGCGCGAAGTAGTTGTTTTTGCAATGCTCCCGAATACCGCGGCACGCCGGGCAAATCTTCCGGAAGTAGACCATGCTCGGTAATATGTTTCATTGCAAGCGAAATGCTCATGCCATTATCGCTGTGTTGTCCGGCAAGACTCTTGCCGACGCCATACACCCAAGGTTTGAACGTTCTAAAAACTTCTGTTTCGAGACCGCGATGTGCTTGACCTACTTGCGTGAGATCGAATCCATTACACGTCCCCCATGAAGTACTGTCATTCGTCTCTTGTCTTCCAAAGATGTATTCTTTGTAAGTAGATTTACCGAGCAGATGCAAGCCTGTGACGGCTTTGTCTATCGGCGTGGTGAATCGGTTATTTGCTTCGGTGATGATTTGCGATTTAACATCATTCCATTCATAGACGTTGCCTTGCAGCAGTCCGGACTTGCATAGTCCGGAATACTCGGCAAAGTCGCGTTCTTCATCTTGGGGATTCCAACCGGAGTGATTCATAGGAGACAGGAGTTAGGAGTTAGGAGTTAGGAGTTAGGTGGTGGGCGGCGGCACGACGACCGGGCGAAGGTGCCGTGCAAGTGTCTCTGCGGTTTTCACTGCTACGTCCGTATCACAGATATACAGATTTATCTGTGGGGCGTAGTGGTGGTGAACTTCGACTTTTTCGACGGTGCTGTTGGTGTTCATTTCTGTGGACATGTCAACGGTAGTGTTAACGGTGGTTTCGATGCTACCGACGATTAAAGATTCGGCGTCTATTCGGCGGTTGCGGTGCGGGTGTTGGTACATTTTCTTTGCCATCTACCGTCTGCTGTCTGCCATCTACCGCAGGCGTCCATTCATGGACTCGCAATCCGAGCCCAACGGCTTCGTAAGTTTCTTTGAGCGGTGTTTTTTGCATCGGGATTGCTTCAGCAATTTGTCTATCGAGTGGTATTAACATGGTCCGTTCCGAGTCGCTCAACACTTGCACCGACTTGAGTCGCACATCTTCGCGAAGTTTCTGATCCGTTGACCAGTTTCGGCTACTGTCGAGATAACACCATGCCCAGCGGTCGCGAATGTCAGTAGGATAATCGCTTGCCCAAGTTCGGACTTGCGATTCGAATGATGAATCGTGAGTAGTAGTCGGTGAGGTGATGATGCTTCTGATGTTCTCTGCCGTGCATAACAAAAGGGCAAGCATCAGTAACCAGCACAACCAAAAAGGCAGAGTAACAGGCTTGGTCAGTCCAAAATACGGTTTTTTGAGTTTCATGGTAAGGAGTAAGGAGTAAGGAGGGAAGCGAGGAGTCAGGCGACCGATATTCTGTCTCCTATTTGCAGTTCGTTGCCGCGTCCGCAGGCCGTCATGGTTTGGGCGAGTTGCGAGTCGGAAAGGTTGAATAACTTCTGTCCTAGCCGGAATTTAAGGTTTTGCCGCAACCGTCGCCGTTCTGGTTCTGGGGCATCTTGTTTAACTGGCGGAACCTTTTGAGCAGTTTCCAAAAGTGCCGTCAGGATTTCGCGGACAATAGCCGGTCCCGCAACAACAGGTGCCGACTTGAGCATTCCCCAAAAAGAGAACGTCTGCCAGTTGGCAAGCAGATTGCGAAGAGTAAAAAGTTTGCGTATGGTTTTCATGGGAGTTAGGAGTTAGAATGGAGGAGAGAAGTTAGGCGGGAGAAGTTAGAACTCGTACTCCTAACTCCTCACTCCTGTCTCCTAGAATTTCTTTTCGCCGATTTTGATACTGTCGGTCGGCACGAAGGGAATGCCTTCAAATTCGGTAACAGGCGGTGTGAGTCCGCTGACCATGATCGTGTTACCGTTGGCATTTTCTCGATGCCAATCGGTGTTCTACTTGCCGCTAGTAGTAGTGCTGCCCCGTAAGGCAAGAATACTACGTTCGGTTTCATACCGGCAGGTAGTTTCATCAGCACCTTGTAGATCATTTGGTCGGTGAACGCTTTTGGATTCAACTCCGACTCTTCGCAGGAACTAACATCAATGTTCGCGATGCGACCAACAGAGTATTTGCTGAGGAGACGCAGGCCGGGATAGTATTGAAGGTACTGTTCGATGGCGGGGAATGCATCGCCGTTATATTTGTCAACACCGGTGACTTCAGGAGTGACATCGAGGACTTCGTCGATAATGGATTTTGCGCCTGCTTCGCCTTTGAATTGCAGAACATCGTAGAGTGTTTCTGCCATAGTAGTTTTTAATGGGTTAGTGGGTAATAGTGAATGTTAAATGGTTGTTCATTCAGCATTATTTCATGATATTTTTCTGAAACGATGCAAAATACTTTTCCTTTTCAGAAAGTTCCTTTTGCGATTCTTCTTGGAAGTTCTGTTGAACGGGTGTTTGTTCGCCGCGCGGCATTGCTGCACTGAGTTTGGTAACTTCAGCCTTCAATGCAGTAATCGCGGCTTTCAATTCCGTGCGTTCTTTGTCTTTCTCTTCCTTTGCAGTTTCAGGATCGGAAGTAGGCTCTTCATCATCCGATACTGACGATACTTTTCATTGAGTGCTTGACATTGTATTGCTTCGGCACTGTCTGCTCCGCTTTGGAAAAGTGCGAGTCCATTCATGTCGTCAAACATTTTGCAGAAGTCAGCAAGCTTATGCAACTCTTTGATGAGCGAAAGCAGTCCCGCCTGAATGATCCCATCCTTGCGTTGGTCATCACGCGACATCGTGATCAAGCCCGTCTCGCCTTTGGAAAAAACACGCCGCACCTGCTTCGGATACGTTCCGTAATCGATGATGTAACCCGTGAAATCACCAGACCATGCTACTACCGAATAGTAGAGCAAATCATCATGAACATCAATGAAGCCGGTCAAGGTTTGAGCATCCAACGGCACTGTTTGGTGATCTAGGCCATTCAATCTCGTGCGAATCACTTTTGCCGGGACAACCATCATGCCCTGATCCGGTCTCATTGGTTCATTCTGATATTCGCTTGCAAACGTAATTTCATTCTTCGCCCAGATGTTCATTGCATGCTGCAATGCATCAAGCGAATCAGAATCATAGTTAGCTGTCCATGCGACGACTGCGCCTTCACGCATTTCGGCACGGTGATGCTTGTAAAACATCGTTGCCTTCACCGTATCCTCTTTGCGGATGTCGCGATATTTTTTCCACAAGTCCATGCGGTCAGGCATCTTTTCGACCATCTTAAAACGCAAGCCTCGCCATTCAGGACGTTGTAAGTAGATCGACGATAGATCACTTTCCTGGATCACGGTGCAAGTCATGATCATGGCCAATTCTTGAGCAGGCCCTACGAGTCCTTCGACACTTTTGTCGATGATTTCAGTCAGGCTTTCAATCTGTGTTTTCGACTTTGCAGCGGCTTCTGTTTGCGGATCATCAAGGAGCACTACATCCGGCCTTGCGATGGAACCATCGGGCATCACACGGTTTGCACCGCGTATCGCTCCCCTGATTCCAACGGAGTAGAGCATCGCTCCGCTTGCCGGCAAGCCGGGTATGTTTGCAAACACAACGCTCCTCGGCTTCCATTCAATGCCCGTCAATTCGCCGAGATAGCGTTGCCCTCTCGCTTGTCCCGCAGATCCGCCGAGTCTCTCAAACGGATAAATCGACTCAGGAAAATCTTCTAGCAGAGCCTTTGTCTGTATCAGACTTGTCTTGATGTTTGCGATGATTTTATCAGCCGCATTATTATTTGCACCAACGACGACGATGTATCGGCAATGTCCATAAAGTAGTGCCCAAAGGATGGCAGTCGTCGCAAGCGTTGTCTTACCGCTCCCGCGAGGCATCGCAATGGCTACTTTGCCGCCGCCTTGAATAATCATATCTTCAAGACGCTTGAGGTAATGTAAATGATACGATGCAAACTCTAATTCAAATCGTTTGGGAAAGTAGGTTGTGCAAAATGCTTTCAAATCCTTACGGCAGGCCATCCTGCGTTTCGGATCTTTCATAGCAGGAAGCGGTGCGATCTCTTGCACTGACCGGGTATGTTCCCGACTCCGCTTCGCAACACGTTCCCGATGACGCTGTCCGGATGTTTTCGTTGATGTCATGTCGGTGCGTGATTTTGTCTACAGGATAATAGGTTACGGCAACGTAACAAATGATGAGGGTGCTGGTGATGCGTCCCATGCTTGATTCCACGCTTTTGTAGTTGACGGTCATACTAACTCCTAACTCCTAACTCCTGTCTCCTTCGTATCGGCATTGTTGCGGCAATTTTGAACTTCTTGAGCAATTCGACGAGTCGTGTAAGTTCGCGTTTGGTAACACTTCTACTTTGATAAAGTTCTGTTCCGTGTTCGGCACCGAACTCGCGGATCAATGCCGCCAGGAACTCATCACGTACGCTAGGTTTTACTTCTTCTATTTTCATGTTATTTCGTTGGTGTAATTCCGTGAGCCATTCCATTGCTGCGATGGCGGAGCGGCTAACGTTCTGTGATTTTCAATGCTGCAAGTCTTGCCAGTTCCGGCAGTTCCGTTCCTTCTACTGCAAGCCCCAACGGCTCCAAGTGCCCGCGGATCGCCGACAATGTTTCCGATTCCCCGCTGTCGTCCGACGCTTCTGCTTCCATTAAAAGCAGCACATCATAAAGCCGATGCAATTTCTGCATGCACTTTTCGCCGCACTGCTAAGTAGCGTTCTTCTACTTCTCCGTATAACTCAAGTTCAAGAGAAAGATGTCCCGGCTCAGTGGTAGTAGACGAGCCGAGACGTTTCTCTTGCCGGGTTTTGCATATTCGGCAAGGAAGAGTTACTAAATATCCGCACTGCGTACAGCGAGCGATGCGTATTTGTTTTGGACGATGAAGGCCGCGCTCTATGCGATAGATGGAATCTCTAGAAACTCCCGTGAGTTCTACTATCTTTTGTCGAGACAATCCTTGTCTAAGTAGAGCAGTGACTTCCTGTACTTTTTGATGAGAGAGCAACGTATATCTACTGGTTGCCCGCCGAGTGAACATAGTATAACATACGATTCTTATCAATTTGGCCGATTCTCAAAGAATTTTCAAAAATTTTATTCTAACTTCTAACTCCTGTCTCCTAAAAGAAAAAACCGCTTTGCATTCCAACTCGGCGGAGGCAGCCGGGAGAGGAGAATTGCATAAACTCCCTACTGCTTGTCCCGCCGATGCTGTTTTCACCGCAACCCGGTTCGCCGCGATGCCCGTCGGCGTTCGTCGGGCATACATCTTGCCGAGGTTGCTATTGACTTTCATCTCGTTGCAATACGAAGGAAACAACTGCACCCACGGCTTGTCATACCGGGCAAGTTCCGCTCCCCAAGTGACCTTGTTGAAAAGAATCTCCTTGTTCCAGCCATATGCCAACTGAGGATAAACCTCGCTCAACATGCCGATCAACCGCTTGTAGAGCACTACTTTACCCTTGTTTCCCCTTCGGGCCTCGGCAATGAATCGGGCCGGATCACACCACGCAGCATAATTGGGAATATCATTCCAATCCGCCATCACATACAAGTATGCCGCCCGGTGAATGATAAAATCGCAAGTCTCCATCGCACCCGACACGCCTTGCTGACCGGCATCCACATTCAATTCCCACAAAATGCGGATATATTTTTCAAAGGCTTCCTCTGCCGGAATCAGCGGAACATCCCTCGGCTCGGCATAGTCGTAGACCGACAGGGCTTTTTTGAGAGCAAGTTTGTCCGGGTCGGGCACTATTTTTCCGGCCATATTCCGCAACATTTGGTAGAGTGACTCGGCGGGATCGAGATCTCACCCAGCAGAAAAACAGTGCCTTCGTAATTCTCGGCTCTTTGGGCTTGCAGTCGGTTATTGATGGGAACCAGGGTTTTTGCAGGCGACTTGGCGTCTTTCCGGGCAGGGAGCAGGGAAATGTCCGTGCCAG
>Ga0099364_10012141_pt1 | contig 11662 bp, 12 predicted proteins | sample TergutTh196P3_FD_73070 | JGI IMG/M metagenome (GOLD analysis project Ga0099364, IMG submission 73070) | Microcerotermes parvus P3 segment gut microbial communities from Pointe-Noire, Republic of the Congo - Th196 P3 | ecosystem: Host-associated > Arthropoda: Insects > Digestive system > Gut ...
TCAAACTCGCTACCGAAAACCACATGAACATGCTCACCCAACACCCTGATCGCGTCCAATCTTATTTCAATGATCCTAAAACCAAATATGCCGCATAATATTCAATACTTAATGGCCGGGTGAATAAATTGCAGTTATCAACCCTGTTTCCGCCTAAGAGAGGCTGACCATGAAGCCTGAAACAGCCTGCATCCATGCCGTCAGGGATAAGTCCCATTCTACCGGCGCGGTGGCGGTTCCGATTTATCAATCTGCGACCTTTGCCCATCCCGGCGTCGGCCATAGCACGGGATACGATTATTCCAGGACACAGAACCCTACTCGCGAGCATGTCGAAAAGCTGGTTGCCGCACTGGAAGGCGGCGCAGGAGCGTCTGCCTATGCAAACGGCATGGCCGCAATCTCTACGCTCATGGAGTTATTTTCGCCCGGCGACGAAATAATCGTCACAGACGACCTGTACGGAGGCTCTATCCGGCTGTTCGATCACGTATCCATGAAAAACGGTATTGTCATAAAATATGCTGATACCTCTGATTTGTCAGCGATCGAGGCCGCGATGACCGGGGCGACAAAAGCAGTATTCATCGAAACGCCCACGAATCCCATGATGAAAGTAACCGATATTGCGGGCGTAAAGGCGCTGATAAGCAACCGTGAAATTCTTCTGATTGTAGACAACACATTTCTGACGCCTTATTTCTTCAACCCGATTGCGCTTGGCGCGGATATTGTCATCCACAGCGGCACGAAATATCTTGCCGGACATAATGACACGCTGGCCGGCTTTCTCGTCACAAAATCGGTAGAAATAGATGAAAGGCTGCATTTTTTGAAAAATACCATAGGTGGGGTGCTGTCTCCCTTTGATGCCTTTCTGGTTACGCGCGGGATAAAGACGCTCGCCATTCGCATGGAAAAAGCCCAGAAAAACGCTATGGTTATCGCCCAATGGCTCAAGGAACAACCGAAGGTGACAGCAGTTCATTATCCCGGACTGCCTGAGCATCCCGCTTATGAATTGTCCAGACGGCAGGCGCGGGGTTTTGGCGCGATGATCAGTTTTTCGACAGACCGCGCGGAAACCGCAGAAGACATTCTGAACAAAACGGAGCTGATCCTGTTTGCCGAAAGTCTCGGCGGGGTGGAAACGCTGGTGACGTATCCGGTGACCCAGACGCACGCTTATGTGCCTGAAGCGGAACGTGTAGCACGAGGAATTGACGACAAACTGCTCCGCCTCTCGGTTGGCATCGAGGCGGTAGAGGATATTATCGGCGATTTGGAGAGGGCGATGAAATGAGTTACGACTTCGACACCCTTATCGACCGGCGTGGGACAAACTCTCTGAAATACGATTTTGCCCTTGAGAGAGGAAAACCAGAAGGGCTTTTGCCGATGTGGGTTGCCGATATGGACTTTTCCACGCCTCCGGAAGTGCTGTCGGATATTCAAAAAACCGTCAGCCGTGGGATATTCGGCTACACCGAACCAAAGGACGATTATTATGCAGCGGTAGCGAACTGGTTCGGCTCGCGTTTTGGCTATCACGTCACACAAAACGAAATCATCAAGACACCCGGTATTGTTTTTGCGCTGACGCAGGCGGTTCGCGCTTTGACCGAACCGAACGAGGCCGTGATGATTCAGACGCCCGTCTATTACCCGTTCTTTGAGGTTGTCCGTGCCAATGACAGAAGGCTGGTGACTAATCCTTTAGTCTATGTGGATGGACGCTACTCCATTGATTTCGAGGATTTCGAGCGCAAGATTGCGGATCACAGCGTCAAGTTGTTTATTTTGTGCAGCCCGCACAACCCGGTCGGCAGGGTGTGGACGCAAGGAGAGTTGGAAAGGCTGAACGGCATTTGTGTGAAGCGAGGCGTAATCGTCGTATCGGATGAGATTCACTGTGATTTCGTCTGGTCGAAACATACGCATACCTGCTTTGGACGACTGAACGAAAACGCCATCATCGCTACAGCGCCTAGCAAGACATTCAGCATCTCCGGTTTGCAGGCTTCCAACCTCTTTGTCAGGAATGCGGATTTGCGGGACAGGCTGAAAACCGAAATCAGCCGGAGCGGATATAGCCAGTTGAACACGCTCGGCCTTGTCGCTTGCCAAAGTGCCTACGCGAAGGGCAAGGCATGGTTGGAGGCATTGCAAGCGTATCTGCTAGAAAACATACGAATCACGCGGGAATTTCTGACGACCCGAATGCCGAAAATCCGGCTTGTGGAACCGGAGGGAACCTATCTTCTCTGGTTGGATTTTTCGCGATTCGGGCTTACGCAGAATGAGCTCGACCGCCGCATCACAGAAGGCGCGAAGCTGTGGCTCTCCAGCGGAACGATATTCGGCGCAGACGGCCAGGGGTTTCAGCGTATTAACATCGCTTGTCCGAAAGCGACACTGATTGACGCACTGGGCAGATTGGAAACAGAGTTTAAGGAGAAATAGATGAAAGTCTCTACAAAAGGAAGATACGCGTTGCGAATGTTCCTGGATTTAGCAGAGTATAAAAACGAAGGGTATATCCCGTTGAAAGATATAGCAGAGCGACAAGGCGTTTCAAAAAAATACCTAGAGCAAATTGTTATACTATTTAATAACTCGAATATGCTGCGAACGAACCGAGGATATCAGGGAGGGTATTCGCTTGCAAAAGAACCGGATCAATATACGGTAGGTCAAATCCTGAGAATCACCGAGGGAAGGCTTTGCCCGGTCGTCTGTATGGAAAATGAATTGAACCAATGTGAACGCAGCAATTTTTGTAAAACGCTTCCTGTGTGGCAGGGTTTAGAAAAGGTATTGAATACGTATCTCGATAACATTACCCTTCAGACGATACTTGACAATTACAAAACCAGGGGCGCGGATGAATACTACATTTAGCCAAGTGATTCAGCAAGAATCCGCCCCGCCTGCTGATCCTGAAACAAAAAAACCATTGGGACATGCTAAGCAGCGAGTTGGCTATCTGATTCGTAAGCTGCAAAAGTGCGTGTAGGTTGGGTGAGTGTAGCGAACCCCAACACATCAGCGTTTCACAAACGAGCAATCATCACATATCCGCTATAAACGTCTGCATCTCATACAATTATCACTGTTGGGGTTCGCAAACTCCCCCCCAACCTATCGGGTTTCTTGGACGTTTGGACGGGACAATCCACTCGGCTTATTGGATATCTGGATGGGACGCAAATTTCAATCTTAGAACAATTGGATTAAAATACAATAACAATACAATGAGCTACCAGTCAATTAAATAGAGTAATGGAAGCGAATAGCAGGCGCCATACAGAAATGCTTTTGAATTCGTCTTTGGGGGAATGAGCAGCTTACTGAGAATAAATTCAACAATTACTCCAACAAAACCGAATAAAAATCCCAAAATTGGCGAAAATAGAACGATAAAAACTGGCGACATGTTAGGTTCAATCTCTTGATATATATAACAATAAAACCTAATAAATGACAAAATAATCGTAAAAGAAAAAGTGCCGAGAAAAGACAAGAGTAACATAACACAATTAACTCTGTTCTCTGCATACATATTTGCCATATCCTACTCCGTCACAGCACGGTAGATTGGGGTAAGCGGAACGCGAATCCCAACATTCGCGACGTTTGTCGGTGGTTCGCTATTTGCCGTCTGCAAGACCTCGCTTCAATCTGGACAGCATAATATGTCTGTGCCAAGTATATCGTATGCCAGCATTGCAGGCTCCTCATTGGTTTCGTAATTCCGTAGACGAAACCATAATACAAGATTGGGGCGAAGTGTAGCTAACCCCAGCCCGCACATGACAGTTTCTTTATTTGGGAGAGTCGCTATAAACGACTTTTAAAAGAGGCTACGACACCTGTGTGCGCGATTGCCCTGGGGCGATTCACTTTTGTGCAACAATAAAGCATCTGGTTTGCTATACTTGAGAACAGCGCCCAAAGGGCGCATCCCGCCTCTGCCTGGCGGCGGGAACTGTAACCAGCATTGTAAGAAAGGAAATGATATGAGCATTTTTAAGAGAGATGCTTCCCTGCACAATTTTAAGTGGGGAAATTTGGGGGACATCAAGGAAGGCCGTGGCGATCTGGGTGAAGATATGCCGGTTCTCGTGTACAGGCTGATGCAGTATACGATGCTGGACATTCTCACCAGGGATTTCGGCGCTGACAAGGCCAACGAATACTTTGTTCGCGCCGGACACCTGGCGGGTGAGGAATTTACCAAAAATGTCTTGGATCTCTCGGTGGATTTCGATACATTTTTTGCAAATCTGCAAAAGGCGCTCCAGGATCTCAGGGTCGGTATCTTGCGCATGGAAGCGTTCGACGCGGAAACAGGCAGCCTCGTTCTTACGGTCGGCCAGGATCTGGATTGCAGCGGCCTGCCCGTCACCAACGAGACGGTCTGTAATTATGACGAAGGTTTCATTGCCGGCATCCTGCATGCCTATACCGGCAAGAAGTACTTTGCGAAAGAGGTCGACTGCTGGGCCAATGGTGACCGGGTTTGCCGGTTCCACGCTTCCGTCGTCACCTGATCTCCATCACCATTTGAGGTAGCGCCCCTGCCGGCCAGAGAACAGAGGTGTCAGATAAGATTTCACACCTGATCGCTGACAAGCTCTTCCATTATTTGCGCGATGTTTTGTACTACCCAAATCGCGCGCGATTGGATTTTGTCTCTCTCCCCGAAGATTTCCAGGAATTAGGGGAGGGGCTGGTTTGTTTTGCGGAAATGCTCAATGAGTCCAGGGCACTGGCCACAGCGCTTTCCCGTGGCGATCTCTCCTGCCCGTTGCCAAAACCGGACAATGAATTAGCGTCCAGTCTGAAGTCTCTCCATGCCACTCTGAAACATCTGACCTGGCAGACCCGGCAGGTGGCAAACGGCGATTATAAGCAGCGCGTCAGCTTCATGGGCGACTTTGCCGACGCCTTCAATCAGATGGTCACCCAGTTGAAGGAACGCCGGGATGCCTTGCTGGGCGAAATTGAGACCATTCAAAAGCAACAGCGCGATCTGGAGCGCAGCAACAATCTCTTTGAAATTATTACCAGCCGACTGTCAGAATGGATCGTCGTGTTGGACCGGAACACAGGAGAGCGGCTTTTCACCAATCATCCTGTTGAAAATATCCTGAGTAAGGCCTCCCTCGAATCCAGGCTTTATGATGTTCTGTTGGGCTATATTCAGCAAAAAGAGGAGAGCGATGTCCAGAAATCCAGGGTGTTTTCCCTGGTCGGCAATGAGATGACTCAGTGGTTTTCGGCCACTTTCTATCCCCTGCACTGGTATGGCTACGATGCCATGGCGGTTGTGTTGGCGGACATCACCGCCAGTAAGACCGAGATTGATAAACTGGAGGGAGTTGCCTACCGGGACGCGCTGACCGGAAAATACAATCGGCATTACGGCATGAGCCTGTTAAACGAATGGATTGTGCAGCATCGCAGCTTCGTGGCATGTTTCATAGACATGGACAAGCTTAAATACGTCAACGATGCGCTCGGTCACGCGGAAGGCGACCGCTATATCCTGCAAGTGACGAAAGTGTTGGAAGCATTTTCCGAAGACGCCTGTCTTTGCCGGCTTGGAGGGGATGAATTTATGATTTTGGCTGCCGACACCAATCAGAAAGCGGCGGAAGATCGCCTGGAAGCCTTGCGAGGTTGTCTTGTCGCAGAGGAATTGACAACGCAAGCTGGAACATCCTACAGAGGTAGCTTGAGCTATGGCGTCGTTGAGGTCATGGCGGACAATACATTGCCGGCCAGCGAGATACTATCCCAGGCGGATGAAAGAATGTATGTTTATAAAAAGGCGCACAGAATGGAACGCCGTGACACGTCGGCCTGAGCGCGCAATGAAGCAGAAAACTGAACGTTAAGATTTAAAAGAGAATAGATATGGAAATACGATTTGAAGACAGAGAAAAATTTACGGTTTGTGGATACATAACAGAAACCAGCTCTGAAAATAACGACCATGACTTGAGAAAACTTTTCACCAGGCATGAAGACGAATTGAGGAAAATGCCTGAAAGTAAGTCGTGCCTGTATGGAGTTATATGGTACACAGATGAAACCCATCAGCGATATTGCTATTTGTTGGGAATTGAGGCGAATAAACAGCAGAGCAATATGGTTTGTGTAGAAGTTCCGACAGGACATTTTGCCGTTGCAGCCGTACCGAAAGGAATGACAGTGGTTGAAGCGTGGACAGAGTTTTTCTTCAAAGAAATTCCCGCGAGAGGATATGCGCCTGATGAAAGCCATGGAATTTATTTTGAATTTTACGACGAAAACGGAAATTGCGGGCTATGGATACCCGTAAAAGCAATAGAAAGTTAAGCATGGAATTCAAAGCATAAAAGAAAGGCTGCAAACAGCAATACTTATCCAGGCAACTATCAATTATTAGCAGCAAGGAGAACAATCATGATTAGCAAAACCAGATGTGCCTGGGCAGAAGAAACCTCCATATATGTCACCTATCATGACCATGAATGGGGGCGGCCTGTGCACGATGATGGCAAGTTGTTTGAAATGCTGATTTTAGAAGGCATGCAGGCAGGGCTTGCATGGATAACGGTGCTTAAAAAAAGAGAGGCATTCAGGAAAGCATTTGATGGATTTGATCCCCATAAAGTAGCTCTTTATGGCGATACAAAAATTAAGGAACTCATGGTAAATGAGGGAATAATAAAAAATCGTCTGAAAATTAACGCGGCAATAAACAATGCCAAATTATTTCTGAAAGTTGTGGAAGAATATGGGAGCTTTGACCAATTTATATGGGGATATGTTGACTATACGCCAATTATAGGTCACCGCAAAAAAATTGAGGATATACCCGCAACCACCCCGCTCTCCGACAAAATAAGCAAGGACTTGAAAAAAATGGGTTTCAAGTTTGTTGGCTCGACCATCATTTATGCGTTCATGCAGGCTACAGGCATGGTTAATGACCATATTACAGAATGTTTTGTTTATAAGGAGATGCTGAAGGAGTGATGAACAGACTGGCAGGTATTTTGAAAGCGTTACCAAGGAGCAGGCGCTATGGCAATTCCCACATCCAGAACCAGAGAAAAAGCTCAAATTTACATTGACGCCGCCAAATGTGACGGCTGCGGAAAATGTATCGAAGTCTGCAAAGATTTTGGATTTGAGTTGGTGGATGAACACATACCAGGCGCTATCCCCGGGCAGGAAGCCAGGTCAGTTCAAAGAGCAAGGGTTAAAGCAACGTCTTTCGTTGGTTGCATCGCCTGCGGGCACTGCATGGCGGTATGCCCCCAAATGGCGATAACCATCAATGGCAGGACATTGTCCCCGGGCGATTTGTTTAAATTGCCGACTATCAGAAATAAGGCAAATTACGAGCAACTTTTGGCTCTACTGCAACGAAGAAGAAGCATCCGCGAATTTATTGACAAAAAAATCGAGCCTGAAATCATTGAAAAGATACTCGAAGCGGCAAGCACATCGCCTATGGGTTGCCCTCCATCGGACATCAATGTTCTAGTGTTCGACACCAAAGAAAAAAACCGTAATTTCGCCGAAGATTACTGCGCCTATCTTAAAAAGAAGAGATGGTTCGTATCCCGGTGGTTTCTGGCGCTGTTGCGTCCGTTTTGGGGGAAGGAAAACGACGAAATGTTTCGCAAATTCGTTAAACCTCTTTTTGACATCTACATCGGCGAAATGAAAAAAGGTAGCAATCTGGTCAATTACGACGCGCCGCTGGCAATGTATTTCTACGGCTCTCCTTTTGCCGACCCTGCCGATCCGATTGTCGCAGCCACGACTGCCATGTACGCTGCTGAATCATTGGGATTGGGAACATGTATGCTCGGCGCAATACATTGGGCATTCCAATATGGAGGCGACGCCAAAAAACTCCGCGAAAAATACGGCGTCCGATATAAGAGCCAGACAGGTATCGTTGTGATTTTCGGCTATCCTTCGGTCAAGTACAGAAAAGGACTTAAAAGAACTTTCGCTTCTGTAACGTACAATTAAGCCCGCAAAATACCTGTGTCAGCAAGAAATTAGCGACAGGCATTCATGCCTGTAGCTCAAAACGAACAAGGAAGGGGTTTGCATCCCCTCCCTTGTTGCTATGGTCGAAACCCCGGCTCTAGGCAGGGGTTCCAACCTTCACGCCGCCCTGAAGGACTGGGGTTTCAAACCGGAGTTAGTTTTACGATGAAGCAAGCACTCTTTCAGACTCCCGCTACAGACCATTATTCTGTATAAGAAAAATGCAATTTAAATAGCACCGTCTGGTATTCATAAAAAACCATGTCCGAAAACGGCCAGAATTTTTAATGAAACATGATATAGTAAAAACTAGGCGAGGATGTAAAAACCATGAAAGAAAATGACAAAGCCCTATACGACGCATTCATGGCAAAAGACGCGCGTTTCGACGGGCGCTTCTTTGTTGGTATATCGTCTACAGGAATCTATTGTCGCCCGGTATGCAAAGCAAAGCAGCCCAAAGCTGAAAATTGTGTTTTTTATCGTACTGCTGCGGAAGCCGAAAGAGCTGGATACCGCCCCTGTCTTCTGTGCAGGCCAGAGCAAGCTCCAGGCGCTTCTATAACTGACGCCTCCGCTAATCTGGTTTACCGTGCGACGAGGATATTGGAAGAAAACTGTGGTAGCGGACAGAGTTTAGACGAATTGTCTGGACAGCTTGGCTGTACCAGTCGGCATCTGCGGCGTGTGTTTACAGCGGAATATAATGTATCCCCGGTTCAATACCTGCAAACGCGCAGATTGCTTCTCGCTAAAAATCTGCTTACGGACACAAATTTGTCTGTGCTTGAAGTTGCAATGGCTGCGGGTTTTGGCAGCTTACGCCGCTTCAATTATCTTTTCAAAAAACACTATAACTTATCGCCGACAGACTTACGGAAGCGAGTTTCGGACGATAAAACGCACAATGTGACCTTGGCACTGGGCTATCGTCCTCCATATCCTTGGGAAGAAATGCTCCGTTTCCTTGCCGGACGCACAATCTCCGGAGTTGATATGGTAAGGGATAGCGAATATATGCGTACCGCGCGAATAATGACAACAGAGGGAAAGTATGTGTTTGGGTGGATACGGGTAGGTCATAAGCCTGAAAAGAATACTTTATCTGTTACAGTAAGCGAAACATTATTATCTGTGTTGCCGCAAGTTCTGGCACGGGTTCGCCATTTATTTGATTTGTATTGCGACCCGGTCTCGGTATGGGAAACGCTCAAGGTTATGAACGATATACACCCCGGTCTTTTCGTTTTGGGGACACGTTTACCCGGATGCTTTAACGTTTTTGAGATGGTGGTGCGGGCAGTGCTTGGGCAGCAAATCACCGTCAAGGCGGCAAGCACATTGGCCGCTAGAATTGTTGATACTTATGGCATGCCGGTTCAAACAGAAATTCCAGGCTTATCCCGTGTTTTTCCCTCCCCCGAAGACATCATTGCTTTAGAAGGCCCGGTTGAAAATCATCTTGGCCCATTAGGTGTTACTACGACACGGGCCAAAACAATTTTTGAATTGGCGCAGGCAATTGTTCAAGGAGAACTGGATTTTGATCTTCCAGCTCAGCCGGAAGAGGAAATAAAAAAACTGATGACTATTCGTGGCATTGGTAACTGGACAGCACAGTATATATCAATGCGTACAATGGAATGGCCGGATGCTTTTCTTGAAACAGACGTGGGGGTAAAAAAGGCATTCCCCGCCAACACATCAAAAGAGCTGTTAGCGATGGCTGAGGCGTGGCGACCGTGGCGCAGTTACGCGACTATCAGCCTTTGGAACACCTCATTTAAGGAGAACTGAAGATGTATTATTCAACAATTTATTCCTCGCCCATAGGCATCATTACACTCGCCTGTGATGAAGATCATCTTGTCGGCCTGTGGATGGAAGGGCAAAAATATTTCGGGGCAACCATACCCGAAGCGATGGCTGTGAACAACAACATGCCGTTATTCATCACGGCAAAAGAATGGCTGAACAGATATTTCGCCGGAGATAATCCTGCTGTTTCTGAATTGGCACTGGCTCCTATCGGCAGCGAGTTTTGTCAAAGAGTATGGAAAATTTTATGTGATATACCCTATGGCGAGATTGTTACCTATGGCGACATCGCAAAAATAATGGCCGCCAGGATGAATAAAGACACCATGTCCAGTCAAGCGGTTGGGGGAGCGGTGGGGCATAACCCTATCTCTATCATCATTCCCTGCCATCGGGTTGTAGGTTCAAACGGCAGCTTGACGGGTTATGCTGGAGGGATTAAGACAAAAATGAAATTGCTTGAATTAGAGGGCGTAGATATGTCAAACCTTTTCGTTCCAAAAAAAGGCACGGCAATTTAAAATAACAAGAAAACAGGAGTGAAAAAATGATGAAGGAAACTGAAGAAAAATTAGCTCTCTCACTGACGGCGGAAACAACAGAATTACTTCCGTTTTTGCCTTATTTACTGCAAGATTTTTGGGAAATCGGAAGCAATCCAGATGTGATGATTGAACTGATTGACAAATATGTCAACTTACCGAATAACGTGATGATTTTGGATTTGGCTTGCGGAAAAGGCGCAGTGTCGATCAAAGTCGCTCAAAAGCTACGGATTAAAGTAAAGGGCATTGATTTGACCTCTGAATTTATAGAATTTGCTGCGCAAAAAGCGAAAGAGTTTAACGTCGATGATTTGTGCGAGTTTGTGGTTGACGATATTAACGAGTCTGTCAAAACAGAAACGAATTATGACTGTGTTATTTTCGGAGCAGTTGGCAGCGTATTAGGCGATCCTGTCGAAACCATAAATAAGTTGAAAGCAACAGTTAAATCTGGCGGATATATTCTGATTGACGAAGCATATCTTCCCGATGAAAATAAGCGGAAAAATGTAAGATACAACAACACGGTATATCTTACTAAACAACAGTGGTCGACTCTATTCGAGGAAACAGGTCTGGAATTAATCGAAACCGCCTTCTGCAGCAACTCCGGCAATCTTGACAGCGGCTCAGGTATGGCGGCCATAACAGTGAGAGCAAACGAATTAATTGAGAAACATCCTGATAAGAAAGCTATTTTTGAAGGGTATATTCGCAGTCAACAAAACGAATATGACGATATTGAAGATAGCCTTGTCTGCGTTACCTGGATTTTAAAAAAGCTGTGATCTATGATCTATTTTGTTAAAAATAAATCCCCAGTCTGTAGCAAGTGTAGGGTGGGTAAAGCGTAGCGTACCCACCGGGAAGGTAACGCTTTTTCCGTCTTTGCGGGAATGAAGCGGAAGTGTAATCATATTTTCTTCGCTGTGGTTACGCTCCTGCTGCCCCCGCTGCTTCAGCGCTTCCGCTCAAAATAGATGTGTAAGCGAGAATCCAACAAAAATATCTGTCGTCTGTACAGGATTATATAGTGCTTTCCGCGAATAAATTTACTATTGTTAGTATAATTGTATAGTTGGCATTCATTTTGCTTTACTGAAGTTGTCGCATGATTTTTGGAGGTTCCGGACATGGCTTATAGCAAAGATTTTCGTTGCCTGGTTTTGGATTTTGTGACCAATGGTGGCAGCAGAGGCTGCCAGGAGGTTTGGTATTTCTAGGCAGAGCGTGTTTGA
>Ga0099364_10012142_pt1 | contig 11662 bp, 18 predicted proteins | sample TergutTh196P3_FD_73070 | JGI IMG/M metagenome (GOLD analysis project Ga0099364, IMG submission 73070) | Microcerotermes parvus P3 segment gut microbial communities from Pointe-Noire, Republic of the Congo - Th196 P3 | ecosystem: Host-associated > Arthropoda: Insects > Digestive system > Gut ...
CAATTCTTTTCCCCCTTTGCTTTCAAAGGGGGCTTTAGGAGAGCAAAGCGAAGGCCGCAAAAGCCTCCTTTGAAAGCAAAGGAGGTGCCCCGAAGGGGCGGAGGAATTTTGCGCGCGAGCGCATGTGGCCTGGATCGTCCCGCTTCGCCGCGGGAAAAGAACAACGTATCACTACAATTGTCTGAAAAAGCTTGGAAATAACGTAGGGGCTCAAAAAATCGTAGGGGGCTCAAAGATCGTAGGGGCTCAAAATTTTGAGCCCCTACCTTTTGAGCCCCTATGATTTTATCTCTTTTATTTTTTCTCATCCCGCCGGGGCCGCGACCGGAACCAGCAGCAGGCCCTTCACTTCTCTCGCGGTTTTGTCCTTAAAGAGGGGGTTTGTTTTCTCCTCGGGGGGTTCCTGCCGTTCCGCGTCAGGGAACGCTGCGGTGGTTTCCTCCTGCGTGGCCTCGGGCTCCGCGGCCCCCGCGGCGCCTCCCTCGGGGTCTGTCTCCGTCAAGACCGCGGGCTCCGGCTCCGGCTCGGCGATATCCACCGCGCTCACCACCAGGATATGGCCCTCGAAATAGCTCTCGTCGTATTCCTCCACGGCTTTTCCAAAATCCTCCTCGACCTCCAGCGACTTCAGGTACAGCGCAAGATCCTCACGGGATTTTACGGTTTGCGGCTGTGCCGCGTTGATGATTTCCAAGGGCGTTTCGCTTTCGATGTCGTTTTCGGCCTTATAGTTGGACAGGATGACCTCCTCGTCCTCCCGGTTTTCCAGGGGCGCTTTCACGTGCCGCTCGGCCTCCTGGGGGGATTTCAGCACCAGGGTGATGCGTTCCCTGGCATCGTCCGCGCGGCGCGCCTCCGGGGCTTCGGTGTGCGGGAGCGTGAGCTCCGTCGTGGAGGGCGCGGGCAGGAAAACGCCGCCGCGCTGCAGGGGCACCGCAATGGCGGCCATCAGCGCGATAACGCAGGCCGTGGCCACGCCTCCCTGCCGTCTGCGGGCGATTTCCCGCCTGCGTTTTTTGGCCTTGGCGTACACGGCGCTTTTAAATTCAGTCGTACTCTTCAACGATAATACCCTCCTTTCCCAACACATTCCGCATGGCCTGTCTGGCGCGGTAAGCGAGGTTGTCGATCTGCTTCCTGCTTTTTCGCATGATCCGCGCGATATCGTCATAGCTCTGCCGTTCGATGTACAGCAGGTAGAGCACCTCCCGGTAGTCCTCCGGCATATCCGCGAGGGTCTTGTGCAGCATGGCCGCGCGCTCGTTCTGGATGACGATTTCCTCCAGCAGGGGCAGGCCGTCGCTTTGCTCTTTGATTTCGTCCAGCCCCACGCTGGCGCGTCTGCGTTCCCGGCGCAAATGGTCGATGGCTTTATGCCGCGCCACGGCAAAGATAAAGGTTTTCAGCGAGCTCTGGTATCGGTAGGCTCCCTTGCGCAGCAGCAGCTCCACGAAGGTATCCTCCGCCAGATCCTCCGCGGTTTCCAGATTATGGACATATCCATGCAGGAAGAAAATCAGATTTTGCTGGAATTCCTCCATGATCGCGTCAAAGGCGCTCTGGTCGCCAGCGCAAAACAGGCGGTAGGATTCCTCCGCCGTGCGTTTTTCACGCAAAAATCCACCCCCAATGCACCGCGGGAACCCTGGGTATCTCTTAGTCGTTCCAGCGGACTAAAGTCCTCATGGTATTTTTATCATTTTAGCATATTTTTTTACAAAATGCAAGCTTGCCACAGGAATGCGCGGAAATCAATTTTTTTCAGGCCCGGACCCCGTCGATGTGCACCGCCCTGCTTTCCACGAAGCTGTAGCTGTTCAGGGGCCTGTTGTCGCAGTCATAGCTGTGCGCGGCGATCAGAATATTGCTCGCGCCGGGAACCGCGCCGTGAGAGACAACCAGCAGGGAGTGGGAGAAATCGTCCTTCCCCGCGAATTTGAGCTGAATCACATCCCCCAGCTCCAGCCTGTCCAGCGGCGCCGCGTGCCCGAAGGGCCCATTCCCCTGGTTCGCGGTCAAGAAGCGGAACAGGAACGGCACGCCGCTCCAGCCCGGCGCGCGGTTTTTCAAGGAATGATAATACCAGCCGGTGCCGGGCGTTTCATTCATCACGCCGCTGCCGGCATAGAGGCATTGACTGATGAAATTAGAGCAGTCGCCTCCCATCGTCTCAAAATCGGCGTATTCCGGGTTGCGCCCCAGCGCCCACTTGTGGGCATAATCCACTGCCGCGGCGCGGTTGTACGGATGTATTTTCATAAGGATGCACCTCCTGCGCTCATTCTATTCCGGCTTATTCTGTTCCGTGTTTTTTTACGTGTGTTTTATGGAATAAAAGATTGACAAACCCGTCCATACCTGTTATAATGTCATTCGTTGCGGTATCGGTCAGATGATATCGCCGATCACTTCTTGCTATGGGAAGCAACCCATAGCCACAGCCCATAAGGAGGTAAGTCAATGGCAGCTCAAAACTACGAAGCCATGGTGGTCTATTCGATGAAAAGCGGCGAAGAGACCCTTGGCGCGCTCAAAGAAAGGTTTCAGACCTTGATTGAGCAAAACGGCACCCTCACGGAAACCAAGGAGTGGGGAAAACGCTTTCTCAAATACCCCATTCTCAAGGAGACCGAGGGTTACTATGTGCTCTACCTGTTTTCGGCGGAGCCGGAGTTCCCCGCGGAGCTCAACCGCGTCGCCGGAATCACCGACGGCGTGCTGCGGATTCTTGTTACGCGGCAGGCATAGAAAGGCGGGATAAAGCATGTTAAACTCTGCGATTATCATGGGCCGTCTCACCTTTGACCCTGAGCTCAAGAGCACCGGCAGCGGCATTTCAGTCTGCTCCTTCACCGTGGCGGTGGACCGCCGCGGGCGCGTGCAGCCCGGCGAGGAACGCCAGACGGACTTCATTCGCTGCGTGGCCTGGCGCGAACGCGCCGAGTTCGTGTCCCGCTATTTCCGCAAGGGCAGTATGATCGCGGTGCAGGGCTCAATCCAGGTACGCAGCTACGAGGACAAAAACGGCAACCGCCGCGAGGCTGTCGAGATCATTGTGGATAACGTCAGCTTTACCGGCGAAAAGGCCAGCCAGGGCAGCGGCTATCGGGACGACGTTCCTCTGCCCCCGCCCCCGCCGGAAGGCGCGCGCCAGCCACAGCAGCAGCAGCCGGCCCCCGCCTTTGCCACCGCGGGCGCGGCGGATTTCGACGAGATTGCCGGCGACGACGATCTTCCGTTCTGACAGCTCTGATTTTTCATGGACAGCCGAATCAACATCATTTTACGAATTCTACAGGAGGTCATATAAATGGCATACGAATCCCGCCCCCCCCGCGACGGCGACCGCCCGGAGCGCCGCCCGCAGCGCAAAGGCCGCAGAAAGGTCTGCTCCTTCTGCGTTGACCGCGTGGAGCATATTGATTATAAGGACACCGTGCGCTTGAACAAGTATATCTCCGAGCGCGCGAAAATCCTGCCCCGGCGCATGACCGGCACCTGCGCCAAGCACCAGCGCGAGCTGACTGTGGCCATCAAGCGCGCCAGGCACGTTGCGCTGCTGCCGTATTCGGCGGATTAACCGACGCAAGACCATACTACCAAGCATCCCGGTGTGACGATTTGTCTTGCCGGGATTTTTATGCAATGTGTATCGCAACGCCCCGGCGATTTTTTTTGGCTTTGACCGCCAGACGGAAATTTACATTTGCGCTTTTAAATTAAGATAAGAAAGAGGTACACCATGGGACTCATGAACGCAAGCCAAAAGGCGAATGACAGGAGCTGGGCGTTGATCCAAAACGCTTTCGCGAAGGCCGTCAGCAACGCTTCCGACTACATTCTTTGTTACGGGTACTGGATGAAGACAGGGCTATTGTCAAAGAAAATGTATAACTTCGCGGTCGGTTTCCGCGCGGAGGCCAAGGAGTTTGTCCTTGTACAGATCGATTCCGACGGGAACACCGGCGGAGAGCTGATGACGTTCACAAAAAGCAACGTCACCGAGGTGAAAAAGACTCTACAGGGCGGGTTTAAAATCACTTCGTCCCTGACCGACAAGCCGCTGGCGCTCACCGTGCCCGGCTTTGTGCCGGACAGCCTGGAAGATGCGTATCAGCTGCCGATCAACCAGCAGGAGCAGGCGGCGCAGTTTGCGGCGATGATGAAAAGCTTTTAGGTCCGGGGGCTAACACTGGTTGAGAATCATGCGGAAAAGAGGTGCACCATATGCAAATATATAAACGGTCATTGTTATGGGTTCTTGTGCGGATTATTCCCGTGCCTCTGTTCAGTGGGCTCATCGTAATAATTGCGGGCGGCTTTTTCATTGAAGCTAAATCCGTTTTAATGGGCATCGGGGCGGCTGTCGGTATTATCGCCGTTTTGATTATTCTTTTCGGAATGAATATCCGTTTCACCATAACGCCGGAAGGACAATTCACCTATTACAGAAACGGCAAACAAAAACATCAGTTTGAGCTTAGCTGTTGTCAGGCGGGGTATCAGCGGGTTACGGCTAATGCGGTGTTTCATAGAATCACGCTGCAAATATTACCCGCAGGCGAAAATAACATGGAATCTGTCTATATCAATGCCAGCTCTTTGGGAAGAAGCAGATTTGACAGGATGTTCGGGCAGATCGAATCCTTTTCGATAAACGGCAAAGAAACTTTGTCGGCAAGCTAAAAAAATTACTGAAAAAATTACTGGAGGAAATCAAAAATGGATTTGGATTATTTATTGGATATGCTTCAGGCGAACTGGTACTATTTTGCAGCTTGTGTTGCAGTCTGCATAGGCGTAGCCGTGTATACGGTTATGAATAAGAAAAAGGCAAGGGCGACCGGCAATACGTTTTTAACCGAACATCCTAACGCGGCGAAGATTTATCTGACCCTTAAAACAATGGATTCCTATGAGCCGGTCAAGGTACATAGTGTAGGCGGTAACGCCCCGGCGATGTTTTTTGAGGGGCCTAAAAGCGGATTTTATTTGATGCCCGGAAAAAGCGACGCGGAGATCAGCTATAAATATATTGTTGGCAGCGTGGCTTACAAACATGCGACCCGAAGTACCGGCAAAGTGAAAAAAGAGCTGGTTGTCGAGGCAAACAAAAGTTATCTGCTCAGTTTTGACCGCCAAGCGGAGAAATTTACCTTTTCGCTTTTGGAAAACGAATAAGCGCCACATATATTTGAGTTTTATAAAATTAATAAATATTCCAGAAGGAGAAAAAAGACATGAACATGCAGCTAACCGAAAAATGGGCAAGAAAGATGGGGCTTGACGTAACTGACCTTGCCCAATTGGAGCAGTACGAAAAACAGGGCTGGGATGTCAGCGAATGGAAGCCGGCGGCTCTGGAGAAAGCGGGCAAGCAGGCCGCGCAACAAGTCAACGCCGCCGCTGACCGCAAGGCCGCGCGGGAAGCTTACGACCAGGCCAATCCTGTGGAGCTTGACAGACTGGCGCCCTACATTGCCGCGCCGCGCGATCCGGGCAGCGAATTTGTATCAGACGCGGTAGGCAAGGCGATGTTAGGCAAAGATAAAAAATGCAAGGCCATGGCGCAGGCCCCACTTGTGTACGCGGCAGTAGTGCAGGCCAACAACGCGCTGTGGGATCCCGGCGACGGCAGTCTTCTTCCCGCCGTGCTGGTTATCGCTGCGGACAGCGCCCATAAAAATAATATTGACTGGTTGAAGAAAACGGCGGAAGCCATCAACAGCCTCAAGCGCGGCGGCGGAGAACAGGCGGATATGAAAAATTTGATCCAAACGCTGCGCAACGACAAAAGCATGTTTTGTTTTAAGCTCGGCGCGTCTGTCGCAGGCGATGCCGATGCCTGGTGCGCGACCTTTACCTTTGATAAACAGAGTGTTTTGCCGGGCAAGCGCATCCCTGGCGATGGCGTTTTACCGTTTTTGCTGACCGAACAGCCCAAAGAAAATAAGTTTATTCAACTGACGCTGGTACCGGCGAAGTATTATAGCTGAGCGTTCGTTGCACAGAGGCATCTTTTTTGGAGTACCATCCCACACGCGTCAAATCCGAACTCTTTTCCGATCTTCGTGACCGGTGAAGCGTTCGGATTTGTTGTTTATTTTTAGCGATAGCTTGACAACCCTCCAGAATTATGCTATTCTAAAGTCATAATTTAGATTTGCATAAACCGAGGTTGCGGTCGCATCCTATGAAGGGGAGGAAGCTTTATGTTTTACGAGCGAACGATTGAGAAAACCCTGCGCAGCGTCAGCGAAACATTCCCCGTGCTGCTACTGACAGGCCCGCGCCAGGTCGGAAAGACAACAATCCTGACAAAAATCGCAGAGCCGGGCCGCAAGGTGGTGTCATTGGATAACCCAACCATCCGGGCGTTGGCCAAGGCGGAGCCGGAGCTTTTCCTGCAACGCTACGCACCGCCTGTGCTAATCGACGAGGTGCAGTACGCGCCGGAACTGTTCGACTACATCAAGGTCCATGTTGACACGCACAAGATAAACGGGGAATACTGGCTGACCGGTTCGCAAACATTTCATCTAATGGAGCAGGTCACGGAATCCCTGGCGGGCCGGGTCGGCGTGGTGCGAATGCTTGGGCTCTCCAATAGCGAGATTACGGGAACGCACTTCCCCGCCTTCGCGTTGGATCCGAAGTCGCTGATTGCCAGAATGGACGCCGTGCCCTCCATGAGCATCGGCGAAATATTTGCACGGATTTTTAAGGGCTCTATGCCACGCCTTTATGAGAACCCCTCTGTGAATCGCGAGGAATATTATGAGTCCTACCTGGAAACGTATATCAGCCGGGACATTAAGGTTTTATCGCAGGTGGCGGATGAACTCTCTTTCCTGAATTTTATTGGCATTGTCGCCGCACGCACTGCGACAAATGTCAACTATGATGCTCTGGCCGGCGAGGCAGGAATTTCCGCGCCCACAGCAAAGCAATGGCTTTCGATCCTGATATCCTCCGGCCTGGTGGCGCTCATTCCGCCGTTCTCCAACAACGCCCTCAAGCGTGTGGTCAAAGCGCCGCGCATGTATTTCCTTGACACCGGCTTGTGCGCATATATCACGCGTTGGAGCAGCGCTGAGGTGCTGGAGCGCGGCGCCATGGACGGACAGTTCTTCGAAACCTGGGTAGTGTCCGAGATTTACAAGAGCTACATCAACAACGGAAAACGCCCGCCGCTGTATTTTTACCGCGATAGCAACAAGAAGGAGATAGACCTGATTATTTCCGAAGATGGCCTAGTGAATCCTATGGAGATCAAGAAGGGAAGCGCGCCGAAGGATGCTGTCCGGCATTTCTCCGTGCTTCGGCCAATTGAATTGGAGCCCAACGAAGAGGATGTGTTTGCCGGAACCGCACACTTGAAGACCACCATTGGAACCGGCGCGGTGATCTGTATGCCACCCGACATCATGCCGATTGACAGGAAAAACTGGTATGTGCCGGCGTGGTTGATATGATTTAAGGCGGCGTTGATTACGGCTAATTCGCCTGCAGCGCCTCTGTCATGGCACGGCTTTTCCTGCGGTACTGCTGCGGGGTGACGCCAACCACCTTTTTGAAGTGGCGCGTGAAGTGGCTTTGGTCGTAATACGAAAGCTCCGTCCAGATCTCGGCAAGGGTGGCGCGGGTTTCCTCCAGCAGGCGCTTGGCCAGCTCAATTTTCTGCCTTTGCACATACGACGTGATGCTTTCCCCCGTCGCCGCCTTATAGCTGGCGTTGAGGTGGCTGGCGTTGCGCTGCAAATAAGCCGCGATTTCGGATACGCGCACGCGGCCGCGCTGCCGCAGCTGTTCATCCACATAAAGGCGCACTTCCTGCGCGAGCAGCTGCGCCGTTCTCCTTTTCTCGTAATCTATCGCCATAATCAGGCAATCTCCTTCCCGAAAACTTAATCTGAGACTATTTTAGCAAATCCAAATAAAAATTACAATACTTTTTTTCAAAAAAAGACCATAATATAATGGACAATTTGCGGACAGAGAGGAATATCGGGATGATTGGACTGGGGATCTGGAAATTCAGCGTGGATACGATGTTTTACCGCGGCGACGCACTGCTGAAGGTGAGGGATATCAACGGCATATATGATATCAAGTGTGAGCTCACGGACGTAGAGCTGCCGCCGGTGGCGCTTTCGAACCTTGTGGAGGAGGGCAGCACCGTAACAGGTACCGCGGCCACGGATTTGCTCAAGGGCAAGGAGATTCCCTTTAGCGTTACCTTTGACGGCGACAGCGCCAGCGGCTATTTAAAGGTTCCATTTATCGGCAAAATCAGGATGAAGGACGGCCATAGGATCGGCTGAAAAAAACGCTTGCTTTTTTCCGCGCGATCAGGTATACTATTGTAGTTGCCGCACGCGTTTCCGCCGCGGCGACATGTGGAGAGTTGTCCGAGTTGGTCGAAGGAGCACGACTGGAAATCGTGTAACGGCCTAAAACCGTTCGAGGGTTCGAATCCCTTGCTCTCCGCCATGAAGCCTTGACCTGTAAGGGGTTGGGGCTTTTTTCTTTTTTGCCAACCACTTCGCTTGCCTGCGAGTTCTAACACTTGTTCTAACACATACCGCCGAATTTTCCTGCTATGCTATCGGCCATGCTCCGCTTGCGCGTCATATCCAGGTGCCCGTAGATGTCCGCCGTCATGGAAATGTTTGCGTGGCCAAGCCAATCCTGAATGTCTTTCAGGTTGAATCCGTTGGCGATCAGCATGCTCGCGCAGCTATGGCGCAAATCATGGAAGCGGATATGCGGAAACCCATATTGCTTCAACAGCTTGGGAAACTTTACGGTGATATATTGCGGCTTGTATGGTTCTCCATTGGGCCATTTGAAGATCAGTTGGTTCTCAACATACGCAGAGCCAAACAAGCGGCGGTTTTCGGCTTCCTGTTTCCTTATGCGTTTCAGCATGGCAAGGATTCGGGAGTTAGAGGAAGTGTGCGTCTACTTGATGTGTTTTTGGTTTTTTCCTTTTCGGTGATCGTGTCCGCCATGATCCGTCGGCCAAGGCGCAAGTATTTCCGGATTTTGAGGGAATCAGCTGAGCGAAACCCATGTGAGGGTCTTGTTCTGCCGAAACGCGAACGCCGTGAGGTCACGTTCTTCAACGAGGAGCAAATTTGCCGCTTGCTGGAAGCGTTAAAAGATGAGCCGCTCTGTCCGCTCATCCCTCCAGCCCGGCAAGCTGGGGCCAAGAGCACATAAACACGGGTGGCTCCCGGAATAGCCGCTCGCCGTCAGGGAATGTGTTGAGGGGTAGATATGAGGCGTTGCCGCCTGTTTGTCAAGGTGCGAGGAACCTTTGGTTCCTTGGGATGCCTTCATAAGTAAAATGACAATTATTCTTCATTTTCTCGCAATGCCAAAAAAATATTTTTTTCCGGCATTTTGAAACGCCGGGTCATCTCAAAAGCCCGCAGGCGTATGTACTGATAGCAGTCCTCGTCAAGTCCGCTTTCAACCATGGAAAGCCGACGGAACAGCGGGTCGTACTCCTGCAGTATCAGGGACATGGCTTCACTGTCGCCGTCAATGGCGCGTGCCAACGTATCAGCAAACGCTTCATTGTTCATGGTCATCGTCCTCCATCATATTCCGGATTTTCCGCAGTGCACGGTGCTTTTCGTTGTAGACATAGCTGACGGAGCAACCCAGCCGCTCGGCAATCTCAGGGGCGGACAGCTGCTCCATAAATAACATGCTGATTATCTGCCGCCGAAGCAACGGCAGTTCACTTATTGTCTGCGAAAGCCTGCTTTCCGCAAGCTCAAATTCGTCCGGGAAATACCTGTCCTCTACCAAAGCAAGTATCTCCTCCGACTGATCTTCCAAGAAAACTTCTTGTGAACGATGTGACAGGGTTCGCAGATACTCCTTGCGGGCAAAACCAGCCACTCGTTCTATGTAGGCGGTATACATAGCCCGGATTTCATCGTATATCATCCCTCATGCCTCCTGGTCATGCCACCCCGGCCGGTGACATGCCAAGATGGCATGCATTCTAAATTTTCGTTGGTCAGTATTTAGCGCATGATCAACGAGCGCATAGACCTCACCCCCTTCCCGCAGAGATAAAGGAACAGGAAGAACCACAACCGCCCACCATCGGGCGATCGCGGAATCTCCCTGTCCCTTTGCCGAACCCTTCAACTCAAATTGCCCCTTCGCTTTATCGGTTCAGTCTTAAACTGTAATAAAGCGAATTTTGTGACAAATAATGGCACAACCCGCAAAATTAGCGGGTTGTGCCTCTTTTTTGGTCTTGATCAGACGAAAAGTCCTATGTTTTCAAGCATTGAATCGACGGCGTCTTCCTGAACAACAACCGCCGGGGAATCGCTTGCTTTTGATAGTGGAGGCGGGTTGCTTCGGGCAAGCTCTTCGCGGATGATAGCGCGCACCTCTTCCTTTGACAGGCCGACGGCCGCTATATGAATTGTGCCGCCGGGTTCCAGCAGATCAGGGTTGCTCCGCAGATACTCCATCAAAGCATGGACGACAACGCGGCCTTTCTTGGAGCCGGCCCGCTCAAGGAATTCGCCCGCCTGCTGCTGTGCAAGGGTTTTGGCGGGGAATTGTATCGTGAAGCGGTAGCCTTTTTCCGTCCTCATGCGTCCATCAGCTCCATTTTTCGAAGCTGTGCCGTTCCTAATTTCTGATAGCCCACGGCATTGGCGTTGGTTTCGGTGATAAACTCGGCCTTGCCCACAAGGGGAGAATGCTCCAGGTGCTCACGCAGCAGCAGGGCGCCGCCGCCGATGAACACCGCCGGGTTGGAACGCAGGTCCACCTGCAGCTCACGCAGCTTGTCCAGAATCGTATCGGCATGACGCTGTGCGGCAGCCCGGATTGTCTGCTGTACCTCTGCGGGCAAAATGGTTTCACCGCCACGCAGCACCGCCGCGATGTGCCCATCTTCAATGATCATATCGTGCAACGAATTCACTTTGCCGATCAGCTGGTTCTGCATGGTGATGATGCCAGTTTCGAGCGAACGGCAAAACTCCAGATCCGGTTTGCCGTTGCGCAGGAGCAGCACATCGGTTGTCATGCCGCCGATGTCCACGATGAACAGGAGCGGCTGCTGAGCCAGCCGCGCGCCCTGCGGCACCACCGCGGCATAGGCCTGCGGGTAGACGAACACGTGCCGGATCGTGATACACAGCTTCGTATCATTGTAGGTAAGACGCACCGGGCACGGCTCTTTGAAGTAGCGCGCAAACCCGTCCCGTAGATTGCCGTAGTGTTCCGGGGGCAGGCCCACCGCCAGGTCCACGGTGTTCAGGGGCTTGAGCGGACCCGCGGCCGCAAGCTCTTTTACGATGGCGAACAGGCTCAGGATAAAGAAGCGATTGTCCCTGGTCTTGTCGCGCTTGTAGGCGATCCGGGTGTTGGACAGCGTCCAGTAGCGGCCGTCATATTCAATGATGTCTTCGGCCAGAGGCGGCCTTGTCAGGTGCTCAGTCAGCCCAGAGCAGAATTGGAAACGCGGGGTTTTGATGGCGGAATTGCCGTGGTCGATAGCGATTAACATGGTAAGTGTCATTCCTTTCGCTGTGCCGCTGCGCGTCACTTGACGCGAAAGGCACAAAAATTGTATGAAAGTGGATTTGCCTCACGGGGGGCATTGTGGTATAGTGTA
>Ga0099364_10012143_pt1 | contig 11662 bp, 16 predicted proteins | sample TergutTh196P3_FD_73070 | JGI IMG/M metagenome (GOLD analysis project Ga0099364, IMG submission 73070) | Microcerotermes parvus P3 segment gut microbial communities from Pointe-Noire, Republic of the Congo - Th196 P3 | ecosystem: Host-associated > Arthropoda: Insects > Digestive system > Gut ...
CTGGAACGCCCACTGACGCTTTTCGTCGCGGGTCAGGTTTTCAGGGATGGTTTCACCTTTGAGGTCGTATCGGGTCAAATGCTCCATCGACATCCGCAGCGCCTGCGCATATTGCCCTTTACCTTCGTAAACGTCGAGCAGATTTGCCGGTTCGGGAATGTCTACGTCTTTCAATAAGTCCATAAACCTGTGCGCCGGTTCCCACGAACGGTGCGGCGCCTTGAAGTGGCATTGCAGGAAAAACGGACGATCGGGATCGGCAGACTGCATAAAACCGATTGCCTCATTGGCAATGACGTCGGTGGAATGTCCGCCGTATTCCGTCTGCTTCTGACGACCATTCTGACCCTGATCCCAATCACCTTTTCTGATCATCAGCGGGTTATAATATCTTCCTTGTCCGGGTAATACATTATAATAATCGAAACCTGCCGGCTCTGTTCCCAGATGCCATTTTCCTATGATAGCAGTCTGATAACCTGCATTTTGCAGTTCTTTAGCCACTGTGGGATGATTTCTATCCAGCACATCGGCAAGGGTATACACGCCGTTTTTCTGGCTATACTGCCCTGTGAGGATACACGCTCTGCTGGGCGTACTGATGGAATTGGTGACAAAACTGTTGGTAAAGCGCGCGCCTTCATGGGCAAGCCGGTCAATATTGGGGGTGGGCAAATATTGTCCCAGATAACCGCCGTAAGCACTGATTGCCTGCGCGGTATGGTCGTCGGACATCAAGAAAAGGATATTGGGCGCCTTGTTTTGCGCCTGCGCCCAACCGGCAACGCATAACGATAAACCGGTGAATACGAATGATTTTTTCTTCATCTCAAGATTTTTTTTAAAAACACACAAAAATAGAAAAAAGCGACAAAAAAATAAAAAAATATTTTTCCATTTCTTGTTTTTTATAAAAAAAGCAGTACCTTTGCGCCCTCAAATTTTAGAGCAGTTTGAAATAGAAGTAAATAGGATATCGATTTTAAAACCAATCAAAAACAGTAAAAAATGACTGATCCAATAGCAGATTTGTTGACCCGCATTCGTAACGGGATCATGGCTCGGCATCGCGTAGTCGACTGTCCTGCGTCGAATATCAAGAAGAACATCGTCAAGATACTTTTTGAAAAGGGGTATATTCTCAATTACAAGTTCGAAGAAGCAGGAAAAAACAGCCCGCAGGGTAATATCAAAATCGCCTTGAAGTACAATCACGAGACGAAACAGCCCGCCATCAAGTCCATACAGCGTGTGAGCCGTCCGGGGCTGCGCAAATATGTAGGTCACGAAGACCTTCCGCGCGTTCTCAACGGATTAGGCGTAGCCGTAGTTTCTACCTCGCAGGGTATTATGACCGACAAGGAGGCGCGAGCCAAGAAAATCGGCGGCGAAGTAATTTGTCAAGTATATTAAAAGGAGGAAAGCAGATGTCAAGAATAGGAAAATTACCCATCGCCATACCCGATAAAGTAACGGTTACCGTACAAGCAGACAATACCGTTGTAGTGAAAGGTCCGAACGGCGAATTAAGTCAAAAAGTAGATGCAGATATTACTGTAAAACAGGAAAATGGACAACTGTTGGTTACCCGTCCTACCGACCAGAAACGTCACCGCGCGTTGCATGGTTTGTACCGCAAATTAGTTTCCAACATGGTCATCGGCGTATCGGAAGGCTTTACCGTCAAACAGGAGCTGGTGGGCGTTGGTTACCGCGCCGAAGCAACGGGTCAGTTGCTCGAAATGAGCCTGGGCTTTTCGCACAGCATTGTCATGGAGTTGCCCAAAGAAGTGAAGGTAACTACAGTGACCGAAAAACGCCAGAACCCAATCATCACCCTGCAATGTGCCGACAAACAACTGTTGGGGCAGGTGGCGCATAAAATTCGTTCGTTGCGTAAGCCGGAACCTTACAAAGGAAAGGGTATCAAGTTTGTTGGCGAGAAATTGAGACGCAAAGCCGGTAAGTCGGCAAGTTCGAAATAAGACTGTAAGTTAGTAAGACCGTAAGAATTAGAAAAGATGGCATTAACAAAAATAGAAAGGCGCAAGCGCATCAAGAGAAGAATCCGTAAAGTGATTTCGGGAACTGCCGAAAAACCGCGTATGTCAGTTTTTCGCAGCAACACGCAAATGTATGTGCAATTGATTGACGATTTGACGGGTACAACGCTTTTGAGCGCTTCTTCGCGTTGCAAGGAAATAGCCGGACAAAAAGTGAACAAGACAGAACAGGCAAAATTAGTAGGTAAATTAGCTGCCGAGCGTTCTCTGGCAAAGGGAATCAGCACGGTAGTTTTCGACCGCAACGGCTATCTGTATCATGGTAGAGTGAAATCATTGGCCGACGCAGCACGGGAAGGCGGACTTAAATTTTAAGAAACAACATGACAACAAGTATTCGTAAAGTAAAAACAGCCGATTTAGAATTGAAAGACCGGTTAGTGAGCATACAGCGTGTGACCAAAGTCACCAAGGGCGGTAGGACATTCAGTTTTTCGGCTATCGTGGTGGTTGGCGACGAAAACGGCATCGTAGGTTTCGGCTTGGGAAAATCCAACGAAGTAACATCCGCCATAGCCAAAGGCGTGGAGGACGCCAAAAAGAACCTGATTAAAGTTCCTATCCTCAACGGAACGTTGCCCCACGAGCAAATGGCTCGCTACGGCGGCGCCACCGTGTACATGAAACCCGCCTCAAGCGGTACGGGCGTAAAGGCTGGAGGCGCGATGCGCGCAGTATTTGAAACAGTAGGCGTGCGCGATGTATTGGCAAAATCAAAAGGCTCTTCCAACCCGCACAACCTCGTAAAAGCCACTTTTGAGGCTTTGATGGAATTGCGCGATGCGCGTACCATAGCCCGCCAGCGCGGAGTAAGTGTCAGCAAAGTGTTTAACGGTTAATTCATTATCAAGATGGCAAAGATCAATGTAACATTGAAAAACAGTATTATTCGCACCACCAAGCGTCAAGTGGCAACCGTTAAAGCATTAGGGCTGGGCAAGATCAACTCGACTGTGGTACACGAAGATACGCCACAAATTCGTGGAATGATTGCCAAGGTGAGCCATTTGGTAACTGTTGAATAACAAGAAGATATAAACGTATTATAGTATAAAAATCAATGGATTTAAGTAATCTGAAACCGGCTGCCGGGTCGGTGAAAAAGCAGGGAAAACGGCTTGGACGCGGTCAAGGAAGCGGAAAAGGCGGAACCTCTACCAAAGGTCATAAGGGTCAAAAGGCAATTGCAGGTTATTCCAGAAAAATTGGCTTTGAAGGAGGACAGATGCCTTTGCAGCGCCGTGTTCCCAAATTCGGGTTCAAAAACTTGTTCCGCAAAGAATACAAGGCTGTGAATCTGGATACATTGGAGGCTTTCGTCGAAAAAACCGGAATTGTGGCAATAGACGTTGACATATTGGTAAATGCAGGTTTAGCGCCCAAAAAGACTCTGGTGAAGGTGCTGGGCAACGGCAAATTGACCAAAAAAATTGATGTGAAGGCGCACGCATTTTCCAAGACGGCAAAAACAGCCATCGAAGCTTTGGAAGGGACGGCAGTTGTAATACCATAACAGTATGAAGTCATTTATACAGACATTAAGAAATATTTGGAAAATTGAAGACCTGAAGACAAGGATACTGTTTACGCTGGGTATCCTGCTGATATACAGGCTCTGTTCATTTGTGACCCTTCCGGGCATCGATCCGGGACAGTTGCAAGCTTTGAAATCACAGACTTCAGGCGGGATCATGAGCATATTGGATATGTTTTCGGGAGGCGCATTTTCCAACGCTTCCATCGTAGCGCTGGGAATTATGCCCTATATATCGGCATCTATTGTGGTGCAGCTACTGGGAATTGCTATTCCATACTTCCAAAAAATGCAGCGCGAAGGCGAAAGCGGTAGACGCAAAATCAACCAAATTACCCGTTATCTGACTTTGGTGATACTGATTTTGCAAGCGCCCGCCTATCTTGCCAATCTGCACATGCAACTGCCCGACGCCGCATTCCTCATGTCGGGAACCATGTTTACAGTCGTCAGCACAATCATACTGATGAGCGGAACCATGTTCATCATGTGGTTGGGCGAAAGAATTACGGATAAGGGGCTGGGCAACGGCATTTCGTTGATCATCATGGCGGGTATCATTGCCCGTTTGCCTATGGCATTGGTACAGGAATTTGCGCGGCGTCTTGAAGGCACAGGCGGCGGTCTGGTAGTTTTTCTGGTAGAAATTGTTATCTGGTTAGTCGTCATTGGCTTGTCTATCCTTTTGGTTCAGGGAACCCGTAAAATTCCCGTACAGTACGCCAAACGTATAGTGGGCAATAAACAGTACGGCGGCGTTCGCCAGTATATCCCTTTGAAAGTTAATGCAGCGGGCGTTATGCCCATCATTTTTGCGCAGGCATTGATGATGGTTCCGGTCACCCTTGCCGGTTTTGCCTCTTCGGGCGATTCGGTTAGCGGTTTCGTTATCGCTTTCAGCAATATTACCGGATTTTGGTATAATTTCACCAATGCGGTATTAATTGTTCTTTTCACCTATTTCTACACGGCAGTAACCATCAATCCAACGCAAATGGCTGAAGACATGAAGCGTAACGGAGGGTTTATTCCGGGCGTGAAGCCGGGTAAAAAGACAGTCGAATATTTAGACTCCATCATGTCGAGAATTACGCTGCCGGGTTCTTTGTTTCTGGCTTTTGTGGCGATATTGCCCGCATTTGCCAATATGTTGAACATCGGCATGGAATTTGCGCAATTCTTTGGCGGAACTACCCTGTTAATCATGGTAGGCGTGGTTCTGGATACCTTACAGCAGATTGAAAGTCATCTGCTGATGAGGCATTATGATGGATTAATGAAGAGCGGACGTATCAAGGGTCGCTCAGGCGCTTAAAAGTTCTTTGATGATTAAGACAGACCACGAGGTAGCAATGCTCAGGCGAAGCGCACTTTTGGTATCTAAAGCCCTTGCCGAAGTGGCAGCGCTGGTTCGTCCGGGCGCCACCACTTTCGAACTGGACGCCCGCGCCGAGGAGTTCATCCGCGACAACGGAGCCAAGCCGGGATTCATGGGCTACAAAGGTTATCCGAAAACGTTGTGTACATCGGTCAACTGTCAGGTAGTACACGGTGTTCCGTCTAAAACGGTGGTGTTGAAGGAAGGCGACATAGTCTCAGTGGATTGCGGAGTGGAACTGAACGGGTATTTCGGCGACAGCGCCTACACGTTTTCAGTGGGCGAGATTGACGAACCCACCCGCAGGCTGTTGCAAGTGACCCGCGAATGTTTGTCGCTCGGCATCGCAAAGGCTACCGCGCGCAACCGGATAGGCGATATAGCGTTTGCGATTCAGCAACACGCAGAAAATAACCGTTTTTCGGTAGTGCGCGACTTGGTGGGTCACGGCATCGGAACCGCGATGCACGAAAAGCCCGAAGTTCCCAATTACGGGAGACGAGGCTCCGGAGTGCGGCTGCAAAAAAACATGGTTTTGTGCATCGAACCCATGATCAACAGAGGAACGCGAAAAGTGGTGGAAGAGCGAGACGGATGGGCAGTCCGTACCAGAGACAACCAGCCGTCGGCGCATTTCGAGTTGACGGTGGTCGTTGGAGAATCTCAGGCGGAAGTGCTGTCAACGTTCTCATTTTTAGAAGATAAATTGAACCAAAAATAAAAAAAGTAGTCAGTCATTTTTATGGCAAAACAACTTTCAATAGAACAGGATGGTACGATATTAGAGGCATTGTCGAATGCCATGTTTCGGGTAGAACTTGAAAACGGACATATCGTAACCGCGCACATCTCGGGAAAGATGCGGATGAATTACATCAAAATCCTTCCCGGCGACAGGGTGAAGCTCGAAATGTCGCCCTATGACCTGACTAAGGGGCGGATTAAATTTAGGTATAAATGATATTTTTTTGAATCAGAAATAGATAGTAAAACAATAGACAATCATGAAGGTTAGAGCATCTGTAAAAAAGAGAAGCGATGAATGTAAGATCGTGCGGCGCAAGGGTCGTCTGTACGTGATCAATAAAAAGAATCCAAAGTATAAACAACGTCAAGGATAATTTAGAATATGGCAAGAATTGTTGGTGTCGATTTACCAAAAAACAAACGCGGAGAAATAGGTTTGACCTACATATACGGTATAGGTCGCAGCTCTGCGCGGAAAATATTAAGCGCCGCCGGTATCGATTTCGATAAAAAGGTGCAGGATTGGGACGACGAGGATTTAGGCAAAATCCGTTCGCTCCTGAACGAAGAATTTAAGGTCGAGGGCGAATTGCGTTCGATGGTGCAGTTGAATATCAAGCGATTGATGGACATCGGCTGTTACCGCGGCGTTCGTCACCGTATCGGGTTGCCCGTTCGTGGTCAAAGCACCAAGAACAACGCCCGTACCCGAAAAGGAAGGAAGAAAACCGTAGCGAATAAAAAGAAGGCTACCAAATAATTAGATAAGTAAAAAAAGGAATTATGGCAAAAAAGTCAGCAACCACCAAGAAAAAAGTTGTAAAAGTAGAGCCCATGGGACAGGCGCATGTCAGCGCATCGTTCAACAACATCATCGTTACGTTAGCCAATAACACGGGACAGGTAATCTCGTGGTCGTCGGCAGGCAAAATGGGGTTCAAAGGTTCCAAAAAGAACACCCCTTATGCAGCGCAAACGGCAGCGGCTGATTGTGCAAAAGTAGCCTACGATTTAGGCTTGCGCAAAGTAAAGGTTTTTGTAAAAGGACCCGGCGCCGGTCGCGAATCGGCTATCCGTACCATTCACGGCGCAGGTATCGAAGTAATCGAAATCATGGACGTCACTCCGCTGCCACACAACGGCTGCCGCCCTGCAAAACGTAGAAGAGTCTAATTTTCAATCAAAAATCAAAGATCAAAAATGGCAAGATATACAGGCCCAAAATCAAAAATAGCAAGAAAATTCAGCGAACCGATATTCGGATTCGATAAAGCTTTCGAACGCAAACCGTATCCTCCCGGACAGCACGGCTCAACCAAAAACCGCAAGAAAACTTCGGAGTATGCGCTACAGCTGAAGGAGAAACAGAAGGCGAAGTACACCTACGGCGTATTGGAACGCCAGTTTGCCAATCTGTTCGACAAGGCGCACCGGCATAAGGGGGTCACCGGCGAAGAGCTGCTGCAATTGCTCGAATCGCGGTTGGATAACGTAGTGTACCGTCTTGGGATAGCACGCTCGCGCCCCGCTGCCCGTCAATTGATCACCCATTGCCACATCGTGGTGAACGGAGAAGTGGTCAATATTCCGTCTTATCAGGTGAAAAGCGGTATGACGGTAGGCGTTCGCGAACGCTCCAAAGCGCTCGAAGTGATCACAAGTTGCGTGGGACGCCAGTCGCGCTATTCATGGTTAGAATGGGATTCCGCTTCCATGTCCGGCAAATTTCTGAATGTACCCGAAAGGAGCGAAATTCCTGAAAATATTAAGGAACAACTGATAGTAGAATTGTATTCAAAATAATAAGAAATAACATGGCAATATTAGATTTTCAACGCCCAGATAAGGTGGTGATGCTCGAAGCCGACGATCGATTTGGCAGATTTGAGTTTCGCCCGCTTGAACCCGGTTACGGTCTCACTATCGGTAACGCCTTGCGGAGGATTCTCTTGTCTTCGTTAGAGGGTTTTGCCATTACTTCGGTCAAAATCGATGGCGTACAGCACGAATTTTCCTCCATCAGCGGAGTAGTAGAGGATGTAACAGAAATCATATTAAATCTTAAACAAATTCGTCTGAAACAACTTGTTGAAGAAATTGAAACCGCGACGGTGAAAATTCAAATTAGCGGAAAAGGCGCCTTTAAGGCAGGCGATCTGAACGATGTGATGGCTGAGTTCGAAGTGCTGAATCCCGAATTGGTGATTTGCAGCTTGGAGGCGAAGGCGAAACTCGACCTCGTCTTAACCATCGAAAAAGGACGCGGCTATGTCCCCTCCGAAGAAAACCGTCCGGAAAATCCGGTAATAGGACTGATAGCCGTCGATTCGGTTTATACGCCCATCGTCAACGTCAAATATTCGATTGAACCATATCGCGTAGAACAAAAGACGGACTACGAAAAGTTGGTTTTTGAAATAACAACCGACGGTTCTATTCATCCCAAAGAAGCGCTCAAAGAAGCCGCCACGATACTGATTCAGCATTTTATGCTCTTCTCCGACGAACGGATTACCGTTGAAATAGAAGAAAAACCGGTAACCGAAGAGTTCGACGAAGAATTGCTCAAAATGCGCCAGCTGCTCAAAACAAAACTGGCAGATATGGATCTTTCAGTACGCGCACTCAACTGTCTGAAAACAGCTGAAGTAGACTCGCTGGGCGATTTAGTTAAATTTACCAAAAACGATCTGTTGAAATTCCGTAACTTCGGTAAAAAATCTCTTACCGAACTCGACGAATTGCTTGATAAGCATAGGTTGCACTTCGGAATGGAAATAGCTAAATATCAATTAGATAAGGAATAAATCAAGAAATGAGACACGCAAGAAAAATCAATCATCTCGGGCGTACCGATACCCACCGTAAAGCGATGCTATCCAACATGGCTTCATCGCTCATTATGCACAAACGCATCACCACCACCGTTGCGAAAGCCAAAGCGCTCAGAACCTATGTGGAACCTTTGATTACCCGTTCAAAAGAAGACACCACCCATTCGCGCCGCACGGTATTCAGCTACCTGCAGGACAAGAACGCCGTATCGGAACTGTTCCGCGAAATATCCCCTAAAATCATGGAGCGCCCCGGCGGTTACACCCGTATCCTGAGAACCGGTTTCCGAAAGGGCGATGCCGCCGAATTGTGCATCATTGAGTTGGTTGACTATAATGAAAATATGCTGGCTGCCAAGGAGGCAAAGAAAACGACCACTCGTCGCAGCCGTAGAGGCGGAGGTAAAAAAACAGGCGCGATAGCGTCGGCATCTATTACCGCAGGCGAAAAAATGACCCAGTCAACAGTTGCCCCAACCAAAGTGGACCAAGCAGAAGAACTAATTGAAGACGCTATTTTGGTTGAAGACACAGTGGCTGAAGAAGTAAAAACAGAAGCGGCTGAAGTTCCGGCAACCGACGAAACAATTGCCGAAACTGCTGAAACGCCAGAACCGGAAGAAGCGAAGAACGACGTTGAAGAAACGCCTGTTGTAGCAGAAGAAAAGGAGTAAAATCCTGAATCGAAAATAATCAAATGGAGGCTGTCTATTAAGATTGCCTCCTTTTCTGTTTTTGGATCCACGAATTACACGAATTAACACGAAATCATATATGGGAGATGTCAATGAATAAATGTGCCAAAATGTTGTATTTTTCGAGATTTCCCGTTACAATAGATTTTTCAATGATTCAATGATTCAATGATTCATAATTAATTGACTATCATCCCGTCCAATAACTCAATAATCCGGTTTCCATAGGCGGCGTTCTTTTCGGAGTGCGTCACCTGAATGATGGTCATGCCTTCTTCTTTGTTCAGGATGGTAAAGACCTGCATGATTTCCTCGCCCTGTTTGGAGTTGAGGTTTCCGGTAGGTTCGTCGGCGAGCAGCAGTTTGGGCTTGATGATGAGCGCCCGCGCAATGCCTACCAACTGTTGCTGTCCGCCCGAAAGTTGCTTGGGATACAGGTCTTTCTTGCCCACGATATTGAAGCGGTCGAGAATGTCTGCCACAGCAGCCTTTCTATCGCCCGCTTTCATGTTGTGGTATACTAACGGCGCCTCAAGATTATCGGCAACAGTCAGTTCGTCAATCAGGTGGTATGCCTGAAAAATAAACCCTATGTTGCGTTTGTGCAGTTCGCCGCGCTGCTTTGTTTTGAGTTTGTGCACGGGTTGCCCCATGAACTCGTACTCGCCTCCGTTGAAGTCGTCGAGCATACCCAGCACGTTGAGCAACGTAGATTTTCCCGAACCCGAAGGTCCCATGATGGAAACAAATTCGCCGGCGGCGATGCTCATATTAATGTCGCGCAGCAGGAAAACCTGCCCGAAGCCGCTGTTCACCCATTTGGTGATCTGATTGGTACTTAACATATTCGTTTTTTGTTTTTGATTTTACAATGATGAATGATGACAAACTGAACCTGAAACTTGAAACTAATCAGCATCCCACAACTGTTATTCCGTCCTCATGTTCCCACGATATTCTACTGCACCATGGCGCTTTTTCTTCTTCGGGTCGACGGTCGAAAATCACTAAATATGCGCCCGCTATGTTTTTGTGGTATCCCACAGGCGGTTTAAACGTTTCGCAGTAGCGGGCAATCTGTTTCATGCCTTCTGTTTTTATCCTTTCAAAAGTTTGACCTTTGCGGAAAAGTTTTATTTCTATGATGTTCCATTCGCCTTTGTATTCTACAGCCAGGTCCATACGTCCGCGTCCGGTGGCATGTTCGCGTTCTACTCGCCCTGCGGCATTTACTACCCTTTGCAGAAAAGCCATCAACAACAGGTGAGGGAAGGCATGGGTATACATTGTCCATTCCTGCCATGTTTCGGAATTGTTGAGCCAAAAATCCTGAAATTCACGCAACAGTGCGTCCATATCTAAACGTCCATCGGGAGTTTGCCAGCGCCACGAGGAAGGCGGAGGCACCTGCACATAGTAAACGGCGTTGAGCGTGCGCATCAAAATCTCTTCGTATACAGGGTTGGCTATCGTAAAGCCGGTGTCAGTGTCCCATTTTATTAAGCCCAAGTCTGTAGCCAGCATCACATGAGGGCTGTACGGGTCTAAACTTGCTCCGGTGTCGCCTGTGAGTACAAGTTGAACTACGCTATGGATACGCGGGTCTTTCAATCTGTAGGCAAGAGCGTCTAAATGAGTTTCTCGCGCCTCAATCATTTGCTTACGCGCTTTTTCAATATGTTCCAAAGTTACGGTTTCTGTACTCTCGTCAGTTAGAATACGCATAGTTGCCCGCATGAACAGCGAGTTGACAATCCATGGTTGCCCTTGTGACTGCTCAAAAATATAATCTAACGCTTCCTGCGTGATTTGTTGCCCTGTTTCAGCGGTACGTAGCGCAAAAAGATTAATAACGTCTTCCTTATTAAAATTTGACAATACGGCAGAATCCTGTTTGATATTGAACGGCGAGCCCGGATTTGGCTCTTTTCCGTCTTTGGATGCCGTGATGTAATCTTTCAGGTCGCGCATACCTACTAATGCAATCGAAATAGGGAACTTTCCAACGCCGCGGTCGGCAAAACCTCCACGCAATTGACGCAAAAAACTTATCATGGTTTCGCCTTCTATTACGTCAACTTCGTCAAATAGAACAATTAACGGCTTGGGAGCAACAAGTTCAGCCCACTTCATTAATGTTGCACGCAAAAGTCCATCAGGCTCTCGTTCTTCTATCACAGGAACTGGTAAGCCTCCGAACTTGGCAAAATCACAAACTGCTTTATAAATAATTCTCATACCATCTTTCCAGTCAGTCATTCCCTGACAATCTTCCACGCTCACATAACACGCCACAGCCTCGTCGCCGTCATTGATTTGCCGCGCCCAACTTTGAAGAAAAGTCGTCTTACCCACTTGACGCGGCGCATGAAGCACCCAGTAAAGTTTATCGCGTATATAGCGATTCAACT
>Ga0099364_10012144_pt1 | contig 11660 bp, 8 predicted proteins | sample TergutTh196P3_FD_73070 | JGI IMG/M metagenome (GOLD analysis project Ga0099364, IMG submission 73070) | Microcerotermes parvus P3 segment gut microbial communities from Pointe-Noire, Republic of the Congo - Th196 P3 | ecosystem: Host-associated > Arthropoda: Insects > Digestive system > Gut ...
CTCCAATCGGTGACTGTTAACCTGCCCTCGGCAGGCAAGTGCCCAGTTTTTCAATCCTGGAAGTGATGAAGGCAACATTTCGGAAAAAAACTTGTTAGTGGACTGGTGCGGTAGGGTGTGTCCAAGTTTAGTGGGTAAACGTTTTTTGTTATTACGTTATCTTCTTTGCGCCCTTTGCGTGTAGTCTTTTTTTACCGCAAAGGGCGCAAAGAAATATGCAAAGGACGCAAAGAACTGGAAAAACACCCAGTAAACTTGGACACACCCCGTGTGGTACGACATCGCAACAAAAATGCCGCAAAATTGACCTAAGGCTTTCGTTCGCAGTTTTACACCAGTTCCCGTCATTGCGCTGCACTCCATTCCGGCTTTTGTTCGCATTCCCAAATTTTAACATTAACAAGGCACTAGCCCTATTTTTGCAGTGCCCTTTTGATTTGGCGGATTGCCTGCCGGAGGCGGTCTTCCTTTTCGACCAGTGCCATCCGCATGTATCCTTCCCCCGCCTCGCCGAATGCAGAGCCCGGACTCACCACCACGTCGGCTTCACGGAGCAATTTCATCGCGAAGTCAAAGGTACTCATCTTTTTCTGCCATTCGGGCGGAACTTGTTGCCACACAAACATTGACGCTTTGGGTTTCACCACGTTCCATCCCAACCGCTCGAGACCGCTGCAAAGGACATCTCGGCGCTTTTGGTAAATCTTCGCTTGTGCTTCCACCGCATCTCCCGCATGCCGGATGGCTGTAATCGCACATATTTGCAGTGCAGTGAAAACACCATAATCGTAGTACGTTTTCACCGTTGCCAATGCTCTGACGATTTCGGCATTGCCGCAACAATAGCCGACACGCCAGCCTGCCATATTGTAACCTTTGCTCATCGTCGTTGTTTCGACACCGACTTCCATCGCTCCCGGCGTGGAGAGGAAGCTGGGGGCGCGATACCCATCGAAACAGACATCGCCGTAAGCCATGTCGCTGATAACCATAAAGCCATACCGTCTGGCGAGTTTGACGAGGTCGGCGTAAAATTCCGATTCGACAACTGTTGTCGTGGGATTGTGCGGAAAATTGACAATAACGACTTTGGGCTTCGGAGAAATGAGTTGACACGTCGAGGCGATATTTGAAAGGAATTTTTCCGGTTTGGTGGTGTCTAATGTCAGTGCATTGCCCGAGGCTAGCATGACGGCATGCAGGTGTGCCGGAAAATAGGGGGAGGGCACAATAGCATTGTCTCCCGCCCCGAGCAATGCCAGACAGAGGTGGGAGAGTCCCTCTTTTGACCCGATACACACAATGGTTTCCGTTTCGGGATCCAGTTCAACACCGTAGTATTTGAGGTAGCGGGCGGCGACTTCTTTCCGCAACTGGGGGATTCCGCGAGCATGACTGTATGCGTGCAGTTTGGGATTTTTTACCACTTCGACCAGTTTATCGGTGATGATCGGGTGCGGCGGGTCGCTGGGACTTCCCATTCCGAGATCGATCACATCGGCACCGGAACGGCGTTTTTCGTATTTGAGTTTGTTGAGTTCGGCAAAGAGATAGGGTGGCAACCGTTTTACCCGTTCGGACACGTTGATCGCGAAGGGCACCGTGTTTTCCTGCGGTTCATCGTTGGCCGATTCTTGAATTTGAAAGTCGTCGGTGGGCGTTGTTGTTCTTTTCATGCCGGGTAAATTTACCGTAGTCAGGGCAGGTTGTCAATGTTATCCTTGCTATGGGTGGTCAAAATTCAGTGGGGATACTGAAAACGGTATGAAATTGGACTTTGCGACCCTTGCGCACCCTTTGCGGCCTTTGCGGTTACTCCTTTTTTAACTGCAAAGGATGCAGAGAAGGAAAGGGAAATCCCCTCTCAATTTTTGACACATCCGCCGCCTGTTGACCTCAGTTTGCCCCAAATGTATAATGCGATTCGGCTTGCAGAGTTCCATGAAAACATCCATTACTCAGGAAGGGCTTTTTTACCTCTTCGTCGTGTTCGCGGTACTGATCGGTTCGATGATTCGTGAAGTCAACACGATGCTGCTCTTCGCCTCTTTTTTGTTCGCACCGGCAATTTTAGCCTTTCGTATGGGGCGGCGGACGATTCGGAATATCATTATCCGGCGCATCATCCCGGCACAAATCTTTGCGGGGGAAGCCTTCATCGTCGGACTGGAAGTTGCCAACTCGCGACCCGTCAGGAAAGGGGCTCTCTCCTGCTGGGGACTTGTTGTCATTGACCGAATTCGCCGAATCGATGAAAGCGAATCAGCACCGCAGGAAAAACCTTGCGAACCCGCCGTCTATTTTAGTTACATCCCGAATGGACAAACACGGCAACAAACATACGCAGGATGTCTTCCGCAACGGGGACGCTACCGGTTTGAACACGTTCAGATTTCCACCCGTTTTCCCTTCGGCTTTTTTCGGAGTAAGTTTGACCACCTGCCGAATCAAAAGGAGAGTGAGTTTTTTGTTTATCCCCGAATCGGCAAACTGTCGAGCCGCTGGCAATCCCGGCGGCGGCAAGCCAATGAAAGCCAACAGCGGCTGCGGTATCAGCCGAGCCGTCATGTGGGGGACTTTTTGGGAGTGCGTCCTTGGCAATACGGCGACACCAAGAAGGGAGTCCATTGGAGAGCCTCTGCAAAACATCAGATGCCCGTCGTTCGGCAATATGAATTACACCAAAATCAAGATTGCACCGTCATTTTTGACCTCTATCATGAGGGTAATTATCATGAGGGCAATGGAAGTGAAATTCACCGTGAAAATTTTGAGTTGGCGGTCAGTTTTACGGCAACGCTTGTTTCCGATTTGACGCGGCGCAGCGTAGGGAACATCTTTTTTGCTACAAGCAAAGCCCCTGAGGAATTCATCTATGCGCCGCTGGGATTCCCGACGCTGGATCAAGTGTTACAGCATTTAACCTTTGCTGCTTCCTGTCGGGAAGATCACCTGGCAGAGACGTTATTAAAGATTCCGGCTCATCACCAATCGGAAATCATTTTTGTAACGGCGAATCCGTTGGACATCCAAACATCGCCGCGATTCAAAGAACTCTGCGAAGATGCCCGATATCGAGGACTATTAAAGCGGTTTCATGTAGTCGATACGAGCAGTACACGGCTTGCGGAAATTTTTAGCGTCTGAACGTGTCTGGTATCGGGTTTAAGGAGTATATCTATACCTTACACGGGGACAAATGGGACGTTTTTTTTGCGAACTTTGCGCCTTCTTTGCGTCCCTTGCGGTAAAAAAAGATTGAACCGCAAGGGAAGCAAAGGAACAGAAGAATACCCAAAAAAACGCTCTTGCCCCCGGCGGGGAAAATCGCTATTCTCCCTCCATCTACACTACCCGTAACGGCAATTTCGCCGCAGCACAAGCAATGCGCAAAGACCAGCAACCAGAAAGCGAACAGCGGATAAAGAGCGCACAGAGCCCGTAACGTAAGTTAGGAAACAGAGCCCGGTGCGGTAGCACCGGAGCTTCCGCTCCGGGCTCTGTGAACTTTTTTACCACCGGGGCTGTCTATTACCTTTATAGCCTATTTGTCCTAATTCCTCACTATGGAACAAGTCAAAACATACTTCATCCAGAACTACGCCAAGTTAAAAGACCTCTACTTGAGCATGACGCTCGGGAACAGGATCGTTGCCGCATTACTGGCGGCGACGCTCTTTGTTTCGCTGGGCTATCTTATTGCCGGAAGTATCAAACAGGCGGATGTCAGCAGTAAAACCGTTTTCCTTTACAATGGACACCGGTTCGACCAGATTCAAGCACGCGCGGCCGAAGATGCGTTTGCCATTGCCGGTTTGACCGACTATCAATGGGTCGGAGACCGAATACAAGTTGCAAGAGACAGACTGCCCCGTTACATTGCGGAACTCGCCAAAGAGAATATCACCGCACCCAGCAGCACACCCCGACAGGATACGGCAGACTCGTTCAGTCCGTTTCACCATGCCAAAATCATGGATACCCGAATGAACGCTGCCTCGGAACGAACGACTTCCGCAGCGATCAAATGGTTGCCCGGCATTGCTGATGCCATTGTGCAGACTCATAAGCGCCCCGACTGGGAACGCAACGTTTGGGCACGGAAGAATGTGATCTCCGTCAGCGTAACATTAGACACTATTTCCCGAACGCCGCTACCCGATGAAACCATTGTTGCGGTCGGCAATATCGTTGCCCCCGCCTTTGGGATTACCAATATGAAAGAGATCCGCATTGTCGATGTAAGAAACAGTAAGTCTTACGACGGTTTCGGCAATGAAGTAGGCAGTGCGCAAGGAGAATACTTTCGTCATCAGTTACGGCATCAGGCTGAATGGAACAAGAGAATCATCGAACTTTTACCTGCGATTGAGGGGTTAGAGGTTGATACGACGGTGATGTTGACGACCTATCGGGAGCGGCGGTCATTGAATGTGCAGCATGACCGTCCGACGATCCTGACGAATCACCAGATGAATTATGAGTTTCTCCGAGAAGGATACAACCGCTTCTTCCGCCCCGGTCAAGTGGCCCAGTGGGGTAGTCCGCTCATTAACCCGACGGGAGATGAGACTCCCAGCGACCGGACGGAAGAGAGAAGGATAGAGTCGGAAGTGACGAATGCTCTGCCGGGTACAGAAACGAATGAGGAGGTGTTGCCCTATATTCCCCTGCGTATCAGTGCCTCGATTCGTATTCCGCGTGACTACGTCGTGGCACTATGGCGGGACACAAACAGGCAAATGGGCGGCGACCCCGACGCAATACCGACCCCTGAAGCATTGCGTGCCTTAGAGGAAGAAATATCGCAGACTTATAGGGAACTCGTTGCCAATTTGATTGGACCGCATCTGGAATCCCGAAGAGAAGACCCTATGGACCTTGTTACCATAGCCTTTGTTCAGCGTATCCTTCCGGTGGAGGTCGAATTGACGGCATGGGAGCAGTTTGTTCTTTTTTTGAAGGAGAACTGGCAGAACCTCGGCTTGATGAGTTTAGTGTTTAGCGGTTTGGCGGTGTTGTGGTTGATTTCCAAGCCGCAAAAGCCGGAGTCCATTGTGTTGTATGAGGGATTGGAAACGCCGCTCGAAGCGATTGATGCCCGAATTGCCGAAAAGATACGCCGTGAAGAGGAAGCGGCTGCCGCGGCGGCCGCCGAGGAGGAGGAACTGGAAGAGTTTGAGAACACATTGGGCGAACTGGGCTCGTTGCGTTCGTTGCGTGATGAGATTGCTGAGTTGATTGCCCGAAACCCCGAAGCCGCCGCTGCCGTCATCCGCCAGTGGGTAGGAACTTCGGTATTGGTGGAAGCGAAGAGTTAGGAGTATGTTCAGAAAGAAGCCGAAAGAGCCGGACTATTCGAAAACACCGGTATTGCCGAACAAACTTGCGATGTTTGTACAGGCGAAGTACGGACTTTCGCCGGACGAACTGAGCAAACTCTTCACCTCGTTGGGACGCGTGGATGAAACGATTGAGGTTTCCCGAAGGAAAGAGGTTAAGGGCAAAGAATACTCCAGACGCATCGGCAAGATTCTCAACATTCTTGAAGCCGCTGATTTTGAGAAGGAAAGAGCCGAAAAGCGGCATGAAAAAGAGGAGAAGATTAATGAACTTGTCGAGGATGAGGATTTTCATGAGTTGTTGGTTCCTTTGGAGGTCAATGATTCGGTCTATCCGAAACGTCTTGCTCCTTTGGATATAGTCCATTGCATAGATTCGGCGGGCGAAAAACTGGACGCATTGGATCAAGAGCGGATTAAGCCTCGAAAGATTTATTCTGTGCGTGAAGAGGCGGTATTAGATGTGATTACTCTTATCAAAAAGCAAGAGCCTCTTCGCGTTGCCCGAATGATTGCAAATCGTCAGCGCGGCTATATTTTGAGTAAGTCTATGGAGGAACTCGAATTTGAGTATTCCGAGTGGCTTCGTCAACTTCGTGGCGACCCGCCGCCGGAAACGGAAGAGGAAATGCTGGCACGGCTGGCAGCGGAAGAGGAGCAGATGTTAGAAGAGGAGCGTCTTGCTGCCGAGGAAGCGGCCCGTAATTTTGATGATTTGCCGACGGTCTATACCTTGCTGGATGAAATTGCCGACTTGATACGTGACAATCCCGATGCGGCGGCGGCTATTGTACGGCAGTGGATTGGAACTGCCGTGTTAATAGAACCGCCGAAGAGTTAGAATGTGTTGGTTTAGTCTTTTTATCTTGGATGCGGCTCCAACCGTTTATACTGCAAACGGCATGAATTTGAACTTTGCGCCTCTTGCGCAACCCTTTGCGTTCCTTGCGGTTAAAAAAGAATTAACCGCAAAGTACGCAAAGGGTTGCGCAAAGGGCGCAAAAAAAGAAACGCGTTCACAGAGTCCGTAACGTCAGTTAGGGAATCAACCGAATGATTCCCTGGCTTACGCCACGGTCTCTGTGCCATTGGGCTATTCCCGTCCGCCGTCCAAAAAGACGGCACACCATCGGGTTTCGGGAAACGCTTGCAAGACGATCTTCATCATCACCGTCAACGGGGCAGCAAGGAACAAACCAATCGGCCCCAGCAGAAACCCCCAGAAAAAGAGTGATAAAATGATCACCAATGTCGAAAGCCGCAAACCATGACCAAGTAACTTCGGTTCAATCCCATAGGCAATCGCACATTCAACGGTCAGCAAACAAACGGCATAAAGCAACACCGTAGAAATGTCCGCCATCATGAATATCAAGATGCCCGGTATCACCGCTGCGAGTGTCCCCCCCAGATTGGGAATATAGTACATGAAAAAGGCGATAATTCCCCAAAAGAGTGCTCCCGGCACGCCGAACATCCAATAAACAAGCAGCGCTGCACTGGCGGACATCAAATTGGACAACGTCTTCAAGAACAGATACCGCCGAATTTCCACGGCAATATGGTGTAAATGTCCAATGTTGATGGGGCCGTCCGTACCGAAAGCACGGTTGACTTTTTTGGGAAAGTGCACGGCCTCAAAGAGCATAAAAATAGTAAACAGGAGGACGAGGAAAGCCCCGCCGAGAATGCCCTGAAGATAGAGCATCGCTCGGGCAATCCAGAACGCCACCACCGACGGTTCAAGGGCTGTGGGCAAGGGGTCTTTCCGTTCCATTTCGGCAACCCAATCTCTTACTTCGGGAATCGAAAAAAAGGCTTCGGCCAGCGTGTCTTCTTCGGTGTTTTCGCCGGACTCCTCTGCTATGTCTTCTTCACCGGTGTCTTCTTCACCGGTGCCTTCTTCACCAGTGCCTTCTTCACCGGTGTCTTCTTCACCATTACCTTTACCTTCTTCACCGGTGCCTTCTACATCAGCACCTTCTTCGCCGGTAACATCCTGTTCGGGCAGGAGGATGGGGGGCGGTTCCGGCAGGTGGGGTTCCGGTAGATGGGGTTCCAGTAGATGGGGTTCTGGCGGAATAGGGACTGCTACTGTCGTTTCCGGCACTTCGGAGGCCTCCCCGTTCCCCGGCGGGTCTTCGATGTTCATCTTTTCTGTGTCCGCCTTTTCAGTGTCCGCCTTGTTGATTACAAAACCGAGCCGCCCGATGTATTGTTCAAACTGTGCTTCGAGAGCGGCGTATTTTTCAACAAATTGATCTCGGTACGTAGGAATCTTTCGGATTTCATCATTCAACGTCTGACCGACAAAGTAGGTAACGCCGGCGAACAGGGCTATCGTACACCCCAGCACGATGGGATAGGAGAGAAAATTGGGGCAACCATGTGTTTGCAGCCAGCGCAGGGGTACGAGGAGGATGATCGCAATGAAAAGGGCGAGGAGCATTGGCCCGACGAGTGCGCTGGAAAACTGGATTCCCGCCAAGATGATGATCATTGCAGCGGTGATAATAAGAGCCTGCGAAACTCTCGACGATCGGGGTTGTTCTTGATCGGCACCACAGTTGATACCGCTCACACTGCTGTTGTCATTGTCCATTCGTGAATTGTACCATAATCGTCATGCGGCGGCAAGACTCTAAACTGAAAAAGGTTATAAAGGTCATAAACGTGTCGTGGACGATTATCCGAAGACCATCGAAGGCTTATTATAACGCATCGCCGCATTGCAAAAAAACAACTCGAACAACAGCAACGCAAAAACGCAAGACACACCGCTCCGTGGCGTAAGGCCAGGGAATCAACCGAACACGTCCCCGGCTTACGCCACGGGCTCTGTGAACGCTGGCTCTGTGAACACGTTTTCTTTGCGGTTAAGTCTTTTTTTACCGCAAAGTACGCAAAGGGTTGCGCAAAATACGCAAAGTTTTTTTGTGTTATTATACGACACCCTTTGTCTCTCCTAGGGCGGGTCGTACCCGCCGGAACTCCAAGGGTTGCATCGGCAGATACGCCAGATTCCCTTGAGCACGCCCCAAAATACGCCGTACTTGCGAACCGCCTCAATCATATAGGTACTGCACGAAGGTTCAAAACGGCACATGTGAGGCAAAAACGGACTCACACACTTCTTGTAACACATGACCAAACCGATCACGCCGTATCCCAGTATTCTACCTAAAAACATCATCTTGCGGTTGTCCTGTCGTTGCTGCGGTACGGCTGAAAATGCGTGCGGATAATCCCTTTTGCAGACTGACTGGTACGCCGCTCGCATCCGTCCGGATCGCCTCAGCCCGGATGGGCACCAAGCCGACATCCTCCGCCTTGACAACGACATTGAGCGTAACCGACTGCTTCGGAAGGATGGAGGGAATGACCTCAAAGGCCACTTGACCATCGTCCGTTACGGTCGCTTTAATGTCGCCATGCGTGGCAGTGGGAGTGAATTGATGTCCGAACATGATCAAGACTTCCACATTCTCCGCCGCTTTCGTACCGGCATTCGTAACTTGGATTTCATATTTGACATCCTGTCCCAGTTCAATCGGCCCTCGGGGAGCATGGACGGCTAAATCCAAATCAACAAAGGCTTCCGTCATAAATGCCGTGCTTCGTGCAATCAGCACATCTCCGCCGGGATCGGCCGCTTCCACCGAAATCCTGTTGTTTCCTTCACGCTTAGGCTCGCAGAGCAGGGTGAACGTGTGCATTTCACCTTTCGGAATCGTTTTCCCCCGCCATTCCACAATGTTTTGTTGTTGCCGGGTAGAAAAGACTCCGCCTTCATTGCTCGTCCTGTATTGCATACCCAGCGGCAGTTCTGCCCTGACCATCACGTTGTCCGCATCGGCCGTTCCCACATTCCGTATCCGAACGGTAAACTCCGCCGGGTTATCCACAAAGTGCAACGGCAGCGTTTGAATCGTCATCTCCAATTTAGGACGCAAGACCAAAATACGGCGGTTGACTTCGGCTTTCACATTATGCAGTCCCGACGCGGCCACGGCAATGTCGATATGCTCCCGTTCACGACCGGCTTGGACTCTAATATCCAATTCACGCGTTTCGCCCGGACGCAACGGCTCGGAGAACTCATGAAAACTCTCTCCCGCACTGGTCTGGGGCAAATCCAATCGGACATTTTCCGCATCTCCATTTCCGACGTTGCGGATCAGAAGTTTATAGAAGACCGTCTCATTCCAGAGCACTTCATCCCCGCCGACGAGTTCCATTTCCAATTTTGGTTCCCGGACATTGACGGTAGCCATAATTGCCGGACGATAAAAATCATGCCGGATGGGCAACTTAATTTCCTGCCGTTCGTGCGGCACCAGTCCCAGGACGAGTATGTTGACCAGTCCCGGATTAATCCGGTTGATCTTCCATTCCAGGTCTGTTAATCCCGAACCATCACTGCGGCGTTGATCAATCAATTCACCGTCGCTGGCATCTTTGTGCCGAATATCAATCCACGACGGAATTTCCGTGTTCACTACCACCCCCTCCGCAGGAGCATCACCGATGTTTGTTACACGGATTCGATAAGTCCCCTCCTGTCCGATGACAACATTATCCGGCGGTTCGACTTCCACCAAAAGTCTTGGACTGGCACTCACCAGCACTTGTCGGGCTGTTTCCTGTCGCGGGACTCCCCTATTCAGGTCGGCATTCCGTGAAACCGGTTGCTGCGAAGCGAGGGGGGAGTCGAGAACCTGATGTTGTCCATAAGGAGTCTGCAATCCGGGACTCACATGATGAGGCGGTATCACCACATCATCACGCAGCATTTCGTTTCGGGAAGGTATATGCTGACTGGCGATATTACTCGGTATGCTGATTTCCAATGGGAACACGTCGCCTCCCGGCAGGGTATTGAAACCCTGCGGCGGGGTCGATACGGTCGGCGGAGTCGATACTGTCGGCGTGGTCAATGCAGTCGGCGGAGTTGATACGGTAGGAAACACGTTCAAACTGCCTCCCTCAAAGGCGGAAGTATGACTGGGCACCAATGGAGTGGGGGTATTTGCCGCTCTTCGCGTTTCTTGAGCCGCCGAGGCTAGTGCATTCCGATTGGGAAAAAAGTTGTGGCGCAGTTCTTCCAATCTATTTTGGGTTGAAGTGTCTTCCATAACAGTTCTTTCGTCGAAAACATTACGGAAGCCAGCCGTCTCCCCTGCCCCCCGGGATTGTTGTGCAGCATTACCGGCGGCGTTTGCGCTGCCCGTATTCCCCGCTACGGCACGTTGCCCCTGATTGGGTATTTGGGATTGCCGGATTTCTTCGGCTGTCGGCGGTTTCGGCGGCTGTACCGGACTGGCAGGCGGAACGACAACCTGTACGGGCCGTTGTTCCCGTCTTTGGCTGTCAAGGTCCTCTTCTTGAAAGATATTATTGAAAGTCTGTCTAAACCAAGTTCTCATTGTGGAACTATTTTGCGTTCCGCCCTGATTTTGTCCAAGAATGGTGACCTTGCCGAAGTCCAGGGCCAAATTTTTTCGAAGGGGATTCTTTTCGTCGGCGGCGGACGGCGGCGCACTGACAAAGAGCAGTGCGAACACCGTAACGGCAATGGCAGGTAAAAATAAAGTCCTGTTCAACCTCAACATCATAGACTCCTTCTGTTGAAAAACGGTTGGTATTCCTGGGGGGAGGAATTTTTTCCATAAAAAAATACTACTGTCCATCCGCCTATATCGGCAAAACGTTTGTAACGGTTTAATCCGAATTTACGATTTTGGCAAAAAGTAACGATTTTAACGGATTTGACAAGTCTGCCCTTGAGGTCTCTGGTAGGCTGCAAAGAGATTACTGCATCTGGACTCTGGGACTCTGGGGGGGGGTAAAAATAGGGAATTATACCGTTGATTACCCAATGATTTTCCCGTCCAAAAATGCTACTGGGTAATAAACCGTGTAGTTCCCCCAAAAAAAGAGCCGGGGACGGAGCGCAGCACAGTCCCCGGTTTGATTGCGTGAACGTCCGGGGACTACAGCCCAAAAGATATTAGGGAGAGTCCCTAACTGACGTTACGGGCTCTGTGAACGCGGACTCTGTGAACGTTTTTTTTCTTTCTTTGCGCCCTTTGCGGTTAAATCTCTTTTAACCGCAAAGGGCGCAAGGAAGGCAAAGGAAACACCAATTTATCTACAATCGACTATTATAAAAAATTGAAAATTGAACTTGGAAAACTGAAAAACACAATGGGAGGGTTAGAGCAAGTTTTTCAGCATTCGTCGTTCCCGCTCTATTTAACGTTCCGAAGATGTAACTCTCCGGCAGGAATGCTTATTCGGTGGTTGACGTAACCGACA
>Ga0099364_10012145_pt1 | contig 11660 bp, 7 predicted proteins | sample TergutTh196P3_FD_73070 | JGI IMG/M metagenome (GOLD analysis project Ga0099364, IMG submission 73070) | Microcerotermes parvus P3 segment gut microbial communities from Pointe-Noire, Republic of the Congo - Th196 P3 | ecosystem: Host-associated > Arthropoda: Insects > Digestive system > Gut ...
CGATGAGCCTTTCGTAATACCTGTTATAACGGAAGACGAACCAACCTCCGAACCACCAGACGATGCAGAAGTCGTGCCGGTTCCAAAAACACCAGCAGTCATAGTCAAGGGTCTTTATATCGATGCGAGGGCCGCTGCCGATGCGGCTAATATTGACCGTTACATCGAGTTGTGCAACACTACAGAAGTCAACGCTCTCGTAATTGATTTCAAAGACGATTGGGGGCAGATTACGTATATAAGCGGAAACGAGGGTTTTTCCGGAGCAAGCCGTAATATCATCCCAAACATGGAGCTACTGGTATCACGTCTTAAAGAACAAGGCATATATACAATAGCGCGGGTGGTCTGCTTTAAAGACCCTCTATGGAGCGAACTGCACCCGGAACTCGCAATACACGACATACGCGGCGCGACGTGGAGGGATGCCGGAGGGATAGCGTGGCTTGACCCGTACAATACACAAACATGGGAATACCTCGCCGACCTTTCCGTAGAAGCGGCTCAGATGGGTTTCGACGAGATTCAGCTTGATTATGTAAGATTCCCCGCCGACGGCAGATTAGGCGAAATAGACTATGGGCGAGCAGGTGCCGAAATAACCAAAGCGGAAGTAATTGGAGAATTTCTGCTTTACATTAGGCAGGCGCTTGTAGGCACAAGCGCCTGGCTTTCCGCAGATGTATTCGGCATAATCGCAATGAACACAGGCGACTTTGAAAACATCGGCCAAGATCTGGATATAATGCTGCAAAACGTGGATTATGTCTGCCCGATGATATACCCGTCGCATTTTGCAAACAAAAGCCAAAACGAAGTAGGGCAGATAATAAACGGCATACTATTCGAGACGCCGGACAGGGAACCGTATGAGGTCATATACAACATTCTCAGACAGGTGGGAAACCGCCTTCCTGAGGATGGAAACCATGCGATCATACGTCCCTATCTTCAGGCGTTCACTGCGTCATACCTTGGCGCCGGGAACTTTATTCCATACACGTCGCACGAAATATCAGAGCAAATACAAGCTGTTTACGGCGCCGGGTTTGAAGAATGGATAATGTGGAACCCTACAGCAGGGGAAGGTTCTTATGAAAATGTCATTTCACTGATGAGATCGGAGAATTCCGATGGATCGTCAAGCGACACGCCGGCCGTCAGCAACGCCTGACCATACAGGATTTTTGAGTATTTTGCCGCCTTTTCCTTATCGTTTTCAAATGCGTTTTTCAAAGCATTGAATGCCGGGTGCGCGGCGTTAAGTTCAAGAACGCGCTGTGCGCGCATATCACCCATAAGGCCGTCCTGCCGCCCTTGCATAGCTTTGAAATACTTCTCCATTTCAAGGCTTATTTCACCCTGTGCGGCAAGGCATACGGGATGACTTTTTAGCTTGCTCGACAATCGCACGGCGGCTACTTTGCCGTCGAGCGACTCCTTGACGAACTCCAAGACATCTTTATGCTCTGTCTCTTGGCGTTCGGCTTCTTTCTTGGCATCGTCATCATCCTCAAGCCCAAGGTCGTCGTCATTCACGGAGCGGAACTCCTTTTCCTCGAACTTCCCTAGCGAGCGTACTACGAATTCGTCGATCTCGTCGGTGAGATAAAGAATCTCGTAACCCTTTTCCCTAACCTGCTCCGCTTGAGGCAGCTTATCAAGCAGCGCTATGTTGTCGCCACCTGCGTAGTAGATGAATTTCTGCTCCTCCGGCATATTTTTTATGTATTCTGCAAGCGGTATGAGCTTTTCAGCCTTTGACGAATACAGCATAATAAGATCGGACAGCAGGTCGCGGTTTGTCCCAAATCCACCCACAATGCCGTATTTTAACTGGACGCCGAAGCTTTTGTAAAAAGCTTCGTACTTTTCAATGTCGTTCTCCATCAGCTTCTTTAGTTCGGTTTTTACTTTTTTCTCTATATTTGTAGCTATGACTTTAAGCTGGCGGTCATGCTGGAGCATTTCACGCGAGATATTAAGAGAAAAATCCTGCGAGTCGACGACGCCGCGCACAAAGCGGAAATGCTCCGGCAGAAGGTCGGCGCAGTGTTCCATGATCATGACGCCGGACGAGTATAATTGCAAGCCTGCCTCGTACTCGCGAGTGAAGTAATTATACGGCGCTACCGACGGTATGAAAAGCATCGCCTGATAGCTGACAGTCCCTTCGGCTGAGACACGGATGACAGCCGCAGGATCTGTGTGGTCGAAAAACTTCTCTTTATAGAAATCGGTGCAGTCTTCGTCAGAAACCTCGCTCTTTGCACGCTGCCAGATCGGTACGCGGCTGTTTATTACTTCGGCCTCGACATAGTCTTCCCAAGATGTCTTCTTTTTTCCGTCTTTATCTGTCTCGTCGCTTTCGACTTGACGGCTTTTTGTAACATCCATGATTATCGGCCAGCGGATATAGTCCGAATACTTTTTGATGAGGCTGTGAAGCGTGTGCTCCGCCAGATACTCGCTGTATTTCTCATCATCGGTGTCCGGCTTGATTTCTATTATTATCTCAGTGCCGGGCACTTCCCTCTCACAAGCTTCTATCGTATATCCGTCGGAACCTTCGGATACCCATTTATTGGCGGTCAAATCGCCATAAGCGCGCGAAATAACAGTAACGCGCTGCGCAACCATGAACGCCGAGTAAAACCCGACGCCGAACTGGCCGATTATGTCCACATCCTCGGCCGTTTCATCAAGTTCATTTTTGAATTGCAGCGACCCGCTTCTTGCTATAACTCCAAGATTAGACTCCAGCTCCGCTGCGGTCATTCCGACTCCGTTGTCGCTTACGGTGAGCGTCCCCGCTTCCTTATCGGCTGTGAGCGTTATCTTAAAGTCGTCGCGCGTCATGCCGACCTTATCGTCGGTCAGCGAGATATAGCACAGCTTGTCGATAGCGTCGGACGCATTCGATATCAGCTCGCGCAGGAAAATATCCTTATGGGTGTAAATAGAGTTGACCATCAAGTCAAGCAGACGTTTCGATTCTGATTTAAATTGTTTCTTTGCCATCGCGTGAATATGCCCTCCTTAATTTTGTTGAATATTTATTATACTCGCATTTGCTGTCTTCGCGATAGGTTTATTGTGCCTTCGGTCATATCGCCAACCCAGCTCAGCGCCCTTCCAAGGCCGTTAGCGACACAGAAGTCCGCATCGTCCGCATTGAGCGTGGTAATGCTTGTCCGGCTTGCGATAAGCCTGTCAAAACCCCAGAGCTGACTGTTTCCGCCTGTAAGAATAATGCCGTTTTGCGAGATATCGGCTACCAGCTCCGGCGGCGTTATCTCCAGTACGCTGTGAACCGCTTCGATTATCCTCTCAGTAACTTCCTCAAACGCCTCGAACGTATCGGAAGAACTGACGGCCACAACACGCGGCAGGCCTGTCAGAAGGCAGCGCCCTTTGACTTCTACCGCCACAACCTCTGTCCTTGGGAACACGCATCCGATACCTTTTTTTAGCTCCTCTGCCGTTGTTTCGCCAATAAGCACGTCATGTTTGCGCCTTATGAATTTAATGAGCGCATCGTCAAATGCATCTCCGCCGGCTTTGAGCGATGAGGACTCGACTACGCCCGACAGGGACAAAACGGCGATGTCGGTCGTGCCGCCTCCAATGTCTATTACCATATGCCCTTCCGGTTTGGTTATATCAAGTCCTGCGCCAATCGCGGCCGCGAGCGGGGCTTCCATCAGGTATACTTTTCTCGCCCCTGCCGCTATGCCGGCATCGATGACAGCACGTTCCTCGACTTCTGTAATGCCTGTAGGGACAGAAATAATAATTCTGGGTTTGAGCAGTGAGAACGACTGCACTTTACGCACAAATTCCTTGAGCATTTGCTCGGTCATGTCATAATCGCATATTACGCCGTCCCGCATAGGACGGATAGCGACGATATTACCGGGAGTCCTGCCCAGCATGCGCTGGGCTGCCATGCCAACGTTCAGCAGCCGCCCGGTGTTTTTATCCATAGAAACGACAGTCGGCTCACGCAGAATGACGCCCTTGCTCCTAGTGGACACAAGCACGGTAGCCGTCCCAAGGTCAATACCAATATCCCTGCCAAAAATCATTTTGCTGTGTCCCCGCCCCTTTTCTCTTTCTGTCTGCTATTCCCCTCTGGCCAGAGCCGCGCAAACCACTCGAGCAGCGCCGGCTGACAGAAGCTCCTTAGCGCATTCTGAGAGTGTTGAGCCTGTCGTGACAATATCATCGATAAGCAGCAGGCATTTTCCTTCGATCAGCTCGGTATCAGTTACTACATAAGCGCCGCTGATGTTTGCGCTGCGCTCCTCCCTGCCTGACAGCTCCGACTGAGCCTGGACGTCATGCGGCTTTTCCAGCGTTTCGACAGCGACGTCGCCTAGATGGAGGGCTGTTGCAAACGCCAGCAGCATCGCCTGGTCGTATCCCCGCGAACGTTCGCGCTTGCTGCTGAGCGGTACCCATGAGATCATATCATACGCAATGTCCGGGTTTTCGCGCACGCAGTCAGCCAAAATTCTGCCATATGCATCGGCGTAGGCTGAAGCGCCTTTGAATTTGAACCGGAGAATGGATTTTCTCACCACGCCCTTGTAGTATAAAGGAGAGACGCAGAAATCATAGTATTCTCCCTCTTGCCTGCCGCTGCCAAGAGTAAACGGCAATGACTCTGTGCAATTTGAGCACCATAAATCGTCGCTGCTTATAAGCACCTTCCCGCAAAACGCGCACTTAGGCGGAAACAAGAGATCCATTAATGACGATATAAAACCCATTATTGTCCCTCCTGAAAACTTACAATGCTTCTATCCATCGCTATTTCACATATTGTGATTTGCTATTTGCGTACTAAGCCGGGCGCGAAGCCCACTGTATCGTTTGCGGCGCCTGTCGTTGGCCACCATTTGCGCCATTGCATCCGGGCTGCCCACTATGACGAGGAGCTTTTTCGCACGTGTCATAGCTGTATACAAAACATTCCGCGTCATAAGCTGCGGTGCGCCGGCTGCCAGCGCAAGAATGACCGCATGGTACTCGCTGCCCTGGGATTTATGCACTGTCATAGCGAAAGCAGGCTCCAGTTCCGGAAGCTGTTCAAATAGGTATGAGACCAGCTTGTCCTCAAAATCGACTGCAACGATTTCCCTATCGTGGTCAATATCGGTAATGACCCCGACATCCCCGTTATATACGCCCGTCCCTTCAGTCAGTCCGTCGGGGCTTTTCCATATTATATCATAATTGTTTCTGATTTGCATCACTTTATCGCCTGTTCTGAACAGGAATTCTCCCACATGCTTCTCTTTTTTTAATGCATGGCGCGGATTTACCGCCTCGCGCAGTCTGTCATTGAGCGATACCGTCCCGGCTGTGCGTTTGCGCGTCGGTGAGAGCACTTGAATTTGTGACGGATCGATCCCCATATTCTGCGGCAGACGTTTTGCGTAAAGCTCTGCGACAGTTTCTGCAAGTTCATCTTCCGATGGCCGGCGAAGGAAAAAAAGATCCTGATATTTCTTTTTCAAATCCGGTACGACGCCGTTATTAACATTGTGGGCGCTCAGGACTATACCGCTGTCTTCCGCTTGCCTAAATATCTCTGACAGCGTGACTGTTGGGGCAACGCCGCTTCTTATTACATCGGAAAACACGCTACCCGGACCGACAGGCGGCAGTTGGTCTGCATCGCCGACCATAATCAAACGGCTTCCTTGTTTCATGGCCGTGAGCAGCGAGCGCATCAGCAAAACATCGATCATTGAAGATTCATCAACGATGATTGCATCGGCGGAGAGCGGGTTATCTTCGTCATGGTCGAATATCAGAGCCCCATCTTCGCCGGGAGCGGCTCCAAGCATGCGGTGTATAGTCGCGGCTTGCCTGCGGCATGTCTCGGCAAGGCGTTTCGCGGCACGTCCGGTTGGCGCGCACAAAGACGTTTTCAATCCAACTTTGTCAAACAGCATTAATATACCCCTGACTGTCGTCGTTTTGCCCGTTCCCGGGCCGCCTGTCATTACCATGACGCCGCTTTCCGCCGCAAGCTCAAGAGCTCCCCTTTGCATGGCGGCATACTGTATACCTTGCTCACTTTCAATACCGTGGATAATCCCGGGCAACCCTTCGGGAGCGCTCGATAAACCTGCCATTTCCAATAGGCGGCGTGCAGTATACTGTTCCGCCTCGTGAATGTGCCGCAAGTAGCAGCCATTTTCGCCCGCGATAGCTTCTATGACGACGTCGCCGCACTCGCACAGAGCTTGTAGCGCATCCTCAATCGCCTCGCTGCCCGCGCCTATGAGCCGGTCGGTCGCGTCAACCAGTTTTGCTTCGGGAATGAACGTGTGTCCGTTGCTAAGATTATAGGTAAGTTCAAACAGGATTGCCGCCGAAACCCGCTCGGGGCAGTCGCTCTCAAATCCCAGGTCAATCGCGATAGCGTCAGCTTCTGAAAAATCCGCGCCATAAAAATCCACTGCTATTATATACGGGTTTTCCAGTACCGCATCGATGGCGCCGTCGCTGTAGTCTTTGTAAAGGCGCGTTGCTACAAGGGGTTTTATGCCGTAGCGCGAGAGAAAATCAATCAGCCTTCGCAAACTGGCTTGACGTCGATACCCCTCAGATATCTTATGCGCTTTATTCAGTGAAATGCCTTTTACGGTGGATAGTTTTTCCGGTTCGTTTTCAATAATGCTTAGAGCTTTATCGCCAAATTTGTCGACGATATCGCGAGCCTTGACCGGGCCAATATTCTTTATCACGCCGGATGCCAGATAGCGGTATATCTCGTCTGCGCTGCTCGGTGGTTTCATTTCATATGACTCTACTTTGAATTGCTCACCGTATTGCGGGTGAGTCATCCATGAGCCGTATAGCGCCATGCGTTCACCCGCTGAAATGCCTGGTATACAGCCCGCTGCCGTAGCGGCGCCATCGTCTGTCTCAAGACGCAAGACAGCGTAACCGTTCTCAGGATTTGAAAAAACAATCGAGGTTATCACGCCCTCGAGCAAATAATCTTCCATAAGCACACACCTATAAACCGGGCAAGCCGGGATGTACAGCTATTTAAAGGCTTTCCGTGTCGAGTATTATCGTAACAGGGCCTTCGTTGATGGAACTGACGGCCATCATCGCTCCAAATGAGCCGGTCTCGACCGTAAACCCTCCCCTTTTGCATTCGTCGATGAAAAGCTCATATAATGGAATCGCAGTATCGGGGCGCGCGGCGTCTGTGAAGCCGGGCCGGCGGCTTTTGCAGTCTGCATACAGAGTAAACTGCGAAATCACCAAAATACCGCCGCCGGCGGATTTGAGGTCAAGATTCATTTTTCCGTCCTGATCTTCAAACACGCGCAAATTGCACACTTTAGCAGCAAGTTTTACAGCGTCTTTTTCCATGTCACCGTTTTTTATGCCCAATAACACAAGAAACCCTTTTCCTATTTTACCGGTTACGGCGCCATCTATCGCTACCGATGCAGACGACACCCGCGTAACTACAGCCCGCACTTCAACAACACCCTTCCTTTCTGCTATCCTTCTGAGCGGCGGACGTCTGTGACGCCTGAGACTGACATAAGCCTGGCCATTGCGGATACCAGCTCATCACGGTTTTTTACTTCTACGACAACTGAAACATTAACGATGCCTCCCCCTACTTCCCGCGCGGAAAATGTTGTTATCCTGATTTGAAGGGCGTTTAGGATAGAAGCGACATCTACGACTATCCCCGTCCTGTCGCGTGCAGTAATACCTATTCCGGTCGGGTAAGCACGTCCTTCTGTATCAGCCCATGAGACACTCACCCATCTGCCCGCGTCTTCGGATATTTTGTCGTAATTAATATAGTTGCTGCAGTCCTGGCGATGCACGGACACACCAAACCCCCGCGTTATAAAGCCTATGACCGGGTCTCCCGGGACGGGAGCGCAGCAGCGTGCAAACTTGACAAGGCAATTATCATGGCCTTCCACCGCAACCCCAAGAACCGGTTTTGCAGTTTTGGCCGGGTGTATCACAGGTTTTCGGGATTCATCTTTCTTTCTTATCTTTGCGACGGCACGCATTTCTTCGCGGATTCTGTTTACGACCTTGTGGGCCGATATTCCGCCATAACCTATGGCAGCGAAAAGCTCGTCGAGCGAGCCAAACGACAGTCGTTCAATAACCTTTGGCAGCGCTTCGTCGCGCACTGCGTCATTAAGATGAAGATTTGCGTGGCGCAGCTCCGCATCGAAAGACATCTTCCCATGAATAATGTTCTCCTCGCGCTTTTCCTTTTTGAACCATTGGCGTATTTTGTTACGCGCCTCGGGGCTTTTTATTATATCGAGCCAGTCGCGGCTCGGCCCTTTTGCGGAGTTTGAAGTTTGTATTCTAATTATATCGCCGTTATTCAGGATGTGCGCATAAGGAACCATGCGCCCATTGACAAACGCTCCTGTCATTTTGTTTCCAATCTCGGAGTGGATACTGTACGCAAAGTCTATCGGCGTAGAACCTGCGGGCAGGTTTACTACGTCGCCGCTGGGGGTGAACACGAAAACCTCGTCAGAGAACATGTCCACTTTCAAAGCATGTAGGAAGTCCTGTGCGTCTCCGTCTTGCTGAGACTCAAGCAGGCGCCTTACCCATGCGAACTTTTCTTCGTCGGCAACTTTGCCGTCCTTGCCTTCTTTATACTTCCAGTGCGCCGCGATCCCATATTCCGCAGTCTGGTGCATAGCCCATGTGCGTATCTGAACTTCAAACGGTACGCCTTCGTTTCCTATGACATTTGTGTGCAAGCTCTGATACATGTTCGGTTTCGGCGTGCCGATATAGTCCTTGAAGCAGCCCGGTATAGGCCGGTACATATCGTGGAGATACCCCAGCACATTGTAGCAATCTGCAATGTCGCTGACTATTACGCGGAATGCATATAAGTCAAGCACCTCCGACAGCATTTTATTCTGGCTGTACATTTTCCTGTAGATGCTATACATGTGCTTTATTCGCCCGTAAACCGAACATGTTATGCCATGCTCGCCCAGGCGTTCGGTTATTTTGGTCTGTACGCGTTCAAAAAACTCCTCATCCTCGACATGGCGGAGTTTTAGCCCCTCGGTTATCTCAGCGCAGCCTATCGGATCGAGATACCGTATCGACAGATCCTCCAGTTCCCATTTTATCTTCTGCATGCCTAGCCTGTGCGCGATCGGTGCATACATTTCCATAGTCTCAAGCGCTTTTTTTCGCTGTTTGTCAGGCGTCTGGTACTCCATTGTCCTCATATTATGGAGCCTATCGGCAATCTTAATGAGGATCACGCGGATATCCTTCGCCATTGCGATGAGCATTTTCCGCATGTTCTCCATTTGTTCTTCTTCTTTGTTGGAGTATGGGACTCTGCTCAGTTTTGTTACGCCTTCGACAATGTCTGCGACGTCCTTCCCGAATAGTTTTTCGATCTCCTCGCGAGTCACGCCTGTATCCTCTATGCAGTCGTGCAGAAGCGCGGCACACAACGAGTCCTCGTCAAGCCCTATCTCGGCAACTATCTCGGCTGCGGCGAGCGGGTGCGTGACATATTCACTCCCATCCATTCTAACTTGAGTTCCGTGTGCTTTCCGCGCATATTCGTAAGCTGCATGGATACGAGCTATATCGGCGCCGGGATAGTTGCCCAGTATAAGGCCTTCCAGCCGCCGGTATCTCTTAGCCGTATCGTCGGAGCATACTCCGTCCTGCTCCGCCTGCATAGGATTTGGCGTGTGATCCACTTAAGTTGCTCCCCCCTTGGTTAATGTACAATGTACATTATTCAGAGGCCTTGACGTCAAACACGTGCAGTTGAACGTTTGTGCGGCCTCGAAACTCGTTTATCTGAGGTTCAAATGCAACATCGACAAGCATTCCCGCGCTGACTTCCAGATTCTCTGATGGCATCGAAAAAAATATGCAATCCAAACTCTTTCCTGACTTTTCAATTCTAAACCGTGTGTGCTTCCCCGCTCCGATTGAGTATACGGCTGAAAGCAATGCGTTTTTGATATAGAGGTTGGGAGGCGGGTTGCCAAACCCGAACGGCTCTAGGAGTTCCATCGCCTCTACGTTTTTAATAGACAGCAGTTCCGGCTTTTCTACTTCAAAGTCTAGCTTCAATCCGGTATCGGGCGATGCATCTACACTGTTCAGATAGTACTCTCGTACACGACGGCGCAGTTCATCGACGTTCTTCTCGGCTACAGTAACTCCTGCGGCCAGTTCGTGCCCGCCGTAGTCGTCCAGAATATCCTCGCAGGATTGCAATGCCCCGTAGATTCCAAACGAACCAAAACTGCGGCACGACCCCCGGCCTATCCCGTCGTCGTCTATGCTGATAATAATTGCCGGAAGCAGATGGTGTTCTGACATTTTCGCGGCAACTATCCCTGTCACTCCCTGATACCACCCGCGCTGAGCAAGTACAATGGGACCGTCCGGACCGGAATCGGGCAGTAATGATACTGCCTGCTCATATATCTCAACCTCGAGCCTGCGCCGCTCGGAGTTGAGACGGTTTAGCTCTGCGGTGAGCTTTTCCGCTTCCGCATCGTCGTCTGTCATTAAAAGATCAACCGATAACTCGGTCTGCCCCATCCTGCCTGCTGCGTTCAGCCTTGGGGCAATAGTAAATCCAACAGTCGCAGACGTAACCTTGCCGCGCTCCGGGTATGTCTCCCTAAGAAGACGAAGAAGGCCGGGCCTCGGGTCTTCGTTTATTATGCGCAGACCTCGTCTGATAAGCTCGCGATTCTCCCCAACTACGGGCATTACGTCAGCCACCGTGCCAATCGCGACAAGGTCTCCATACTTCCTGAACATTTCACTATCTCCGATATTGTTCTCAAGTGCGCAGACGAGCTTGAAAACAACGCCCACTCCCGCAAGCGCTTTATGAGGATACTCACAATCCGGGCGTTTCGGGTCTATCACCGCATCGGCTTGCGGCAGCTCCGGCCTGCATTCGTGGTGGTCTGTAATCACTAGCCCCAGCCCGATGCTCCCGGCGTATTCCGCTTCCGCAATGGCCGTAATGCCGCAGTCGACGGTAATTATAAGGCTGGCGCCGCGCGCTTTGAGTTTATCGAGCGCCGGACGATTCAGGCCATATCCTTCGCCCAATCGGCTTGGTATGTATATTTCAAAATCAGCGCCCTTTGAGCGCAGCCACTGCGCCAACAGCGCACATGAGGTCATGCCGTCTACGTCATAGTCGCCATATATCGCAATATGCTCTTTTTTTTCGACAGCGGCGCAGATACGCGCGACGGCCTTTTCCATATCAGCCATTAGAAATGGGTCGTATATCCTGGATGGCGTGTCGCCGTATATTGTACGGGCTTGTTCAATGTTAGCAATGCCACGCGAGGCAAGAAAAACGGAAACCAGCGGATTGATACCTTTCCGGTAGAATTCCAATGCTGTATTTCTGTCAAAGCCACCTAGTTCCCAATTTCTAAACCTCATTCAGCTAATTCCTCTTTTCAAGCGGTATGTCGCCAAGGTTGACGTCTATCGTCGCGTCGACGCAATCAAACGTCTTGTACTCATAGCCTTTGGCCTCGATAACGACGTCGTACTTGCCCATTGCGAGATCCTTGAACCAGAAGTCGCCGTATTCGTCGGAAAGC
>Ga0099364_10012146_pt1 | contig 11658 bp, 13 predicted proteins | sample TergutTh196P3_FD_73070 | JGI IMG/M metagenome (GOLD analysis project Ga0099364, IMG submission 73070) | Microcerotermes parvus P3 segment gut microbial communities from Pointe-Noire, Republic of the Congo - Th196 P3 | ecosystem: Host-associated > Arthropoda: Insects > Digestive system > Gut ...
CGGGATAGATATGTCGAATATCGGCGATTTGATTGCATTTCGTGCGGCATTGGAATTGACGGATAAAAACAAAATCAAAGAAATTTACCAAAAATGTATTGACAAAAAATCAGAATTAATAAATTATGTTTCGGAAATATACGAGCCTTTTTCCGATGAAGAAATTTCAAGGAAAATTGCCGAATTGATTACGCCGGAAGAGGTGAATTGTCCCGTTGAAATTGTGTTTCAAAAGCGAGAGGCGTTATCAAAGGTCTGCTCAAAACACAGAGGCGATTGGTATTTTACAGGCAATTATCCGACAAAAGGAGGGATGAAACGGCTGAATGATTCGTTGTTGCAAAATTTTAACGACCTTAAATATTTGAATTTTAAGTAGATAATAGCTGATATATAGCATTATGATAAAATTCATACCATTAGAAGTAGATTGTTTTTATCCATTTGTATACACAAATTGGTCGCATATCTTTTTGTCCAAAACAATCCTCAAAGCGAATACCGCCAAGAAACGGAAAACTCGCTCAAAGCCTTGAAATCTCACATTTTTTATTTTGCAATTAAAGTGCGTGGTATTTTTACAATCCAAAAGTTTAAGGTAAAATAATCTTACAATTTAAAAGCAAAAGCAGTTGAAATTATAAGTTTTCCCTTATCTTTGCACTGCAAAAAAAAAAATCAAATAAAATTTATAATGAAAAACAATCAAGGATTTTCTACCGTAATGGCAGCAGTTGCCATTCAACTTACGCTTGGCGTTGCTTACATTTGGAGCGTTTTCCAAGCAGGAATTTCAAAAACTATTTTCGACGGCGACAACGCCAAAGCAGCTCTAACATTTTCGCTCGTAATAGCCTTTATGTGTATCGGAAGCGCTATCAGTGGCAAATTAGCTGTTCGCTATTCTACACGCCCTGTCGTTTTTACAGGTGGAATAATTATGGGCTTGGGCTTTTTCCTTGCCTCTTTCGTGACAGCCGATTGCGCTTGGCTTTTGTGGCTCACTTATGGTGTAATGGGTGGACTCGGAATGGGTTTTTCTTACTCAACCACAATCGCTTGCGCACAAAAATGGTATCCGCATAAAAAAGGATTAATTACCGGAATTATAGTTTCGGCACTTGGTTTTGGCGGTGTTATTTTCACGCCGATTGTTGAAAAAGCGATTGCCGTTTTTGGTGGTGTAGGCGTTGGCGAAACCAAAGCATTTATGGTTATGGGAATAATTTGCCTTGCAGTGTGTGTGATTGGCAGTTTCTTTATAAAAGATGTACCCGAAGGACACAATCAAACAGCAACGGTAAATGCTGTAACCAAAAAACAATACACTACTTCGGAAATGCTGAAAACGCCGCAGTTTTATTTGGTAACTTTCGCTTTCCTGCTTGCTTGTATGGGTGGATTGATGATGATTGGTTTTGCAAAACCGATTGCCGAGGCAAAAGGAATGGCGGCGACGGCAACAATCGGAGTGTTGGCAATTTCGCTTTTCAACTCTATTGGGCGTTTGTTTTGGGGCACAATGTCCGATAAATTGGGACGAATAAATACACTTATCATTCTACTCTCTATAACTGCTGTGCTTTCGCTTTTGGTAAATTCTGTGGGCGGAATTTGGATTTTCGTTCTCATTGCATTTATCGGATTTTCGTATGGCGGATTGTTGAGCACTTTCCCATCGCTCACTGCCGATCTTTTCGGTTCAAAGTATATGGCAACCAACTATGGAATTGTGCTGCAAGGATTTGGTTTAGCGGCAATCATTTCGTCGCTCATTGCAGGATATTTTAAAAATATCGCCAACGAAGCAGGTGACATAAAACTGATGTTTCCTGCGTTCATTATTGCGTCTGTCTGTGCAGTTACGGGGATTGTAATGATGTTGGTGTTGAAAAGGATAAGTAAATAATGTTGCATTTATTTATTAAATTTGATATTTTATTTTTTATCTTTGTAAAAGAAAATTGAACAAGGAAAATATGAATATTGTAACAGCCGAAATAGATGTAACAACACCAACAGGAAGAAAGATAGTAAAAGAGTTGGAAAGAAAGAGGTGCGTAAAACTTACGTTTCCGGATGTTGTTGGCGGTGTAACTTATACACACAAGGAAGTATGGGAAAAGATGGAAAATAAGTTGAACCAATTTTACGGAACAGACCATAAACTAAAATTGGGAGTATGAGAAAGTATGAAATTGTTTATTCCCAAGAAGCTTCCGAAGATTTAGACAATTTATTTAATGCTATTATCGTTGATTATCAATCGCCGCTTACAGCTTTCAGATATACACAAGGCATCATCGATACAATAGAAAGTCTTGTCATTGTTCCAACAGCATTTGCAATAAGACACAACCGGTCATTGCAACAATACGGTTTCAATGTACGCCGTGTAAATTATAAGAAAATGGCTATCATCTATACAATAAGCGAAAACATAGTTTTTATACATCGAATTATTGCTGGAAGTCTAATAATCTAATTCATAAATAAATATCAAAACAAAAACAGATGAAACAAACTTTTCTAATTGGACTTATAGTTGTTCTTTTATCATCGTGTGCAAAAATATTCTATAGTCCTGATGCTAAAACATTGGCAGCCAAACATCAAACAATTGCTATTGTTCCACCGAATGTTTCCATTGCAGCAGCAAAGAAGATAGATGGAAATGCGTTGATAGAACAACAAAAAACAGAATCGCTTAATTTTCAAAGAGAAATGTATTCTTGGCTACTTAAAAGAAAAGGACAAGGTAAAATACAGGTTGAAGTTCAAGATATTAATACTACAAATGCCAAATTAAGCAAAATTGGTTATCCCGAAACACCGTTAACTACATCTGAATTATGCGAAGTATTAGGCGTTGATGGCATAATGACTTCTAATTTTGGATTAAGCAAACCAATGCCGGTTGCAGCAGCGATATTTGTAGGAGGTCCTACAAACGAGGTACACGTTTCTTTAAGTATTAGCGATTGTAAAAATACAAAACTTATTTGGAACTATGATCACAAATATTCCGGAGGATTAGGAAGTAGTCCTGCAAGATTAGTTGATGGATTAATGAAAAATGCATCTAAAAAAATGCCTTATGTGCTGTACTAGAATAATCTTTTGATTTATTGATGTGATTTTGCAAAACATTACACAAAAAAGCATTATGCTAATTTGCATAATGCTTTTTTGCATAGCATTGAAAAAACATTTTCGCCCCTTGAAATTTAAGATTTTTTTGTAACTTTGCGAAACTTTATCAGTTTTTTAAAAATACCATTATGGGTAAAATTATAGCGTTAGCAAACCAAAAAGGCGGCGTTGGTAAAACAACCACAGCCATAAACCTATCAGCATCGTTGGCAATGCAAGGTAAAAAAGTGCTTATTATCGATGCCGACCCGCAGGCAAATGCCACTTCAGGATTGGGAATCGATAATCAGAATGTTCAAAATACCGTTTACGAATGCCTTATCGACGGCATAAGTGCGCAAACAGCTATTCGGAAAACCGAAATAGAAGGATTGGATATTCTTCCTTCGCGCATTGATTTGGTGGGTGCTGAAATCGAACTGCTCAAATTAGACCAGCGCGAAAAAGTATTAGCTGGTGTGTTGAATCCAATAAAAGAAAATTACGATTATATTTTTATTGATTGTTCACCGTCATTGGGATTGATTACGGTAAACGCGCTCACGGCAGCTGATAACGTGATTATTCCCGTACAAGCGGAATATTTTGCCCTCGAAGGAATTTCAAAATTGCTGAATACCATCAAAATTATCAAGTCAAAAATGAATCCTTCGCTCGAAATAGAAGGCTTCCTGTTGACAATGTTTGATGCCCGTTTGCGTTTGGCAAATCAAGTACAAGAAGAACTGAAAAAACATTTTGGAGAGTTGGTTTTTAATACCATTATTTACCGCAATACCCGGTTGAGCGAAGCGCCAAGCTATGGACAGCCAGTTGTGATATACGATTCAGAATCGAAAGGATCCTTGAATTATTTGCAGTTGGCAGAAGAATTGATAGAACGAAACGAGAAAAGCAAAAACGTATGAGTAAAAAAAGCGCATTAGGGCGTGGATTGAGCGCACTTATCGAAACTGTCGAAGTTTCAACATCAGGTTCTTTGTCGATGAGCGAAATCGAAATCGCAAACATCGAAGCAAATCCCAATCAGCCGCGCACTGTTTTCGACGAAGAAGCGTTGGCGGAATTAGCTGCTTCTATTGAGCAATTGGGCGTTATTCAGCCGATTACATTACGGAAAGTTTCCGATAATAAATACCAAATTATCTCGGGCGAGCGTCGTTTCAGAGCATCGAAAATAGCAGGTTTGCAAACCATTCCCGCTTACGTGAAAGAGGTTAGCGATGATGCCGCAGTGGAAATGATGGCGCTTATCGAAAACATTCAGCGCGAAGATTTGAACGCCATTGAAATTGCATTGAGCTTCCAAAAACTGATAGACGAATTTACGTTGACGCAAGATCAATTGAGCGAAAAAATCGGTAAAAAAAGAGCGACTATCAGCAATTATCTCCGCTTATTGAAGCTTCCGGCAGCAATTCAAATTTCCGTTAAAAACAAAGAATTGAGTATGGGACACGCGCGTGCGTTGCTTGCCGTTGAAGATGCGGAAACTCAACTGTTGGTTTTCGAGCAAATAACGCAAGACGGACTTTCAGTTCGTAATGTGGAAGAAATGGTGAAAAACATAAATGCAGGCGAAAATCCTGTTGAGGAGATTAAGGCAGAAAAAAATATCGCTCCAAAATCGGAAGACAACGAGGTTTTCGACCTAATGGAGAAAAGATTATCTTCATTTTTCAATACAAAAGTTCAGTTTTCTGCGAATAAAAAAGGAAAAGGAAAAATAACCATTCCGTTTTCGAGCGAAGAAGATATGGAGCGTATCATAGAAATATTCGACAGTTTATCCGATAAATAAAATGTAAGGATTTATGTCATTGCGGGCTTGACCCGCAATCTTCTAAATATGAGATTCCGTGTCAAGCACGGAATGACAAAGAGCATAATAAATAAAAATAGCGTTGAGAAAATATTTTGTCATAATTTCCGTTCTCATCATGTTGTTTCTTGTGGGACAATGTACCGCGCAGGAGAACGATGCTTCAGCGATTGGCGACACTATTTATTTTCAACCCGGAACCAACCAACCACAGATAGAAACAATAACGTTTGACCAAAATTCTTTTGTTCCGAATCCAAGGAAAGCGGTTTTGTTTGCGGCTATTTGTCCCGGATTAGGACAGATTTATAATCGAAAATACTGGAAATTGCCGATTATCTACGGTGGTTTTACGGGATTGGCTTACGGACTTTCTTGGAACAATAGATATTATGTCGATTACAGAAATGCGTATTCCGATTTTATAGATGGAGACGAAAATACCAATAGTTGGATAAATATGCTTCCCATTGGTATGGACCCGGAAAATGTTGACCAAGCGTGGTTTCGTGGCGTGTTGTCGCGCAGAATGGATATATACAGGCGCAACCGCGATTTATGTATCCTCGGAATGGCGGGCATATATGTACTCTCTATCGTTGATGCTTTTGTCGATGCGCAGTTGTTCGAGTTTGACATATCGCCCGACTTGACACTGAACATAGCGCCTCAAATGCAATTAGTTAATACAAATGCGGCAGTTGGTTTGCATTGTCGTTTACGATTTTAGATTTTCCCACAAAGCCCGCTAAGAAAGCTTTGTGTTCTTTGTGCCTTTGTGGGCAACTTATGATTTACGATTTTAAAACTTGATTATGAACAGACAAACTATATTTTTTCCGTTTCTTTTCGCTTTTTTGTTGGCGAGCAATGTCGCTTTTGCGCAGTCTTATAACGAAGATGCGTACAATGAATATACCGTAGGTGGATATATTATAAAACAGGAAGTGAAAAAAAAGACGGAACCCGATTCCATTGCTTTTCAAGGCGATGAAGAAGTTGCTATTTTCGACAGACATTTGAACGATTTGCAGTCGTTGTATGTATCTGCCGGACGCGAGCGAAAAAAGGCTGATTGTGCGAGTGGCATTAATCCTACCTATTCAAAAGAAGAATATAAGGAGCGCTTGTCGCAGCTCCCCAACTTGATAGAAATGCCCTACAACAGCATCGTACAATCGTATATTGATTTATATACCGGTCGCCGTAGAGACCAAGTAGCGCGAATGTTAGGATTGAGTCAACATTATTTTCCGTTGTTTGAAGAAGCATTGGAAGTACAAGGAATGCCGTTGGAATTGAGATATTTGCCTGTAATAGAATCGGCATTGAATCCCGTTGCGCTTTCAAAAGCAGGCGCGTCCGGTCTGTGGCAGTTTATGATTGGAACAGGCAGAGCGTATGGTTTAACCGTCAATAATCTGGTTGATGAGCGCCGCGACCCTTACAAAGCAACGCACGCCGGCGTAAAATATTTGAAAGATTTATATAACATTTATAACGATTGGCATTTGGCTATTGCTGCTTATAATTGCGGTCCTGGAAACGTGAACAAAGCTATCCGAAGGGCAGGCGGAAAACGCGATTATTGGGATATTTACTATTTCTTGCCACGCGAAACGAGAGGATATGTGCCTGCATTTATCGCCGCTAATTATGTGATGAATTATTATGCCTTGCACAATATATGTCCTGTTGAGATTGCCGAAATTCCTACCGCTACCGACACCATTATGGTAAACAATCGTATGCACTTGCAACAAGTTTCTTCGGTGTTGAATATTCCGATGGAAGAATTGCGCTACATCAATCCGCAATATCGCAGAGACATTATTCCGGGCAATATCAACGCACACGTGTTGGCATTACCGCAAGACCAAATCGGATCATTTTTGGATAAAAAGGATTTGATTCTTGCGTATAGAGCCGATGAATTGGTAAATAATCTGCGAGCCGAAGTAACACCTTCGGGACAGCCTTCTTCTGGTGCTTCTGCGAGCGGAAATAAAATAGTATATCGGGTTAAATCGGGCGATACCTTAGGCGGAATAGCATCAAGGCACAAAGTATCGGTTGCTTCGTTAAAAAAGTGGAATAAATTAAATTCCAATTTGATTAAAGTAGGGCAACAGCTTGTTATTTATAAATAATATGGAAAACGAAGATAAAAAACTATACTATTCCATAAGCGAAGTTGCCGCCATGCTCAATGAAAGCCAACCAACATTGCGCTTTTGGGAAAAGGAGTTCGGTTTTCCAAAACCTAAAACGAGTAAAAAAGGCACTCGTTTTTATACTAAAGAAGATATTGAAGATGTAAGAATTATTCATCATTTGCTCCGCAACGAAAAACTTACCATCAGCGGAGCAAAAGCAAAACTTAAAAGCATCAACAAAGACGATGTCAAGCGAAATGCTGAAATTGTGCAACGATTGAAAAAGGTAAAACAGGAATTGCTTGATATACAGAAAGAAATGAAAAATGAATTAACTTAAACGAAAATAAACAAACCGCCCAAAAGTATCAAAACTTTTGGGCGGTTTTTCATTATAAAAATTAACTTCTTAATCCTTCAATTTCGCACAAATAAACTCTCTGTTCAAACGCGCGATATTGCTGATAGAAATATTTTTAGGACATTCTGCTTCGCAAGCTCTTGTGTTGGTACAGTTACCAAAACCAAGCTCGTCCATTTTGGCGACCATTGCTTTGGCACGCTGCGCTGCCTCAACTTTTCCTTGCGGAAGCAATGCTAATTGCGATACTTTTGCTGATACGAACAACATAGCCGAACCATTCTTACAAGCTGCCACGCACGCGCCGCAACCAATGCAAGAAGCCGCGTCCATTGCTTCGTCGGCGTCTATTTTTGAAATCGGAATAGCATTTCCGTCAGGAACGCCGCCGGTGTTGATAGACACATATCCGCCTGCCTGGATAATTTCGTCGTAAGCATTGCGGTTTACCATTAAGTCTTTGATAACCGGAAATGCAGCCGAACGCCACGGTTCAATCGTAATGGTTTCGCCATCTTTAAATTTACGCATATGCAGCTGACAAGTTGTTACGTCTTCATCGGGTCCGTGCGGATGTCCGTTTACATAAAGCGAACACATACCGCAAATACCTTCGCGGCAGTCGTGGTCGAAAACAATCGGTTCTTTGCGCTCGCTGACTAATTTCTCATTCAAAATGTCCAACATTTCCAAAAAAGAGCTGTCGGTTGAAATGCCGTCTAATTTATACGTTTCAAAAGCGCCTTTAGCTTTTGGTCCTGCTTGACGCCAAACTTTTAGCGTTATATTAATGAATTTTTCCATAATGTTTAAGCTTTGTAGTTACGTTGTTGTACTTTAATAAATTCGTAGTTCAAATCCTCTTTGATAAGTTCAGGCTCATTGCCTTCGCCTGTGTATTTCCAACAAGAAACATAAGAAAATTTGTCGTCTTGACGCAACGCCTCGCCATCTTCTGTTTGGTATTCTTCACGGAAGTGTCCGCCACAAGATTCTTCGCGGTTCAAGGCATCAAGAGCCATCAAATAACCAATTTCGATAAAGTCGGCAACACGAAGTGCTTTTTCCAATTCGGGATTCATATCGGCGCTTCCGCCGGGTACATACACATTGCTCCAGAATTCTTTACGGATTTCTTTGATGCGACCTAACGCTGTTTCCAAACTTTCTTTGGTGCGCGCCATTCCCACAAAATCCCACATTACCAATCCGAGTTCTTTGTGCAACGAATCAACCGAACGTTTTCCTTGAATTGACATCAATTTTTTGATTCTGTCTTCAACATCTTTTTCGGCTTGTGCAAATTCGGGCGCGTCGGTGCTGATGCGTGGAACGCGGATTTGGTCTGCCAGGTAATTTTGAATGGTGTAAGGAAGCACGAAATATCCGTCTGCCAAACCTTGCATCAACGCCGATGCGCCGAGGCGGTTTGCGCCGTGGTCAGAGAAGTTTGCCTCTCCGATAGCGAACAATCCCGGAATGGAAGTTTGCAATTCGTAATCAACCCAAACGCCGCCCATTGTGTAGTGGATAGCCGGATAAATCATCATCGGTGTTTCGTATGGATTATCATCAACGATTTTTTCGTACATTTGGAAAAGGTTTCCGTAACGCTCTTCAACCACGTCTTTTCCAAGACGGTTGATAGAATCGGAAAAGTCAAGATACACAGCCAAACCGGTTGCGCCTACGCCGAAACCTGCATCGCAACGCTCTTTTGCGGCACGAGATGCTACATCACGAGGAACCAAGTTTCCGAAAGCCGGATATCTTCTTTCCAAATAATAATCTCTTTCGTCTTCTTTCAAGTCGGTTGGTTTTTTCTTGCCGGCACGGATTGCTTCGGCATCTTCTTTTTTCTTTGGTGTCCAAATTCGTCCGTCGTTACGAAGCGATTCCGACATCAACGTTAATTTTGATTGGAATTCGCCGTGAACAGGAATACAAGTCGGGTGGATTTGCGCGAAACAAGGGTTTGCAAAATATGCACCTTTTTTATACACTTGAATAGCGGCAGAACCGTTTGAACCCATTGCATTGGTAGAAAGGAAAAACGCATTTCCGTATCCGCCGGTGCCGATAACTACAGCGTGGGCAAAGAAACGTTCGATTTTTCCGGTAACAAGATTGCGGGCAATGATACCACGCGCACGACCGTCGATAACTACTACGTCAAGCATTTCGTAGCGCGTGTACATTTTTACCGTTTTCTTGTTTATTTGACGGCTCAACGCCGAATAAGCTCCCAATAATAATTGTTGACCTGTTTGTCCTTTAGCATAAAAAGTACGCGAAACCTGCGCGCCGCCAAAAGAGCGATTATCTAACAAACCGCCATATTCGCGAGCGAAAGGAACGCCTTGCGCTACGCATTGGTCAATAATGGAGTTAGAAACTTCTGCTAAGCGATACACGTTTGATTCGCGAGCGCGGTAGTCGCCGCCTTTCAATGTGTCGTAGAACAAACGGTAAACTGAGTCGCCGTCGTTTGGATAGTTTTTCGCGGCGTTGATTCCGCCTTGCGCGGCAATCGAGTGTGCACGACGCGGAGAATCTTGAATACAGAAATTTAATACGTTAAAACCCATTTCGCCAAGAGAAGCGGCGGCAGATGCGCCTGCTAATCCCGTACCTACCACAATGATGTCGATGCGGCGTTTGTTGGCGGGATTCACCAATTTTTGGTGGTTTTTATATTCTGTCCACTTGTCGGCTAATGCGCCTTGAGGTGTTTTTGAATTTATTGTTGCCATATGTTGAATTTATTAATTTTAAAAATTGTTTTTAGTCTTCGACTGTGCGAAATGAATAACGATAACCGGCGTAAATGGCAATACCATAAAATAGTACATCCATTGGATGAAAAGATTCCACCATAATTTCCGTTATCACAGAAAAGTCGGAAAAAGCTATTGATAATATATCGGAATAGGTTGTATCAAAATAGTCGGCAAGAAAAGCTACTTGGCTGAAAAAGTTACCCAATATACAGCCGAAAAACGCTAACACTGCGCCCATTATGCCGAAAATTTTGTCAATTCCTTTTCCTGCAAAACGCACGGCAAAACCAACTGCAAATCCTACGGCAATTGCCATGTAGCCGATTTGATACATCGTAACAACTGTAATTACCGCCCATAACAGCGCCATTACACTCGCTGCGACTAAACCTGCAATAATACCAAAAGGTAAGTTTTGTTGCAATTTCAGTTGTTCTATTTCTCGTTGCAAATCTTCTTGAGAGATTGCATTTTCATTCTCTTCTTGAGAATTGAGATTTTGTTCGTTTTCCATTGTTTCTAATTTTTACAACGGACAGGCTACTCCGCAAGTGAAACTTTTTATAAAGAATGTAACTACAACAAGTGCAAATCCAAGAATAAGGATAGTTACATATATATTACCGATGCATCTCCAACGGCTGAACCATTTTTCATTGTTGATTCCCATTGTGTGCAACGCACTCCAAAATCCGTGTGTCAAGTGGAACCACAGCGCTCCCAATGCTACTAAATAAAGGATAACAATGACAGGATTTGAGAAAGTATTGGCAATGTGATATGCGCCGTTTGTTGCGTTCAAGAAAGCAGGGTCGTTATCGCCTACCATTCCAAGCATATGTTGTACTTCTACCAATTGCATTTTTGCCCAAAAATGGAACATATGCAATACCAAAAATGCTGCTACTACGATACCCAGCGCCAACATATTTTGCGACGCCCATTCTACTTCTTTAGGTCTTGATGTAACGGCATACGCATCGTTTCCTCTTGCTTTTTTATTGTTGAAATACAATACGAAAGCGTACACAATGTGAATGAGGGCAAGTGCTGCCAATCCTTTGGTAGCAATAAGCGCGTACCAGTTGGCGCCCAACATTGCACATACCATGTTATAGGCTTCGGGCGAGAAAATCACGACCAAATTCATGAGCATGTGAAATGTCAAAAAGAGAATCAAACAGATTCCGGTAATGCTCATAATGAGCTTTTTACCAATTGAAGAACAAATTAACCACATAGATTTTTTATTAAATTATTTATAAATTGATTTTTCTGAAATGATTTTGTGCAAAATTAGCAGAATAAGGGAAATAAACAAAATTTTTTATCTGCTTTTCAGCATTTCCCATTCTTCTTCGGAAAGAACAGGCTCGTAAGTTTTTT
>Ga0099364_10012147_pt1 | contig 11658 bp, 12 predicted proteins | sample TergutTh196P3_FD_73070 | JGI IMG/M metagenome (GOLD analysis project Ga0099364, IMG submission 73070) | Microcerotermes parvus P3 segment gut microbial communities from Pointe-Noire, Republic of the Congo - Th196 P3 | ecosystem: Host-associated > Arthropoda: Insects > Digestive system > Gut ...
TTCACTTGACCCGGCGACAATCTGGTCATTTGACTGCCCCCCCCCGTCGGCGGAACCGATCGCTGTGATTGGCACCAAACCGGCGATCATGGTCAGCGCCAACGCCAGCGCCAGGATTTTGGTTGATAACCTTGTTGTTTTCATTTGATTAGCCTCCGATTTTTATAATTCATAATGCATAATTCATAATGCATAATTGTTTTGTGGTTGGGGTGTCAGAGCTCGTGATAGTACGTAAAACTGTATCTTGTTTTTTACGCTAGCTTACGTTACAATGACAACAGAAAAATGGTAGTAGTATATGAAGGATAAAGATCTGAACGTACTGCGTTACATTTTGGATTATTGCGAACAGGTTCAAGAAACCATGAAAGAAAACGAGGGGTGTATATGTGCAATCAGTCAGTTTTGGATGAAGTAACGGGTAGGGTTGTTCAGGCGGCCAGAGACAGTCTTGGCGACAGGCTGGATAAGGTGATTCTCTATGGCTCCTGTGCCCGGGGGGATTTTGATAATGAGTCCGATATTGATATCATGGTTTTGGCGCATATTCCGCACGAGGAAGCGTGCCGCTCTGATAATGAGTTGGACAAGTTAGCGAATGATTTGGGTTATGAGTACGATGTATTAGTTTCGCTTTTTGTAAAGGATTGTGAGACTTTTTACAAATTTCTTCCGGTGGAGCCGTTCTATAGAAACGTGATGAAAGATGGTGTTATTTTAAGTGCTTAGTGAACTTACACGCATCAGCGTAAATCTTCGCATGGAGAAAGCTCGTAAATGTCTGCAAGCATCAGAAATGCTTATGTTGCAGTAAAAGCAGAGGTTGCTCAGCAGCATGAAAACGCAAAAACTTTCATAGCAACGGTGGAGGCTTATATCGAAACCCTGCTGACTGCCGCCGAAGGGGAAGAACTCGAGGATGCGGAATGAAAGAGCATTACGATTTGCCTTATTCTCCTGACCTGCTTAAATAACGATAAAGAAAACGAGGGGTGTAGTATGTGCATAGAATAAGAGCCGAAGCTGTGATGCTTGTCACATGTTTCGGCTCTGCGTCTTTTGGCTCCGCGCCATTGCGTCTGGCTCTATTATTGTTATTTTCATTTGCTCTACGTTTATTAGGTTCTCTTGCTTACATTTCGGGCAGAACAGGGGGAAGTTTAAAAGTGTTGAGTCCTGTCGTATCCGCGTTCGGGTTTTACCTTTGCAGGCCGGGCATAAAAGCCACTGTGATCCATCCATTCGATCGCCCTCATTTCGTGTAGAAAACGCAGATATATCTGTTGATTATTCCACAATTTCTTTAATCAAACCGCATTATATTGATGAAAATTTATGTTCGCAACTATTGCGTTATTACCCCTGGGGTAGTATAATAAAAAAACACACCCACCAAAGACCCTATTCTGCCAAAGGCACTATCCACTACACGTACGTATCAGGAGGATAATTATACATGTACACCGAAACCGGTATTTACCCCGGCGCAGGGATACTTAGGGAGGCTTTGATCAAAAAAATCAGAGCCGGTTCCGCGAAGAAAAATATTTATGTGGTTGCTCCGGGCGGGTACGGAAAGTCGGTCACCGCGGCGCAATGGCTTTCTACCGTGCGGGGAAAAACAGATAGGATGATCGCGAGGGAAACAGACAGCGACCCGACGGTTTTTTACACCCGGCTGGCAAGGACGCTCGCAAGACTTGTCGCCGTAAAAAAACCAAGACTGTCTCAGCCTGTTGATTCGCTCGAACAATTGCTGGAGGTTTTTGGGTTATTTCCTCAAAAAAGACCGCGCTGCTATTTCGTGCTTGACGATCTGCACATGGTCAAAAATGACGAAATTATAGCCGCCCTGCCGCTCATAACAGTACGGCTGCCCGGGTATATTTGCTGTCTTTTGGCCGGACGGTCGGAACCGACGCCCGAACTTTTAGCGACCGGACTGTTCGAGGTTTTTACGAAAGACGACCTCCTGTTCTCCCGCGAGGAGGTCGAGTGGCTCGGCGCGGAAAAAGACCGCGATCTGAGTTCGGAGCAGATAGGCAAACTGCTTGAAATCACGGGCGGCTGGGCTATGTATCTTTCGGCGATATTATCGGGCAGCAGGGAGCCGGATAAGCGCAATGGCGGCAAAGCGCCGCAGACTCTGGTGGAGTATTTGGAATCGCGTGTGTGGCGTCGGTGGGATGATGAAACGAAGAGGTTACTTTTGCGGCTGTCCGTCCCCTCCGAGATTACGCCGGAGCTCTGCCGGCGGCTGACAGAGGATCCGGACGGGCGTGGCGTGCTGGAGCGCCTTACAAAAAGAGAAAATGCTTTTATGGTACATGAAGGCGACGATGTCTACAGATTTCATGATGTATTCCATGAATTTTTGACGGAGCATATCGACAGCGTGTTGAGCAAAGACGAAGTATGGCGGCTCAATGACGTTGCCGCATTGTGGTTTTATGAGCAGGGAAACTATTTTGAGGGAACGCGGCACCATGTCATAAACGGGGATATCGAAGGGATAAACCGCTGTTTGGAAGCGGCGACCGTATACAGCGGAGAAGCAAGCAGCGTATCTGAAGTAAGCAGGATGAACTTCCTTATGAAATATGTTATGACTTTGCCCCCGTCTTTCATTACCGAAAGCCCTTATTTGATCTCCAACTATATCATCGCGAAATTTTATGAGGGTGATACGGAGGCTTATTTCCGGTACCTTGATATACTTTACGCAAAGGAAGAAGAGATGTTCTTAAAGCATCCCGAGAACATCGAAAACTATTTGTTTCTCACAACTTGTGATTTCAGAGTGCCGTTCAAAGCGTGCGTCAAAAGAGTGTGCGATATGATGACGCTGATGATGCAAAGTGTAAGCGTGCCCCCGAAGGAAGCTCAAGATGCAAAAGAAGCAAAAACCCCCACGATAACCCAAAACCTGCCCTATTTTCACCGATCAATGCGTGATTATTCCGAGTATTACGATTTGCCGGAAAAAGACCTCGCGATGCTCAAAGCCACCTTTGGCACTATGATCGGCAGAGAATACGCCGTGATGGAGCCGGTCATTTTCGCGGGCATTTACTATGAACGCGGCGAGCTGCTGGAAGCCGCGCGCCACGCTTTGACCGCGTATAACCTATGCCATAATGATATGCATCCCGAGACGATTTTCAGCGCGCTTGCGATTTTGATGGCCGTGCTGTACGCGATGGGGGCTCAGCAGGAATCTGACAGCATTTTGGAAGGCGCAAGGCAATATATTAAAGAAAAGGCGTCGTTTTTACGCCCGAACTACATGGCCTTGACCTATGAGCGCGCTATACGCGCAGGGGATACGGAAGCCGCGCACGAGTGGCTGGCCGTTTATGCCAACAACTCCGCCCGCCTACCGTTTTATCAGATCTGCCGGCACTTCACCACGCTTCGCGCCCATATTGCCGCTGCGGATCTTAAATCGGCCATCGCGTTTGGCAGGCGTCTGCTGACGCTCGCAACCGAGTATAACCGTCCGCTGGATCAAATCGAAACAGGGCTGCTGATTGCCATAGCGCTGTGGCAAAACGGCGAAAATGATGAAGCCGCCCTGCAGCTTATGCAGACCATAAGCATCGCCATGCCTTACGGTTTTACGCAGTTGATCGTTAATGAGGGCAGGGAAATCCTTCCCGTGCTCTGGGAGTTGGGGAAGAAAACGATGGTATCCGCCGAACTCCAACGTTTCACGGACAGGCTGACCGATAATATATGCAAAAAATATAATCTTAAACCGGTAAAGGATCAAGTTCCCAAACTGTCGGGCCGGCAGAGCGCAATGCTCTCTTATCTCGGCAAGGGCATGACGCACAATGCGATCGCCGCCGCAGCCGGCCTTGCGCCCGGAACGGTCAAAACGCATATGAAGATTCTGTACAAAAAACTAGACGTCCATGATGCCATGGACGCCGTAGCAAAAGCAAAGATGCTTGGTATGCTGGAGAAATAACACACCAATGAAATCAAACCATTGACAAAACGAAACTAAGTTTAGTATAATGAGCGGGCTTCATAAAAAGTCATTAAAGACCCATACCGAGAGTATGTGAAGTCTTGCTCATTTGCTACTGTAGCTCAGTCGGTAGAGCAATTGATTCGTAATCAATAGGTCGGGAGTTCGAGTCTCCCCAGTAGCTCCATCCAACAGTTATACTCACCGGCATTAAACAGTTACAACATGTACCCAAAAATACCCAAAAATGTACCCCAATGTTGAAAATTATACTTGACGAGGCGTAAAAACTGTGGTATCATGCACTTATAGTAGGCGAACACGCAAGTCTGACGTGCAAAATTTTATATTAAGGGCAAAGCTGTCGAAAGGCAGTGACGCAAAGCTAAAGGGCCTGACCGGATTGCTGAGGTAAGGTTGCCAGCTGCTGTGTGAGTGGGATATGCCGCTCGTACATTAAACGTCGGGGGCTTTCCCTTGTGAGTTTGCAGGGAGAAGCCTTGTTGTGCTTTAAATGCTTGTGCTTTGGCTAGAGTTAAGATAGGAGGTTTATAGCAATGAAGAAAAAGAGGATAAATAAAAAGTTCGTTGCGCTTGCCCTCGCGAGTTTGATGCTTGTCGGAACAGTCGCGGCGTGCGGCGGACAACCGGCGGCAGAACAGGATACGTTTGTTGTTGGCGAGAAGATGGACTTAGCGATGGAAATGGTCCCGTTGTCAGAGGGTCCTCCGGCTATGTTTACGGTCCTGATGCCAAGCGCTCCCGGTACTGCGGTCAGCAAGAACGCTAAGGCTGAGATAGACTATTCCAACGCAAAAGACGGATATGTTATGATCAAGTTCCTGCAAGTGACCAGCGTCAGGCTTGCGGTACGGATCACGGGACCGGACAGCGTGTCATACACGTACAACCTCAGAGGGGATGGTCAATATGAGGTGTTCCCGCTGGCAAACGGTAACGGGCGTTATACGGTTGGAGTTTTCGAACATGTGCAGGGAACTACATTCGCCACGGCAAATTCCGCATCGTTTGACGTTGCTTTGACAGACGAATTCGCGCCGTTCCTCCGTCCGAACCAAATCGTGAACTTCAGCTCATCCAGCAAAGTTGTGGCAAAGGCTGCCGAACTCGTTAAGGATATTGACGATTTGACGGAGAAAATAGCGGTTGTGTACAACTTCGTCGTTAAGAACATCTCATACGACAGGGAACTGGCACAGAGCGTGCAAACCGGTTATATACCCGACATTGACGCCGTTTTAGAGAAAGGCAAAGGCATTTGCTTCGACTACTCAGCAGTAATGGCGGCTATGCTGCGAAGCCAAATGGTGCCGACAAGGCTTGTGATGGGTTATGCCGGAACGACATACCATGCCTGGATTGACGTATACTCAGAGGAGACGGGCTGGATAAACAGTGTGATCTTCTTCGATGGCGATAACTGGGTACTTATGGATCCCACATTTGCTTCCGGCTCACAAAACGCGGGCAGCTTCATCGGAGACGGTAAGAACTACTCAGTGAAACATCTCTTTTAATGTGTGAATAAAACATGAGCTCATTCTCAAGCGGCCCCTCGTTAGCGAAGGGCCGCTTGGGTAAGGATGTGTGCAGGAATAAAGTTTACATGTCATGTAAAGTTTATTTCTGCGCACATCCTAAGCCGAGGGTGTTGTACCCTTGGCTTTTGCGGAAATGAGGACGACTTGAGACAAAAAACATTAACGACAACTTTTTTATCCATGCTTTGCGCCGAATTTGCAATGCTGCTTGATGCCGGTCTTACGATCGGCGAAAGCATTAATGCCATGCTGGACGATGAACCCGGAAAAGAAGAAAAGGCCTTGTTTCAAGGTCTGACCGACGCGTTGGAAAGGGGAGAGCCTTTTTCCGGCGCGCTTAGGAATGCGGGCATTTTTCCACACTATACGGTACATATGGTTGAGATCGGAGAAAGGACCGGGCGGCTTGTTGAGACTCTGACCGCGCTATCCGAATACTACGACAGACAGGAGCGTTTGGCAAAAACCATTAAAAGCGCTGTACTCTATCCGGCGATTCTGCTTGTTCTGATGGTAGCTGTTGTGCTGATACTCGTGGTTCAGGTTCTGCCGATATTCAGCGATGTTTTCGCCAGACTGGGAAGCCAAATGTCCCCGCTTGCGGTTCGTCTGATGCAATTCGGCGGTTGGCTTGGAGACGTATCTGTTATTATAGCGGTGATACTCGGTGTTGTGTTCGTTGCGGCGCTGTTTTTTTGGTTTGTGCCGGGCATACGCAAAACCATTGCCGGATCGGTCAGAAACAAATGGGGAGACCGCGGCATTATCGGCAGCATAGCGTCCGCGCGCTTTAACTCAGCCATGACGCTGGCTATGGCAAGCGGGCTCGCCATAGCGGATGCGGTGCAGATCGCTTCAAATGTCAGCGGAGGTGCGAGACCAATAGACAAAAAACATGAACAATGCATAAAGCTGCTGGATGAAGGTAAAACTCTGACCGATGCGATGTGCGTTTCGGGAATACTCTCCCCGTCGGACGGTAAACTGCTGTCAATAGGCGGACGCAGCGGCAAATCAGAAGAGGCAATGGCGGACATAGCGCGAAGGAGCGACCTCAAAGTACAAGATGATATAGACAGGCTTGTAGGAAGGATAGAACCACTGCTCGTTATAATATCTTCGGCAGTAGTGGGGATCATCTTGCTTTCGGTCATGCTGCCGCTAATGGGAATTATGACGACGATAGGTTAATGCATAATGAAGAGAAGAAGTATTTATAAAAAAAGCGCTTGGGAAAGATTTGGCGGGGCTGTACCTCCACTTCTTTTCACCCTTGCGGTGATGGGAGCTATGGTTTTCGCTCTTCGCCAGGCGGAGGAGTCGAGCAGGGCAGAAGGACTCCGCATCCTTGAGGATAGCATACGTCACGCAGTAGTGAAGAACTACGCGGTTGAGGGCAGATATCCCGAGAGTATAGCATATATTGAAGAAAATTTTGGTATAAATATTGACTGGACAAAGTACATTGTTCATTATAGAATATTCGCGTCAAACATCCTTCCGGAAGTGTCGGTGATTGAACTGAGATGATTAAATCTACAAGGACCAACAAGGTTGATACTGTTTTTGTACTGATAATTTTTTGCGTTTTTGCGGTGTCGGTGCTTTTGGTGCTGGCGCTGAGCGCGAGTATATACAGGAACATGACTGAGCTGTCGCGGGATGGATATGATGAGCGCACAGCCCTGTCATATGTATGGACAATGGTGAAAAACGGTGACGAAGCAGGAAGGATCAGCGTCGGTGAGTTCCACGGTATATCAACCCTTATCATAGACGAGATGTACGGCCAAACCTTATACCGCACCAGGATATATGAGTATGAAGGGCGTCTTAACGTGCTCTTCAGCGAAGCCGGGCTTGAGTTCTTGCCGCAGCAAGGTGTTTCGGTACTTGAGATAGATAATATTATGTTTGAGCAGCTTGATAACAGGCTGATCAGAGTGACGGCAGGAGCCGGGAGTATGCTGATAACACAGCGCGGCGTGACGGGAACACCATATGAAAGGATCACCGCCTGATGAATAGACGCTCAAAGTCCGCGCTTTTTCTAATGGAACAGCTCGTAGTCATCGGTGTCTTTTCGATATGCGCGGCAGCGTGCATATGGATACTTACCGTTTCATATATCACGACGAGTAACACGCGTGATATGAGCAACGCTCTTCTGATTTCGGCGCAAGCGGCGGAGAGTTATAAAGCGGCCGCCGGAAATTTCGGCAAGACGGCGGAGATATTAGGCGGAACTTCCTCTGTTGTGGGCGGCGACGAGGTCATGCTGGTTTATTATGACAGCAGTTGGTCCCTAAGCGCAGAAGAAGACGCCGTTTATTTTTTAAAGCTGAGAAGTGCACCGCCCCGTGAAGGGAATGTATATCTGCTGTCGGGCGAGCTGTCTGTCAACAAGATCGCCGGAGAAGAGATACTCAGTTTCCCTGTGGCTGCAAGGGGGATGCGCTATGAATAAAAAGGGGAGCGTGGGCGTTGGCAGCGCGTCGATAATGCTTATATTCACTGTGCTGTGCCTGACGGTATTTTCACTGATTTCTTACACGGTTGCGACAAACGAAAAAACTTTAATAGACGCGGAAGCGCGTCTTTTGATAAAATACTACGAAGCGGACGCGCTTGCCGAACACATACTCGCGGGAATACTCGAAGCGGAGACTGTTCCGGGGTCCTTATTCGGCGTGGAAATAGACGCCCGTTGGGATCCGGAGCTTGCCGCGGAGGCGATTACCTTTTCCTGTCCGATATCCGACACGATAAGTCTTATTGTCATGGCGGCGCTCTATGAGGATTCTTTTGATATTCTCATTTGGCGCATGTGGAATGTGGGCGAGTGGGCGGCGGATGAAAGTTTGAATGTTTGGAGAGGACCGGAGGATTAACACATGCAGGAGTGGTTGGAAAGAGCTGTTGAACTTGGCGCTTCGGACTTATTCATTGGAGCGGGACGACGCGTTTCTTTTAAGGTCAGCGGCGTGATCGTTCAGCAGGGAGATGAGAGGATAACTCATTTTGAAGCCGAAGAGATGATAACCAAGTTGTACGAAATGGCAGGCAGGCCGATAGACAAGTATTTAAAGTCCGGGGATGATGACTTTCCAGTCACCGTTCCGGGGCTTGCGCGTTTCAGGGTAAATACATACCGCCAGCGCAGCACGATGGCGGCAATCATCAGGGTAGTGATGTTCAATATACCGGACTACACGAGTCTTCATATACCCGAGGAAGTTATTAACGCCTCGAATGAAACGCAAGGGCTTGTTTTGGTCACGGGACCTGCCGGGAGCGGAAAGTCAACAACGCTTGCCTGTATTATTGACGCGATCAACAAAAAAAGAAACTGTCACATAGTCACTATTGAAGACCCTATCGAGTACTTGCATCGGGATAATACGGCCCTTGTCAGTCAGCGTGAGATATCTACCGATACAAAATCTTATATGGATGCGCTGCGCGCAAGTTTGCGTCAGGTGCCGGACATCATTCTGTTGGGTGAAATGAGGGATTATGAGACGATCAAAACAGTGATCACAGCCGCTGAGACAGGTCATCTGATCATTTCAACCTTACACACGGTCGGCGCGGCAAATACGATAGACCGTATGATAGACATTTTTCCGCCCGAGCAGCAGCAGCAGATTCGCGTTCAACTTTCGATGACGCTGAGGATGGTAGTATCTCAAAAACTGCTTAGCAATAAAGAAAGAAAGCCGATCCCGGCATTTGAGATCATGCATGTAAACAGCGCCATCAGCAATCTGATAAGAGAAGCCAAAACACATCAGATAGATAATGTCATCCATACCTCGGCGCAGGAAGGCATGATCAGCATGGACTCATACATTTTAAAGCTGTTTCAGTCAGGCGTTATAACGCAGGAATCCGCGCTCAATAACGCAGTCAATTCCGAGCAGATGATGAGGCAAATCAGCAGGAAAGCTTCTTGAATGTGATTCGGGATGCGGGATTTAATGCATAATTCATAATTCATAATTCATAATTCATAATTAATTCGGAATTCGGAATGCGGAATTCGGAATAGGGTGACGGGGGAAAGCTATTTTTGATTGGGATTAAGAAGGCTTTTGTTGCTATGAGCGGGGGAGTTGACAGTTCTGTTGCCGCGTATCTGACCAAAAAGCAGGGCTTTGATTGTACGGGGATAACAATGAAGCTTTTTTATAATGAGGATATCGGGATATCCAAAGAGAATATCTGTTGTTCCGCCTCCGATACGAAAGACGCGCGTCACGTAGCCGATATGCTTGATATTCCTTTTTATGTTTTTAATTTCGCAAATGATTTCAGCGCGCAAGTCATCAGCCGATTTGCGGAAGTTTACCGGAGCGGCGCTACGCCGAACCCCTGCATAGACTGCAACCGTCGTATGAAATTTGATAAACTGCTTAATCGCATTAAACAGCTTGACGGGGATTATCTCGTGACAGGGCATTATGCCCGGATAGAAAGCGACGCGGCGTCAGGGCGATATATACTCAAAAAAGCTGTCGATGAAACCAAAGACCAGAGCTATGTGCTGTATTTCATGACACAGGAACAGTTGGGGCAAACTTTATTTCCTCTCGGAGCGCTGCATAAAAATGAGGTGCGCGGTATTGCCGAAAAACAGGGTTTTATTAACGCGCAAAAACGTGACAGCCAGGATATTTGTTTCGTGCGTGACGGCGACTATGCCGGATTTATTGAAAATTACACAGGGAAAGCCTGTTTAAGCGGCGATTTTATTGATACAAACGGTAATGTGTTGGGTCGTCATAGCGGCCATATCCGATATACGATAGGCCAGCGGAAAGGACTCGGATTATCGCTTGGAAAACCCGTGTATGTAGGCTCCATAAACGCAGAGGCGAATACCGTGACGATTTGTGAAGATAGTGAGCTTTACTCCAATTCCCTCGAAGCCGGCGATTTTAACTGGATCACTCATGAAAACACAGAGACTCCTATACGCGTAAAGGCAAAGATAAGGTACCTTCATAACCCGCAATGGGCGACAGTGACTAAAACATCTCCCGGCTGCGTTCATGTTGAGTTTGACGAGCCGCAGCGGGCGATAGCAAAAGGACAAGCGGTAGTGTTATACGACGGCGAGATCGTAGCCGGCGGCGGAACGATTATTTGATCCAATAAAGGGGTAATATGAAACGTTACAGATGGCATAGGTTTATTTATTCCGTTTTGCGTTTTGTTGCCGGCCCGTTTGTTAAGTCTGCCTTTGCTTACGAGTGCGCAAGGTGGAGCGGACCTGACAGGCCGAGCCTCATCATTGCCAATCATAACGCCAATCTCGATCCCGCGCTGGTAGGGATGGGGTTTACGCGGCATATGTATTTTGTGTCGAGTGAACATGCTTTGCGAGACGGGTTTAAATCCCGGCTTTTGAAGTTCGTCTTCGCGCCTGTAGCAATAAACAAATCCCACGCCGATGTCTCCGCTATTAAGGATATACTTAGAAGGTTGAAAGCCGGGGCATCGGTTTGCCTGTTTGCCGAGGGCGATCGGTCCTTTTACGGCACGACCGGGCCGATCCCGTTTTCAACGGCTAAGCTGGTGAAGACAAGTGGGGCGGATTTGATCACGTTCCGGATCGAGGGAGGATACCTCACTACCCCACGCTGGTCAAACAGCAGGCGTAAAGGGCATATGACAGGCGGCGCGGTGGGTGTTTATTCTGCGGCGGAACTAAAATCAATGACTAATGAGCAAGTGATAAGCATTATTGAGCGGGATATTTTTGAAGATGCGTATGAGCGGCAAAAAGTGAGTCCCGTCCGCTTTAGGGGTAAGGATCTGGCCGAGTATATCGAGACGGCTCTTTATCTGTGTCCGGTATGTGAATGTATCGGTACGATACGCTCACACGGAGATCGTTTTTACTGCGGTTGCGGCCTTGACGCGGCTTACACCGAGACGGGTTTGCTGGAAGGCGATAATTTCCGGTTATCAACAATGACCGAATGGGGCCGATGGCAGACAGAGCGATTGGCCGAAATCGTCAGTCAGGCCGGTGATGAAGCTATTTGCTGGGACTTAGATCAGAAGCTGTATATCGTCCGCGCCGCAAAGGGAAGGGAACAGGCGGGCGTG
>Ga0099364_10012148_pt1 | contig 11658 bp, 10 predicted proteins | sample TergutTh196P3_FD_73070 | JGI IMG/M metagenome (GOLD analysis project Ga0099364, IMG submission 73070) | Microcerotermes parvus P3 segment gut microbial communities from Pointe-Noire, Republic of the Congo - Th196 P3 | ecosystem: Host-associated > Arthropoda: Insects > Digestive system > Gut ...
TGCCAAGAATGTGAAACCAGCCGTTTGCGGGAGCAACATGCGCTCCATTACCCGTTGGGAGATCAACGAACCGGCTGCCCGGAAAACCGCCTCCACCACCGCTGCCTTTCCAGACATCTATGGCTCCGTCTGTTTGGCAAATTTGTCTTGGTTGATTATGAAAATTGTATCTGGCTATCTTTCCAAACCGCGCTCATTTATCTGATTTCGCTTTCTGGCGTATTGGACTTCCAGTCTAGGAGGCAATATAGTCTTCACAACTTGATGAAGCCAAGCCCTCAGGCAACTGCTAGAACTGGTATTTTTTCATGGAGGGAGAGTCAATATTCTCGCGTAATCACGACTGCTATGAATCTGCAGTTATGTGAACTGTTTTCGTGTTCTCATCAATTTCGTAGGCAACGATATCTGTCCCACGATAATTCGTGACATGCAGATTCGGATATAGATCATTGCGCTTTTCACTTCTCTGTGGAAATAGAGACAGGGACTGACAGAAAGCATAAATGCCGTTGTAGTAACGTTGCCCTACTGCCTTTGAGCCTGATTTAATTGCAATATACTCAGCTCTGGCGTACATTGCATCTTCTGCTTCTGGTTCAATGATGACTTGATATTCAGTCACAACTTTTCCGTGATGTCAAGTGCGGCAAGCCTTCTCAAACCCTCGATTTTTGCCTGCTCTATTGGCTTTCCCCTATAAGGATTGTCTGCGCGCGCCTTGCAAAGGCGTACAACATCCTCGCGCAACCACCGTTCAACTTCTTCGTTCATCCAGGCTGGAGTTGCTTCAAGATCACTTTCGTGGATTTTTTCAGCAGTATTTGGCATAAGAATTCTCCTTTTGTCTCTTATGGATACTACCACAAAATCTTCAAGTTCTCTCCTTTTACATAAGCTTTAGTGCCGTGGAGCAAAGCGTCGTCAGGCAACCTTGCCCAGTTTCGTGACGACAAGACGATAAGGAGCAGAGATAAGGCCGACTGGGGGATCAAACGGGCTGCCGGACCCGTTCTGCGAACTGCTTCCGTGCATCAGGACATGGGCGTGACCAGTCTGCACAATTATATTGCCTGTGGGCAGAAGCTGATTGGCCCTGGTACCTGCCGTCTGCTCATGGCCAGACCACCATTCGGAATTTCCTCACTGACTGCTGATGATACCCGGACTGGAATCCGTTCCGCCCGGATAGAGAATGGCGGCATGTATCTGCCCACCTGTCCAAAACGGCTCTCCAGCCCCGTCTGTTTGGCAGGCATGTCTGCGTTGGCGGGGAATTGAACCCGCCACATTTTCTCACACTCAACAAGAGCACCAGCAGTAAAAACCGCACTTTCCACAGCTGTATGATCGTATCAGCCGGCCGGACTTTCATGACAGTTTTTCCGGCCCGGCAAAAATTTTGGTCACGGGGTGTTTTTGGCGGATAATAGCCTTTTCCTGCGTTTTTTAACAATTATGCCTGCTGAACATGCTCCAGTTTGAATTACTCAAGACCAGCGCCAACGCCAGACGGGGGCGTCTTACGCTCAATAACGGTACGGTTGAGACCCCGGTTTTTATGCCGGTTGGTACCTATGGCACTGTCAAGGCCATGTCACCCATGGAACTTGAAGAAATCAGCGCACAGATCATTCTGGGCAATGCCTTTCATCTGTGGCTGAGACCCGGCACCCGGATTATTGAACAGTTTGGAGGGCTGCGCCGCTTCATGGGCTGGGACGGCCACCTGCTGACGGACTCCGGTGGATTTCAGGTCTATTCACTCGGCAAACTGCGCAAAATCCGCGAGGAAGGCGTGCACTTTTCCTCTCCCGTCAATGGCGACAGGCTTTTCCTTTCGCCTGAAATTTCCATACAGATACAAACCGCACTCAATTCCGATATTGCCATGCAGTTTGACGAATGTACCCCCTACATGACTGACGGAGAAATTGCCACAAAAGATGCAGCAGCCCAGTCAATGCAGCTTTCCCTGCGCTGGGGCAAACGCTCAAAAGCCGAATTTGACTCACTCGCAAACCCGAATGCTCTTTTTGGCATCGTCCAGGGTGGCATGTTTCCTGACCTGCGCGATGAATCACTGGAAGCCCTGAATGAAATGGGATTTTGCGGAATTGCCATCGGAGGACTTTCCGTTGGCGAACCCAAGGAAGAACTGCTCCGGATTCTGACCCACACCGGGCCACGCCTGCCGAGAGACAAGCCACACTATCTGATGGGCGTCGGAACACCAGAAGACCTGGTCGCAGGTGTCGCCAACGGCATCGACATGTTTGACTGCGTACTGCCAACGCGCAATGCCAGAAACGGCTGGCTCTTTACGCGCTTTGGCAACATCCGCATACGCAATGCCCGGTTCAGGGACGACCCTTTGCCTCTCGATGAAACCTGCCTGTGCTATACCTGCCGGCATTTTTCACGCGCCTATCTGCATCACCTGAACCGGGCAAACGAAATTCTGGGCGCACGGCTGGCGACCATTCACAATCTCTTTTACTATCTTGAACTGATGAAAGACATGCGCACAGCCATCGAAAATGACCGTTTTTTGGCCTTCGAACGCGATTTTCTGGCAGAGCGGACACGGGGAATCTGAGCCGGATGTGACTTTTTTTTCCGGCCTTATAGTGTTATTTTTGGGAAAATGCAGCAATAATGACAGCCAAACAGCGTAATAACAGATGCGAAATCCATCCGCTGGTGCTAGAATTTCGCTTTTAAAAGTTCTTTGGAGTTTTACATGTTCATTTCGAATGCGTACGCACAATCCGTTTCGTCCGGCTTCAGTCTCGAAAGCCTCGGCGGGTTTTTTCCGATTTTCCTGATGATTGCAATCGTGTACTTCCTGATGATACGTCCCCAGCAAAGAAGACACAAAGAGCAGAAAGACATGGTCGACTCCCTGGATGAGGGCGATGAAGTCATTACATCAGGCGGACTTTTAGGCACAATTACAAAAGTGTCCGAAAACTATGTATCAATGAGAATAGCAAGTGGCGCAGAAGTCTATGTGCAAAAAACGGCCATTGTCGGCCAGTTGCCAAAGGGTACACTTGGCACACTGTAAGTGCCGACCGAGCCGGCGGTTGAATCCGTTCGACATGTTTTTATTATGAGACAACACCTTAAACCATCATGAAGCGCTACGCCCTCTGGAGATACATCACCATTGTCCTTGCTGTCCTGTTCGGCATAATCTATACCGTTCCCAATTTTTATGGTGAATCACCGGCTGTCCAGATCAGCAGCATCAAGTCCACTGTCAGGGTTGATCCCGCCCTCATGCAGCGGATTGAACGAATCATGCAGAACCAGGATATTGCCACCGACGGAATACTCTTTGATTCCAGTGGCATGCATCCAACTGTCAGAGTGCGATTCAATGACACTGACACCCAGTTCATCGCAAAAGAACTGCTGGAGCGCCACCTTAATCCGGATGCTTCTGACCCCACCTACAGCATTGCATTCAATCTGATATCCAATACGCCAGCCGCACTCCAGAGCATCAGGGCTCTGCCCATGTACCTGGGTCTTGACCTGAGAGGGGGCGTTCACTTTCTGATGCAGGTCGATATCAGGGCGGCAATCAATGCGCGCCTGCAGGGTACCCAGTCTTCCCTGAGAACCCACTTGCGGGAAAGAGGGATTCGCTACTCCAACCTGGTTCGCCTGGACAACCGCCTTGAAGTCCAGTTTTCAGATGTCGAAAACAGAAACCGCGCAAAAGACCTGATATCGAGGCAAATGCCCGAACTCATCATGGAAGACATCCCCGGTCCGGACAACAGGCTTGCTCTTTCTTTCAGGCCGGAAATTCTCAGTGAGACACAGGAAAACAGCATCCAGCAGAATATTGCAACACTCTCGAAGCGGGTAAATGAGCTTGGCGTAAACGAACCTGTCATCCAGCGCCAGGGCGCAGACCGTATTGTCGTGCAGCTGCCCGGCGTACAGGATGTCTCAAGAGCAAAAGACATCATCGGACGAACGGCAACACTCGAAGTGCGCATGGTGGATGAAGCCGTTGTCCGCGGGACGGAACTCGATGTTGCCGTACCTTTCGGCTCGGAACTCTTTACCGTCGGTAACGGAACACCCGTTATCCTGTACCGTGACCCTGTCATTACCGGGGAATACATCTCAAATGCATCGCCCACTTTTGACCAGTACCAGGCCGCCGCCGTCTCAATTGATCTGAGCGGTGATGGCGGACGCAGAATGCGCCAGGGCACACGGGGTAAAGTAGGAAAGCTCATGGCTATTGTCCTCTTTGAAAGAGGAAAAGGCGAAGTTCTGACTGTTGCAACCATTCGCGATGAACTCGGTTCACGTTTTCAGATTACAGGCATGGGAAATTCCCAGGCTGCAACCGACCTGGCACTCCTTTTGCGTGCAGGCTCGCTTGCCGCACCAATGGAAATCATTGAAGAGCGCACCATCGGGCCGCAGCTCGGTGCTGACAACATTGCCAAAGGCTTTAACGCCACACTCTTTGGCTTTCTGGCTGTTGCCGTTTTCATGATTGCCTACTACATGCTCTTTGGCTTCTTCAGCGTTGTGGCACTGTCCGTCAATGTTTTACTCCTGATTGGCATATTATCAATCATGCAGATTACACTGACTTTGCCTGGTATTGCAGCTCTTGCCCTGACACTGGGTATGGCTATTGACGCCAATGTTCTGATCAATGAACGTGTGCGCGAGGAACTGCGTGCGGGCCAGTCTCCGGCAATGGCGATCAGTAACGGATTTTCAATTGCCTGGGCAACGATTCTGGACTCAAACGTGACTACCCTGGTCGTCGGTGTTGCACTGCTCACACTGGGGTCCGGCCCAATCCGGGGCTTTGCTGTTGTCCATGTACTTGGAATTATGACTTCGCTGTTTTCCGCCGTCTTTGTAATGCGTGGCCTGGTCAACCTGTGGTATGGCCACCGCAAGCGTATTGACTCGATCTCTGTAGGGCAGGTGTGGAAGCCCGACGATGACGGCAAAGACAAAAAACCAAAGCGGACGAGAACCTGACACACTATTTTTAACTGGTACTGATTTAAAACAGGAAGATTCACTATGGAATTCTTTCGAATAAAAAGAGACATCCCCTTCATGCGGTATGCATGGCTGTTTAATGCCATCTCGATTATCACGTTTGTGCTCGCTGTATTCTTTCTCTTTACAAAGGGTCTGAATCTGTCCAATGAGTTCACCGGCGGGACAGCCATTGAAGTCAGCTACCAGCAGCCTGCAAACCTTGCCGAAATCCGGACTACTGTCCGTGAGCTCATTGAAAGTGACGACTTTCAGGTTCAGAGCTTCGGGCGCGCCCAGGATGTCATCATCAATCTGCCTCTTGTCAGGGATAAAACTTCAGCTGAGCTGAGTGAAACACTCTTTGCACTGCTCAAGGAAAAGGAGCCTGATGTTGAGCTCAAGCGTGTTGAATTTGTCGGCCCGCAGGTTGGAAATGAACTGGTCTACGACGGCCTTCTGGCGGTTGCATTTTCCATTATCGGCATCGTTGTCTACCTGGCCTTTCGCTTTGAGTGGAAATACGGTGTTGCTGCCGTTATAGCCAACCTGCATGATGTTGTCATCATTCTGGGATTTTTTGCATTTTTCCAGTGGGAGTTTTCGCTTTCTGTTCTCGCTGCCGTTCTGGCTGCTCTTGGCTATTCGGTAAACGAATGCGTCATCATTTTTGACAGAGTGCGCGAGAACTTCAGGACGATGCGCAGCGGTTCTGTCAATGACATTGTCAACAATGCCATTACCCGTACCATATCGCGAACCATGATTACGCATGGTTCAACTGAAGCCATGGTTTTGGCCATGCTGATTTTTGGCGGGCCGACACTGCATTATTTCGCGCTTGCACTGACCATTGGCATTGCATTTAGCGTTTATTCTTCCGTATTTGTTGCTGCTGCCATTGCCTTAAGGCTCGGGATCAGGCGCGAAGACCTGATCAGGCCTCCAAAAGAAAGGCTGCCTAATGATGGCGCAGTGGTATAAAACACGGTTGACCGGTTTTAGCTTTTTGGTGTACAGGCCGCACGAACCGGTTCGGACGGGCCATTCGTTGCACATGTCCTGCGCCCCTCTCATGGCGCCTTTTGTGCCGGATGTCGCTTTGGACCAGCAGAACCGGACTTTGGCAGCAGCAGAGTTCAACTGTGGCTGAATACGCCTTATCCTTGTCAGAGGGCGATGGATAGGGATGTTTTTTTAACGTAATTACTCTCCCCGGCCAGGGCCGGAGAATTCCTCACGGAGGATTTATGAAAGCATGGGTACGCTTTGAAAAGGACGATCAGACTGGCTTCGGCCTGATGGAAAATGACGTGATTACCGTACATACCGGCAATATGTTTGAAAACCCGACAGCAACCGGGCAAAAACTCAAGCGTGAAAACGTCAGGCTGCTGATACCTTGCACTCCATCCAAAATGATTATCTTGTGGAACAACTTCCACGCCCTCACTGAGCGCCTTGGCATGCCTGTGCCGAAAGAACCGCTTTACCACCTGAAACCCGGCAACGCCTTCATCGGTGACGGTGATTTTATCAAACGGCCCAAAAGCTACAATGGCATGATTGTCTATGAAGGCGAACTGGCAGTGGTCATTGGCAGGCGCTGCAAGGAAGTTTCCGAAGTCGATGCACCGCAGTATATTTTCGGATATACCTGCAGCAACGATGTCACAGCCGGTGAAATCGTCACCAAAGACCCTGCTTTTGCCCAGTGGACCCGTGCGAAAGGCTTTGATACCTTCGGCGCATTCGGACCTGGCATCGTAACTGATGTCAATCCTGCCAAGCTCGTTATCAGAACAGTCGTCAACGGCGAAGAGCGACAGAACTATCCGGCGAGCGACATGATTTTCTCCCCGGCCAAACTTGTCAGTGCAATTTCCGCTTACATGACACTCGAACCTGGCGACATCATCTCCTGCGGGACTTCACTCGGGACCGGTTCCATGCGGGCGGGTTCTACCGTTGAGGTTATCATTGACGGAATTGGCCGGCTGGTCAACCAGCTTGAAGAATAACCCCCGTTGCTATTTTTTTACCGCTATCAGCTCAATTTTCATGCTTGAACACCATAAACGGCAAATCACTGAACTGCTTTTGACTGCCCTGACCCCCCTCATCCAGGACCAGGGCATAACCCCGGCTGTTGCCCTTGAGCAGCCACGCGACCCTGCACACGGTGATATTGCCTCAAATATTGCCATGCAGCTGGCCAGGCCCCTTAAAAAGAACCCGCGCGATCTTGCCCATGAAATCGTCAGCAGTGTCCTCGCTGAGAGTGGTCCTGAAAGCATTGTCGCCACTGCTGAAGTAGCCGGACCTGGCTTTATCAACCTCAGGCTGACGCCGAAGGCAAAGCAGGAAGTTGTCCATCTTGTCCTGGATGAAAAAGAAAACTTCGGGCGAAGCCGCATTGGTGAAGGCAAAAAGATCATGATCGAATTTGTGTCGGCAAATCCAACGGGGCCGCTTCATGTTGGCCATGGACGCCAGGGTGCGCTAGGGGATTCGCTCGCTGCACTTTTTGAATCGCAGGGATATCATGTCACGCGCGAGTTTTACTATAACGATGCCGGCACCCAGATCGAAAACCTCGCTCTTTCCGTACAGGCCCGTGCGAAAAATATCACACCTGAAGACAATGGCTGGCCTGCTGATGGCTACAGAGGCGACTATATTGCCGATATTGCACGTGACTTTATGGCAAAAAAAACTGTCACGGCACTGCACTGCGCCGCGGTTACCGCTTCCGGAGATGCCGCTGACATCGAATCCATCAGAAACTTTGCTGTTACCTACCTCAGAAACGAACAGGACAACGACCTGGACGCCTTTGGCATTCGCTTTGACAGTTACTACCTGGAATCGTCCCTGTATACGGATGGCAAGGTCGATGATGCCGTCCGGGCACTCAACAGTGCCGGCAAGACCTATGAAAAGGATGGTGCACTGTGGCTGAAGACAACGGACTATGGTGATGATCTTGACCGCGTCATGAGAAAGTCTGACGGCAACTACACCTATTTTGTCCCGGATGTAGCCTACCACATCAACAAATGGCAGCGTGGCTATGAAAAAGTCATCAACATTCAGGGGAGTGACCATCAAAGCACCGTCCTGCGCGTGCGCTCGGGTCTTCAGGCCGTCGACATGGGGATTCCTGCCAGTTACCCTGATTATATTATTCACAAAATGGTTACTGTCACAAGGCAGGGTGCTGAAGTCAAGCTCTCAAAGCGGGCAGGCGACTATGTCACTGTCCGTGATCTGATCGACTGGTCAGGCAACGGCGATATCGAGCGCGGGCGTGATGCTGTCCGTTTTTTCCTGATATCCAGAAAAGCCGAGACCGAATTTACCTTTGATATTGATCTGGCCCTCGCCCGTACTGATGAAAATCCCGTATACTACATACAGTACGCTCACGCGCGCATCTGCTCGGTGCTCGAGCAGTCGGGCGAAGATGTCTCACAGCTTGGAAATGCTGATCTTGCCCTGCTCGCCTCGCCGTATGAACACACGCTTTTGAGCCGACTCGCAAGCTATCCCGATGTTTTAAGGCACGCTCTCAGTGAACTCGCCCCACATCAGGCCGCTTTTTATCTGCGTGATCTTGCAAGTGCTCTGCATAGCTACTACAATGCTGAACGCTTCCTCGTTGAAGATGAAGCGCTCAGGAATGCGCGCCTTGCGCTTTTAATGGCGACAAGGCAGGTTTTGCAAAACGGACTTACACTGCTTGGTGTATCCTCTCCCATACAAATGTAATGGCAACTGCTCAGAAAAAACCTTTAAGGCCTCCAAAGCCGTCCTCAGACGTAAAAAAACGCATAAAGCAGTTCTCGGGCTTTGGTGCGTCTTTGTGGAAAAACAACACTGTTGTCGGCTTTATGCTGGGCCTGATTGCCGGCCTGTTCATTGCCACTATTATTGCATTCGTCATCTCGCGCACGCCCGTTCCTTTCAGCAGCAAACAGAGCAAGCCGGACGGTACGCCTGAAAAAGTTGTAAAGCCGTTTGCAGACCCGAACCAGCCGATGCTCCCCAACAGGGAAGGCACAATTGAAGCCTTTGAAGCAACTGAAACCGCTGATGGCCCGGGTTCTGATACCTCCATCAGTCCAATGTCACGCATCTTCCTTCAGACTGGCGCATTCAGAAACAGAAGTGATGCCGAAGGCATGCTTGCCAGACTGGCCCTGATTGGTCTGGAAGCGAGAATCACAGAAGGCAGTAACGAACAGGGTCAAATATTTAGAGTTCGCCTGGGTCCCGTTGACCAGCAGGACCTGGAAAGAGTTCAGGAGCATCTCAGGACAAACGGCATCGAATTCGCAACGGCCAGCGCTGACTGACCGGTTTTTTCTGCTTTTGGTCCTGGCCATGAGTGGCTGCTTCGCTCACATCGCTTTTAAACGCCGGCAGGCCGGGCGCAAAGCCGTACCGGCTGCAAAATCCGGGAAATTTTTTTGACGATGAAAAATCGGAATTCACTATGATTTACGCAATTCGCCTTCTTGGTGCACTCGCGCTGTCTCTTTTAGTCAGCACGGCTTTTGCATCAGATATTTCCCCAAGAGAAGGTGTTGATTACCTTGTGCTTGAAAAACCACAGCCAGCTGCTTCTGGCGACAAGGTTGAAGTCATCGAATTTTTTGGCTATTTCTGCAATCACTGTTTTTCTCTGGATGTCGCACTTGACGACTGGGCCAGGCGCCAGGATAAAAATGTCGCCTTCAGGCGTGTACATGTCCGGTTTGGATCAGGCTCGGTTGCACAGCAGCGGCTGTTTTATACCTTGTCCGCCATATCGCAAACTGCCGGCTCCCTGCATCACAAGGCATTTGAGTCCATCCATGTCAAGCGTCAGCCGCTGCGGACTGAAAGCCAGATTGAAGCGTTTATAACGCAGAATGTCTTTTCTCCTGAAAAATTTATCGAAGCATTTCGCTCGCCCCAGGTACGCACTCTGGGTGACGAGGCAGCACGGCTGCAAACCCTGTATTCGATTGATGGTGTCCCCGCCATAGTGATTGACGGCAGATTCATTACCTCGCCTGCCATCGTAAGCCAGGGTGACTCCTCCATCCGCACGGCAAAAGAAGCACAGGAAAAAACACTTCAGGTTATGGATCAGCTGGTTGAGCACATTCTTGGCGAGCGCCCTGCAAAACAAAGAACTCGCACACCAGCAAACAGAAAACAATAGTTTTTTGCTTTCTCTGGTGCGCGAGTCATGGGCCTCGCGGTTATTCCAGGCTCCAGGCTGCCTGATCCGTCCGGCTCTGTTCAGATGAAAAATTTCCTGTGTCTGACTGCCATCAGCCTGCCGGCGTGCCAAACCAAAAAGCTCCGGGTCATACCGGCCTGCGGGTCAAATAGCATGCGACCCGTTTGAATCGGAAGTTCGTCTGCAAAAGCTGCCCGGAAATGCCGTATCTGAAGTTTCGCCTGCTCAAACATAACCTTATCAGTCTGTCGTACAAATTTTTCACAAATCCGCTCTTTCAACGCACAATTAGATGCAACGACATGCAATTTTGTGCGATACTATGAAACAGGATTCACTTCTTTTCACCTCTAGGAAAAAAATGATGGAACACACGAATACAGTAATCCCCACTTCTCTTTTCCATACGGCGGTTCTGAAACAGTCTCTGAAGCAGGATCCCGTATCTTCCGGGCACAAGGCTCTTCTTCAGGACTGGTCAAAAAATCTTGATGACCTGAACAAAAAAGGAAAAGCCGACCGTCACAGTGCCTTTATGCAGAAAATTCTCGTTGAACTGCTCGGCTATTCATCAGCAAAAACGCTTCACGACCTGATGGCTCCCGACAGCTTTTTTGATGCAAAACTGGGCGCTTCCGGCAACGAAAAAGACCAGCCCGCTGCGCTGTTCAAACTGATGGATACCGGCGCTATCCACACGGACCCGTCAGCTGATGGAAGCGTGCCCGACACTATAGACGAGGCAAGAAAACTCGCAAAAGAGTCCGGCGAAGCCCAGTTTCTCCTCCTGACCAATCTGGACGAGGTCAGAATCTACTCGTTAACGAACAGGCGCAAGACATTTGACAGCTTCACCCTGTCGGCAATGGCTGATGATGCTGCCATGTACCAGCGTTTTTTAACGCTTTTGGGTGCAGAGAGCCTTTTGAGTGGCAATACAGCGGCTCTGCTGAAGGCGAGCTTCGAAAACTACCTCAAGGATAAAATGATGCAGCCCAGGCATAAAACGCTCAAAGATGTCTACGGCGAGCTGCAGCTGGGCGTTCCCTATAACATCAATGACGCCTTTGTCGTTGACTATCCGACATACGGCTACCTGATGCAGGTGGAACCTCATGCACGCAACATTCTTTCTTTGTTTTTCACGGCAGATGGCTACAGGCAGTGGTTCGCTGATGCAAGGCCCTACTGGCTGATCTACACGCCCAAGGGCAAGGTGGATATTGAACAGTACCCTGCTGTCAAAAAACATCTGGAAGCCTTCAGGGAAGAGCTGGAAAAGCGCGATGGTGACCAAAAATGGTACGAACTCCCGCAGGAAGACAACACTGATTTCCCGCCTGGAACCGAGTTGCGCGTTGCAACCGGAAGCCTTTTGCCCTCACCTGGCT
>Ga0099364_10012149_pt1 | contig 11657 bp, 5 predicted proteins | sample TergutTh196P3_FD_73070 | JGI IMG/M metagenome (GOLD analysis project Ga0099364, IMG submission 73070) | Microcerotermes parvus P3 segment gut microbial communities from Pointe-Noire, Republic of the Congo - Th196 P3 | ecosystem: Host-associated > Arthropoda: Insects > Digestive system > Gut ...
CCCCCTATGCGGGCGGATATTGAATCCGCCCCTACAACTCGGTTGGATATTGAATCGGCTGCACGGGTGGATATTGAATCGGCTGCACGGGTGGATATTGAATCGGCTGCACGGGCGGATATTGAATCGGCTGCACGGGTGGATATCGAATCCGCTGCGCGGGCGGATATTGAATTCGCCTCTACACGTTCATATTTCTTTGTTGCTTTTATGGCTTCATCGTATGGGACATACTTCCATTTGCCTTCTTCAAGGCCGGACAGGCTTAGGCCTCCTATTGCAACCCGCTTTAGCGCACACACTTCCAAACCGACGGCGTCGAACATCCTGCGAACTTGCCTGTTTTTTCCTTCATGTATCAGGATCATGACCCGTAAAAACTCATTTATCCACACGGATGCGGGCGACGTCTTAAACCCGCCGTCAATAACAACACCCGACCTCAGCAACTCAAGTTTTTCTTTGTCCGGCGTACCCCTCACCGTAACTTCGTATACTTTTTCTATCTCATTTTTGGGATGGGCAACTATATTGCAAAACTCCCCGTCATTTGTGAGAATTATTAACCCCGACGTGTTATAGTCAAGCCTTCCAACTGGAAAGAAGCGGCCTTGCTCCCCTTTGACAATATCTATTACAGTCTTTCTTTCGAACTGATCCCTCACGCTGGAAATATAGCCAATTGGCTTGTTCAACAGTATGTATTTCTTCTCCTCGCAGTCACACACAACACTGCCATCCAGCTCAACCACAGAACTTTTGCACACCAGGCTTCCCAACCTTGTGATTATTTTTCCGTCTACTTTTACCCTGCCGTCCATGATCATTTGCTCGCATTTACGACGTGAGTAGGTACTGGCCCTAGCCAAGAACTTTTGCAACCTCTCGCCTTCCCGCCGCTCATTTTCACAATCTCTGTTCACATTGACATCGGACGCTGCCCCCAGTTCGCGGCCTTTACTGCCTCCACAATAAACCTTCTCAACGTTATTACCGTCCATGCTAATACACCTCCAGGCATACTCGGAGGCCGCATACACCCAAGGCTTTATGAACTGTTACCAGACCAAGCCTTAAGCACAGGCGACCCCCATGAAAGATTACTATAGTTTAATGCCATGCACGGCGACAAGAACCCCATGCATTAACCAACATATTTTTTCGCTCTCGGGTATTGTGTATAATCTACGAGTTGTCCCTCCCAGTGTCGGCGAATATCATGTTGACTGGTTTTACTGGGCTGACTGTCGATATCGCATGCTTGTAAATCAGTTGCTGTTTTCCTTCCGAATCCAGAATCACAGTAAAATTGTCAAACCCCTTTACAAACCCTTTTAACTGAAACCCATTTGTCATATAGACAGTAACAGCCAGTTTTTCTTTCCTAATCTGATTTAAGAAAACATCCTGTAAATTAATCACACTCTTACTCATCCGTGTCCCCCAGTCTTGCTTAATATGCCGACATACAGCCGATTTTTCTATATTTTACTTTATAATCCCTTTTCACGCAAGGACAGCAGCCACATTTTGTAAATTTTTTCATCCAAATCATCCAAATTGTCCGAATTAGCAACATTTCTCATGTGCTTATTCCTTTCTATCGTTGCCGCACAGAAAACTCTGTGCAAAGTTTTCCAATTCGTTTTTATTTTGCTCCGAAAGGAAAATATACGATATCATCATTGTGATCATATATGACTCCTCGCCGTCTCCTACCAAATAAACATCAAAGTATTCCACATCCGTGACCCTAGTACCAGGGTCGTAAAGCAAAGTGTATCTTATTGCATCCTTGCCATTTATTTTTATTGAAACATCTTTATGAATGTACTCGTAATCCCCCTCGTCGCTGTCCTCGCCCCCATACCCGTTGTCATACCCGTCGTCGTACTCAAGCATCCAAAGAAAATACTCCTTTGCGCTTGAAAGCGGCCCATCAAGAGCCTCAACATATATGCCTGCGCTATTTCTAGGGTTGCTAAATTCGCTGGAGTCATAATATGCCTGTTCCTCTATCCAATAACCCGGCAGTTCTGAACTCCAATTTGCGTATTCATTCTTTACGACAGCCATTTCGTCGTCTTTTGATACTCTTTGCCTAGAGCGCCTTGTGTTTTGCCTACTAAGGTTCCGGTCAACGGCTTCCAGGTTGGAAATGTCAAATTCAAATGTATCAATCATCTCTAAAAAACTTTCCCTGTCGCCCTCAAACTGCTCAATGGGCATGTGAAGAAAGATTTGGCACACAATATCCTTAAATCTAATACTTCTCTCGTAGTGCAATTCAACAGTGTCTGCATAGCTAAGGGTGAACTCAATGTCTAAAGCCTCGTACCCATTGAACAAAAAGTTTCTTCCTTCAATGAAATTGAAAAGCTCAGGGTTCAGGTTATTTGTTTCCTCCTCTTCGTAATTTATGAAATAGTTTTCCAACTCCTCTATGTCGTATGGTTTATAAATGACAACTTCCATCCCGGCTTCGTTTACTGCGTCCCTCATAATGGTATATATATCGTTGTAAACTGATGAAGAGGTAATCCCCCATTCGGGGTTTATGTCCATGCTCCAGCAATTCACCTTTTTGCTACTTTCTGGTATGCTGATTACACTTTTGTACTTGATCTTATTGTCTACAATATTTGAAATGTCAAATATTCCGGGTTCATCCATGCCAAACATCCTGATTTCAAATGAATCCAGTATCCCCATATAGTCTTTTGCTTCTTTTAAATATTCAGGGTCGTCAAAAATCTCGTGGGAACTTTCGTAGCCATACCCTTGGATAGCGGTAATGCTCACAGTGTAAGTGTATTTTGGCCTCAAATAAGCCCTTGTTATGCTGACTGAGTCGTAAGTGACGCTCAGGGCTTCAATATACCTTGCCGCCCCAAAGCCTTCAATGCTGATATCTGTTAAGAAGCCCCTGCTCCCGGGCGGGGTAAGCTCCTCTTGGAATTCCTCGTAGGTCATGCCCGTATTGTTGCCCACATGCACGTCAATTACGACGCTCCTCAATTCATTGAATATTTGTACGCTGTCGGAATTCCATGATTTCGATGTTATTATCGACTTTCTAGGGGTTTCCATGACCCAACCGAAATAGCTGTTCCCGATTCTCTTTGTCGGCACCTCCCCCAAGAGTTCCGAAAGATCCGTAACATTGCCGTCATCAGAGAGAAAAACAATAATGCCGCCCGTCTCAGCGTCATGCAAAGTCACAGTGTTCATAAAACCGTCAAATAAATCAGCCATTACATACAAAATACCGTTTGTGGTTTGCAAAGCCCCGGGCAAGTTGATTTTCTCGTTATTTATCAGGTATTCGTCCGACCCAGGCTCAATGATCATCGTGTTGGAGTGAAACCTACCTATTATTGTGCCATTGTTGGCGCTGTCTTGATATAATGCTGTGGCTCCGTTTTGATATAATGCTGTGGCTCCGCCTTGATTTAATTCGTTGGCACCGCCCTCAGCTTCGGGTTCGTGTCTGACCTCGGCGCCAAAAACCTCAGCCAACTCGACAAACGGCAAAAACAGAACGTCTTCGGACAAATACGGCGCTGGTATGTCATATTTGCCGCCCTCGTATTCGAAACCGGGTTCGCCCAATGACATTTTAACAGTTACCCCACCATTGCCTGTGACAGCAGAGCTCTGTGAAGCCCCTCCACTGCCTACGTCTGAAGAACTCTGTGAAGCCCCTCCACTGCCTGCGTCCGCATAGCTCTGTGAGGCCCCCGCACTACCCCAGGGCGACATTAATATTGAAATTGACATTGATAAAGCTAACGTTGTCGCGACAGCCTTTTTAACAATTGTTTTATTCATCATCGTTGCCCCCCGCTATCATTGTTATCGCCACTTTTCCCGTAGCCGCCGTTGCCTTCATAGGCCCCACCAGCTCCGTTAGCTCCACCAGCCCCACCTGCTCCGTTAGCCCCGCCAGCACCACCGGATCCGCTAGCCCCATTGGCTCCGCCAGCACCACCTGTCTCACCAGCTCCGCCAGCCCTGTTGGCCCCGCCAACTCCACCGGTTCCGCCAGCCCCATTGGCCCCGCCACCACCGTTAGCCCTGTCGGCTCCGCCAGCTCCATTAGCTCCACCCGCACCATCAGCTCTGCCGCCCTCTTCCTCTTCCGCGTCAGATGAGTCGCCTTCCCTTTCTTCTTCCCCAAGGGTTACGCTGAATGTCAAAGCCTTCCCGTCCCTTTCAACTATTACCTGAATCGTATCGCCCGGCAAGTACTTGTATAGCTCTTCATAGAACTCGATTAGGTTTTCTATGCTTCTTCCATTAATGGATATTAATTCGTCGTCATCCTTTATGCCGGCGTTGTCGACAGCCAGGCCCTCCTCAACGTCAACGAACGTCAACCCAACATTCGACGGCAAACCAAAGTCAGAGAGAATGCTCTGAACAAGCTTTGCCCCAATGTACGGCCTTTTTACATACCCGTATTTCTCAAAGTGTGACATCACATACTTAATCGTATTTGACGGTATAACGAAGGTCAGCCCCTGATAATATTCATACCCGCCCATTACAATCCCAACTACGCCGCCATCCAGGTTAACGACAGGCCCGCCGCTGTTGCCAGGGTTTGCGGAAGCGTCCGTCTGAAAAAAGGTGTGCTCGGAAATATCGGCCAGCACCCTGTTTATGCCGCTAATAATCCCAAAACTCACCGAGTTTTGAAGGCTTATCTCCAGCGGCGTCCCTACGACCAAAACCATTGAACCAACAACCTGCTCGGAACTGTCGGCAAACACAACGGGCTTCAGCATGCCTTTGTTGATCTTAATCAGAGCCAAGTCAGATGGCACGTCAACCGCAACAACATACGCTTCGTACACCCTTTTGTTTGAGAGTACGACATACATTGACTCCATTTCTTCGACGACATGGGCATTTGTGATAATAAAGCCGTTTCGCTTGTAAATAATGCCCGACGCAAATCCAATGTTGTCAGAATACTCGCTGTAGTGCTTGCTGTCTGGGCTTATCTTGCATATGATTCCCACAACGGATTCGTTTACCTCTTCTGCAACATTTATTATCCTGGAACTGTCAAGCGGGAGTGCGTCTGCCTGCGCGAAAGAACCATAGCCCGATAAGCCTGAGAATAGAGCCACAACCCCGATAAACATCGCAACTACTAGGCGAAAAACCACTGATGATATTCTTATATTGTTCATATTGAATCTTCCTTCCCTAATATCCAAGAACGAAAAAAACTGCGTTGCTTGCTTATTTTTTCCCTCGGTTACAGCATCCAGACAACATTATACCAGATTCAAAAAAAATGCTCAAATTTGAACACAAAAACAGTCCCTCCGCTAGGACGGGCGGATATTGAATCCGCCCCTACAAGCGATATTGGAATTTATGTGTAAAACACAAGCACTCCGTGAATTGTGTTATTTTCGAAGAAGAGGGGGATGGCCCCCCTGTTTTTTCAAGGTGAGCCGTCCCCCCTTTCGTTTACAACCGCAACCTGGTTGTATACAACCGCAACCCGGTCACTTATTTGCCACTTCTATAACCGCAACCCGGTCACTTATTTACCACTTCTACAGCCGCAACCCGGTTGTGTAATCACCACTTCTGCAACCGCAACCCGGTTATTTTATCACCACTTCTACAATCGCAACCCGGTTATTTTATCGCCACTTCTAGCGCTTCGCAGAGCGGCACAAAGCTTTTATCCCAGATGAATACCTGGAGCTTGCTGGCGCCGCTTAAGTCGAGCATTGTTTCAATGGTCTGTTCGCCAGCCTTGGCTGGTTCAAACATTTTCACGGCGGCAAGCGCGCCCGCGCTGGTGTACGCGGCGACGTATATGACAGCATTGTTCTGCTCAAGCACGCTGAAGGTTACGGATTCAAGGGTATTTCCATTGATATCCCAATTGATTACGCCATTAAAGTTGTCGCTTGCAGTCATAATCTCTTTTGCGAGCTCCGTCGGGTTCGAATCCGCAAACAGCGGCATTAGCGTATACCTGGCTTCCAATAGCCCAAACGCGCCATCGGTGTATGCTGTGTTGCCCGTACCGCCGCCAACGTTGCCGCTCCTGTAAATCTTCGCGTACTGCGGGTTATGGCTCCAGTCGAGGTTGCCCACGCCTTTTTGGTGATGCAACAGGCGAAGCACAATGTCGTCAGTCCTGGTAAGCTGGTGCGGGTAGCGAAGCCTGTTGGCTTCGGCGGTACTGCTACGCGAGGAGGACATATCTTCCGCAATGTAATGAAGCGCAACAGCTTCAAGCGGCTGTCCGGCATAGCCTGCCCCGTACGTCATAGACGCCATCAGGCCAACGCCGTCATCGTCTCGCAACGCAAGCCACCTGACATCGGTCATGTTGCCGTTCTCCTGGTTGCGCAGGTATGGGTGGAAGCGATCCTCAACGGCGCTTTCCCAAATGCCAATAGTTTCCCCGCCCTTGCGGTCCCAATAGGTCTCGCCCGAACGGCCATACCAGGTCAGGTTCTCGTACTGAGACGGCACCTGCATCCACATGCCAACCTCGCCCAGTTCATTCGGGGCGCTGGATGCGGGGGTAAGCTTTGCGGCGACATCGACCCTGCCGTTGCCGTATACGGTGTACGCAACCTCATAAGTACTGGTGTTTGCCAGCCTTGCCGACACGTTAATCACCGTTGCCCTCAGGTTGCTGGTTACAGCCGTTACGCTGACATTGGTCATGTTCTCGCCCTGGCGGTACCAGTTGTTGTAAACTTCGGCGCCATTCCTCCACCCAGAACCGCTTATCCCGGCGTTCTGGTCGGTTTCAGCGCGGAAGAACGAGCCAACAGGCGCACGTGAAATGAGTGAGTTGCCGTCGACTTCATACTTTGTCATGAGGCCGGTGGTTTTGTTAACTGCAACCGCAAACGGCTTGCCCTCGGGCGTTGTGCCTGTAACGGCAACTTCAGCCTCGCTGTCAGTTGTCTTAACAAAAGGCAACTTGTAGACATTTACGTCTTTGTCTTCGCCCCTTGTGGAAGCTGGCAGCACGAACTGCGCATTGCCCTGCACATACCCTGCCTTGGCCCACGGCTCGTCAGTTTTTAGCTTATACTCAATGAGGAGCAGGTATTCGGCTCCCGCCTTCTTAACCGGGTCGGTATAAGGGATGGTAAGCACCTTCTGCGAGTTGTTTGCCGAAGCGGCGGGCGCAACCAAGTCGGCTTCCCCGTCGGTCAGCGTTCCGGTTTGCAACGGCTTGCCGTCCTCAAGCAACGTCCATACGATATTGTAGTAGTTCGCATTCTTAAACCTGTTTAGGTTAAGCATCTTGATCTGTTTGTCTGCGTTCACGGCCATACGCTTATTAACCTTCTGGACTTCGGTCATAGACGATGCCTGCGTCCAATCAGCCGGCACGAACTTCAGATCCTGGTATTCGTACTTAACCTCCATCGCGCCCGGGTTCCATGTGCGGTCAGGGCGGATGAAGCCGTTGACACAGAAGTTGTAATTGTTGCCGTTCGAATTGTTTTTCCAGCTACGGTCATACCCGAAAAACAGGTCGTCCCTCGTAAGGCCAGGCGACCCCGGCCCGCCTTGAGCGGACTGCGGCGCCGCTTTGTTTATCGGCGTATATACCGACTGCTCCACGTAGTCCCATATAAAACCGCCAAGCCTGTGGGTGTTGGCTTCGAACACCTCGACATAACGCCAAAGATCGCCAGTTGTGTTGCCCATCGAGTGCTGGTATTCCATCATTAGGTAAGGCTTTGCCGCTGACGAAGCTCCCCAACTGCTGTTGCGGGTATCGTTGCCGCTGCTCTGGCCGGGGTACATCTCGCCGTATATCGTCACACGGGTAGCGCCCGTCCATTGCTGGAGGTGTATTGTCTTCTTGGGGTCAAATTTCTTCGCTACGGTTATCATTCTGTTAAAGTTGCCCGCATTCGCCGGGTCAACCGTCTGGTCGGTATATGCTGGGTCGCTCGCGTCTGTGCCGCACTCGTTACCAAGCGAGTACATGACGACGCTCGGGAAGTTCCTGTCGCGCATAACCATGTCGGTCATACGGGTAACCAGGGCGTTCTGATACCGCCGATCGTCGCCTGGGAAGTACCGCCCGGAAGGGTTGGTCGTATATGACGACCTGCCAGTTACCCCGTCGCGGCCATTATGCGTTTCAACATTGGCTTCGTCCATTATGTAAATGCCGTATTCGTCGCAAAGGTCGTAAATATGCGGGTCGGAAGGGTAATGTGCCGTACGGAAAGCGTTAATGTTAAGCTGTTTGGCGTTAACAACGTCTTTCACCAAAACGTCGTACGGGACATGGGACCCGCCCTCTGGGTCTTTTTCGCCACGGTTCACGCCATAGAATTTAATGGGTTTGCCGTTAATGGCAAGATAAGAGGTCGTGCCCGTCCCCTGAATCCAGACGTCGCGGAACCCTGCCCGCTTCGAAACTGTTTGCATTGTCACACCCTTGTCGTCCTTTAGCTCCATAACCAGCGTGTACAGGTTCGGGAATTCTGCGGACCACATCTTCGGGTTTGCCACTTCCGCTTCGAAATTGATCTGCGTCTTTGAGTAGCCCGGCAAAACGCCTGTCGGCTTGCTGATGCCGTTCATTGTTGACACAACCGCCCCGTCTGCGTCGTATAGGTACGCAAGCACCTCATAGCCCCCGGCGGAATATTTGTCAGTGTTTTCGATTTCGACCATCAATTTTGCCGTGCTTGAGTCGTAAGTATGGTTTTCATAATCCGAATCAAAGTTGTAGTCTACAATAGACACCTTGGGCTGTACCGTAATATAAACGTCGCGGTGCAAGCCGGCGAAGTAAATAGTGTCCTGGTTCTCAACCCAGCTGCCTGTTGTAAACTTGTACACTTGAGCGGCAATCAGGTTCTGCCCCGGCTTTAATAGGTCTGTGATGTCGAACTCGTTCTGGGTGAAGCTGTCTTCGCCATAGCCAGCGGGTACGCCATTGACGTACAGGAAGAACCCGGCTTCAACGCCCATAAACGATATAATAAACCTTTTTCCGATATCTGCCGCGTCAATGTTGACGTATTTCATGTATGTGCCAACCGGGTTGACTTGAGCTGGCTGGTTTGCGGCGTTGTTTACCGCCCCGCCGATGCCCGACGCGTTCCATGGGAAGCGCTGGTTCTCGTATATAGGCCAGTCCATGGTGGCTGTGCCCTCGCCAGGCCAGTCGTTTTTCGTGTCGCTCCATCCGGTATACTGCATGTTGGTTTGCCAACTGGACGGCACCGTTATGTCGACATAGCCGTTCGAAGGTATTTCCGTCAACCCTGTTATGCTTGGCCTTCTCGTCTGATGGCCAACCCAGTTGAATTTCCACGTGCCATTCAGCATGATGACATTTGGCGAGTTGTCCTGGGCTAGCTTGAGGGTGGGGTTGGCTTTTGCGGATGCCACGTCGTTAAAGGGGATAATCATCGCCCTTGCGTCGATTTGGTTGACCCGGACTGTTTGAGGCACGTTCCACGCGTCAAGGGGGACCGACTCCCTTGCGGGTTTCACATACACTATGGCAGCTTTGTCTGAGCCAGCCGCCAGCGGAGCAAACGTATAGTCTTCGAAATTCGCTATAGCCACAGCCACTTCACCAGAAGCCACAATGTCGGCTAGAGCGAGCGACCAACTTGTGCCGCTGCCTGTTAATGTGCCCTTTGATGCCAAATTTTCGGGGGACAGCGAAATTGCGCCAGCGGTCAGCCCCGTGATTGCAGTGTCAAATGTAAAGTCAATTTTGGTTGACTGCACATCAAGGTCGAAATTGCCGTCGGCTAATACGCTGTACCTGACGACTTCCGGGGGCTTTCTGAAAAGGGTGGTTTTGTCGGAAGTTCCGGGCACAGTCGGCTCTATAGCGAAGTCGGGTATGTTCCCGATGGAAACCGTAACATCCCCCGCCTGCACTTCGCTTATCGCGAGCGACCAGTTTGTGCCGCCGCCTGTCAACGCGCCCTTGACGGCTGCGCTTGCCGGGTTTAGAGTGATGGCGTTAGCTGTCAGCCCTGCCACCGGTATGTCAAAAGCAATGTCGATACCATTAGAAGTAACAGTCGCGCTTCCGTTAGCCTGCACGCTGTATTTTGCCGTCGCTCCGGCGTACAGCGCAACCTTGTCTGCGCCTGCCGGGTCAGGCAGGAACGCATAGCCTGAAACATTCCGCACGCCAACGCTTGCCTCGCCAGCAATGATGCCGCTAACGGGTACGGTCCAGGTCTTGTTGTCTGCCGACGCGACAGGTGCGCCTATTACCGCCGAACCCTCCGGCGCCAGCGTAATATTCGCCGCCGTCAAGCCCTCAATCGCCGTGTCAAGGCTCAGTGTAATAGCCGTGGTCGCGCTTGTCGGGCCGCCGTTTGCGCTTGCGCTGAATTTAACCGGATCGGGGTCTTCCCTCTGGTATATGCCCATGTTATCAATATATGTCGTCCAGTTAATATTTGCCGTAATGCGCAAACCCTGGATCTGCATGCTGGACATTGAGCCGTTCCACACGGAGCTAAGAACGAAACGGTTTGTCGTGCCTGCGTTATTTTTTGGTTTTATGTCAAATTCTATATTCGCCCCTTTTTTTAAGTAGATGTTTACAGAATACCATTGTGTCCTGCTGGTATACCCAGTCGGCTGGATTGTCTGCGCCGTGCCAACTGGACCCGCATGGTAGCCGACAAGGCTCTGGTTGGAAACCAGTGCCAACAGTATGGTTCCGCCGTTGAGGTTGCCGCTGACAAAACGGATTTCTCCCCGGCTGGTTCCGCCTGACGGGCTGCCCGGGTACCAGTCGAGCGATATCATCGCCTCGTCAACCGCTTCAAGCGCATTCCTGGTGGCGGTGCTGAATGATTTGACCGCATGCCGGTTGCCGCTTACACCGCTGAGCGCAAAAGACAGCTTACGTGTCGTATTGGCGTCGGCGCCCGTGCCGACAGAGGTCGTTACGTTGGTAGGCGCAACATAGTTGGCAGCTGCGTTGTTCTCAAGCCCTACGCTTGACGCAATTCCAAAGATATCGCCCGATGTCTCGAAATCTGTGCTCTCCACATGTATATACCCCTCAGGCGGGGTTAGATTCGCCGCCTGTGCCGGCACCGAAACCGACATAAGCGCAGTCAAAAGCATTGCTAACGCAAGTGTGTAGCTGACAATTTTATGAGTTTTACTCATTAGAACTCCTCCAAAAGAATAGAATAGTAAATCGCCGATATTACCAGAACGGTAAGCGGCAGTTTTTTAAGTGTTTCATGTACAGTTTTATAAGTGTTTCATGAACAATTGTATAAATGTTTCATATTACAGTGTTTTAAGTGTTTTACAAACAATTTTATAAGTGTTTCATATTACAGTTTTTTATGTGTTTCACATACAGTTTATCAGTGTTTCATATTACAGTTTTTTTGAGACCTTGCACCTGTATGGCCCACGTAAACTCGAACTACTTTGTTTTTCGAATTATTCAACCCGCTCGAATAACTCTCAAGGCTTCTACAGGCGCGTCCCCCCCTGACAATAATTATAACACTGTTGTTATAATTTTACAATATTGATGTAGGGGCGGGGTGCATTTGATATTCGTGTTACATAATTTACCATACAAGGCGGGCAACAAGGTTTCAGTTGTCTGTAGCGATACTAGACACTAA
>Ga0099364_10012150_pt1 | contig 11657 bp, 2 predicted proteins | sample TergutTh196P3_FD_73070 | JGI IMG/M metagenome (GOLD analysis project Ga0099364, IMG submission 73070) | Microcerotermes parvus P3 segment gut microbial communities from Pointe-Noire, Republic of the Congo - Th196 P3 | ecosystem: Host-associated > Arthropoda: Insects > Digestive system > Gut ...
GACCTTTTTCTCTGCCGCTTTCGGAATCATTCGTTCGAATCCCTCGATCAGCTTGTCATGGTGTTCGAGGCGGTTGAACCCCTTTTCGATACCGCCGGGGCCGTTGGACATCGTGACGATGAGATCGTGCTTGTGGACGACGTCCCAATCGTTTTCGCCGATGAGATCGACGCCGGCCATTCCGAGTTTTTTGCAGATTTTGCAGAACTCGTCCAGCGGAATGTCTCCGAAACACCATTTGGACACCGATTGCCGAATGTCGCCTTTGAGGGTCACCGCTTCGATTTCCTCGGCTTTTTGCGCAAGAATCGAGCCCGGTACAGCCGCCGCAGCGGCACCGGCGGCGAAGGACTTTAAGAGTGTACGACGTGAAATCATGAAACTGCCTTTCGATAAAAAGAGTCGGTCTGCTCGCTCACGGGCCGGCCGGTCCGTGAATACACGCGGGAGATTGTATCCGATCAAGGTTGCGGCGTAAAGACAATGCCGATGCCGATCAAGAAACCGCAAACGCCGGGGCGTTCCGTGAGGAGCGTCCCGGCGTTGGAGGCATTCGACCAGTTGGATTAGAAGCGGATGACAGCGTTTCCACCGACATAGTGGAGACTGTGTCCGTTCCAAAGCTCGCCGTTGTAGTCGACTCCAAGACTGACACGCGGCAAAAATTCGGCTTGGACGCCGACGCCGACAAGCAGACCATTGCGTCCGTGGACACCGGAGCTGACCGCGAAAGTGTTCGTCGGGTCCGTCATGAAAGCGGCGTGGGAACGCGGTCCCGATTTCGCAAGTTCTCCGAGGTAGAACATTCGAAACTCCGGTGTGAAACGCACCCCTTGGACGACCACATCGTTGTTGACCCGGACGCCGATCGGCACACGACACGAAGTGTAATTGTTACCTTTGACGAGGAGTCCGGCAAGATCGTTGCCGGTTTCCACGACGAACGGCGTTTGGACATTTACAAGAGACATTCCAATAGACGGAACGAAACGAAGGGTGTTCCAGTGGAGCGTCTTCGAGATTTCGAAACCGGCCGTCAGGACGTCGTCGTGGAACTCACTCTTGACGATGGCGTCAAGGAACGTAATCCGGCGTTCGACGTTGTGCCAATTCTTCGCATAACCGAAGTATCCGAACACGGACACGTCGTCCGTTTGCAATTCACCGTAAAGTGCCAGCCGGAAGGCGTCGAATCGGTCGGTGGACGGCAATTGTGAGAGCTTCAACATTCCCTGATCGTAACCGAAGGCGATTCCGCCGAAGATATGCCGGCTAATCCGCTGTTCGAATCCGGTGAAGACTCCATGGCGTCCCATATCGTAGGCACTGTATTTTCCGATCTGTGAACGGAAGTTTCCGCCGCCGGTGAGCTGGACCCACAGTTCGTGGTTCGGCCGGGCAATATCCCTGATCGGCTTGTTTCCGGGCGCCTGAGCTCGGAGTGCTTTGAACTCTCTTGCGTGTTCGCAGTAAATACGGCGTTTAATCAACGCGTCGTTGAAGAACCGCTGCATATCAACCTGGGCAGTTATCACCGTTTGGTAGACTTCGGGATGCAGTTCGGAAAACGCTTGGACGACATCTTGTTTGGATCCCGTTTCTTCCAGATATTCAAGTGCTTGGAAGAGCGGATCGTCATCCGGTAGGTTGTCCACCGCCCACGCCGCCTCCTTAGCGTTGTCGGAGAGGAACTTAGCATAAGCCTCGTGGAAGGACTCCAACCAGAGATAGTAGTACAAACTGTTGGTTCCGGAAGGAACTTCGGCTCTCCAATTGAGTCGGGCATGCGGCGGTTCGGGCGATTGGGCCGCAAAGTTACGGATACTGTCGCCGCTGGCACCGCGGAGAACCTCGAACTCTTTCTCATTCTCGGAACCGCGGCTGAGGCCAAGATCGCTGAGCGAATCATACATCGCGTAGACTCTTGTTCCCACTGGAGCCTCGAACCCGTTCTCTGCGATGATTAGTCCTTCACCGAGTTTGACGCCGATGGATCCGCCTTGAACCTCGAAGGCTTTCGTGTTGAAGACATAGTCGACATTCATCCGACCGTTGCCGCTCTTGACGAATGTGCCAGCCGGAGTCCCAGACGTGGTTCCGGTGATGCGGCGGAGTTGTTCACCCGCCGGGTCCGGATCGTTAAAGTAGACTTGGAGCGTTGCGTTGCTGTGGACTTTGACCTCTCCGCCGTCGCGGCCAAGAGCGTCTTGGCTCATCGCGGTCAGGCGTCCCTCATTGACGTTCAGGCCGTTAAACGTGTTGGCTCCCGAAAGGATCAAGTTGCCGTCGCCGATCTTCGTCAGATTACCGTCGCCGCTGATCGTCTTCGCAATCGCCGCTTCGAAGTTTTGGGTGTCCATCGTCACGGCACGATCAAGGACGAAACTGTTTACCAATTCCAGATCGTCTCCAAAAATGAGCTTCGAATTGTTGAACATCTTGGTCTCTCCGAGGCCAAGGGCACTGTCGGTCATAACAGTCGTCGTTGTGCCTGCTTGCAGTTCGGTGTTCCGATGAGCATTTTCGCCGTGCAACGTTACGTTGTTGGCAGCACTGTTGATAAGGGTTCCCTGACCGGCAGTCGTCTTACGGAAATCGCCGCCGTCCGCAATGTTGAGATAGGCACTCGAAGCGATTGTGACCGTTCCATACTCGCCGATTCCGTTGATGTTTTTCAACAGGGCGGTGCCGCCGTTTTCGACAAATGCCGCTCCTGTAAAATCGCTGTTGTCCCTTGTGAATGTCGTAGTACCAGTTCCCGGATTGATATAGAGATCGCCGTCTCCAATCATCTCGTTTCTGAACTCGCCGGCGACGCCAATCTCAAAGGTGGGATTGTTGCCAGTGGTTTTGTTGAAGGTTACAGTACCGGTTCCAACGGCGTCGACAACCCCATTCGTTGCGTGCTTTGCAATGAGTCTTCCGGACTCGATCACGGTTCCGCCCTCGAAAGTGCTTGCACCGGTCAAGGTCAGCGTGTTGGTATTCTTCTTGACAACACCGAGGTCGTCGCCGTCGGTCAAGATCGACTTGCCATACGTTCCGTTCGTGCTGAAGTCGAACACCAACTGCGTGTCGTCCCGCATCAACACTTTGCCGGTCGAGCTGTTTCCGGTTCCGGTCAGGATTCCGAGGACCGTCGTGCCGGAGCAGAGGATCGTGTCGCCTGTGTACGTGCTGTTGCCGGTGAGGCGTATTTCGGTGTCATTTGTCCGTGCCGGGTTGATGTAAACGTTGCCACCTTCAGTGGCACCGGTTGGATTGACGATCCTCTGTGAGTATGTGCCGCCGACGCCGATGGTAAACGTTGCGTCCTTTGCGACGATCACGTCGCCCGTTCCGAGCGCTTGAAGGTGTTCGATGATGATACCACCCTTCTTGATATGCGTATTGCCTGTGAAGCTGCTGGTCGCATCCACGTTGCTGTGTTCAAAGACGATGATACCCTCTGCTGACTTGACCAAGGTTCCGGCGCCTCTGATTTGTTGGCCGTACACGACGTCATTGGTGTCCTTATCGGCGCACGGGGCACCGGTGCCACCAATGAACGCCATGTCAAAGAATGCGCGAGCGTCGATGTTCACGAATTGATCCATTTTCTTGTGGTCGCCTGCTCCATTGATTTTGGTGATCTGCAATGTACCCTCTTTGACGTTCGTGGGACCTTTGTAGGTGTTGTTCTCATACGTCAGAATCAACGTGCCGGGCCCCATTTTATTGAGTTCATTGCCTGACCAGTCGCTTCTCTTGGTGGTCGATGCAGAGTTGTCCCTAAGCTGTTCACCAAGTGTGAACTCGCCAGTAACGGTGAAGTCGCCGTGGGCGCCAGGATTGGGATTCGTTGAGTACCAAGACAACGAAGAGTCGACCCATATCTTATTGCCATCCGGGTCCTCTTCACCGTATTCATCGCCCAGATAGGCGTAGGCGGTGAAGTAGTCGGCTAATGCTGCTCCATCAATGGTAACAGAGGCCGGCTCAAAGCCTGACAACGTTGTGCCCGCGCCAATGACCATGTGTTTGTCCTCACCCGAAAAACCAATAATGTTCAGTGTCGCACTGCCGAGGGCGATACTTCCGGTGGCCCCAATGACCGGTTCGTCCTCGCCGACATTCAGACTAATGGTTGTTCCCGTACCGGAATTGATGATGTGGCCGCCGGCGATTATTCTTGCTCCCGTGCCCAATTTGAAGGTCGTGTTATTCACCGTATCTTTAACAATGATGTCTCCCGTGGCTGTGATGCCGCCGGCCAAGTCAAACTCGTAGTCCGATCCGGTAACGGTCATCGACTCGACTGTAACGCCGGTCGTCGTCTGAACGTTTTTATTTTCAACATCATGGCGAGTCTTAGCCGCGCTGAGGTACTCGTCACCGAAGGTTACAGTGTCTCCGTTCAAAAAGACGAGGGCATCGCTACCGGCAATGTCTCTCCAGTTCTCCGCGCCGCTTGCACCCGCATCCCTCCATGTGCTGTTGACGGTTCCGGCCCAGGTAATTTCCAAGGAGATCATGCTATCCACCACTTCGAGGCGCAACTGTTCCGTATCGGTGGAGTCCACGACGGCAAGGGTATAGAACAGGCCACCGGCTCCGCGCTTAAATCCTTCGTATTCTTCTCCCTCGATGTAGAGTGTGCCTTTCGCAACACCGTCCGGCGAATCAATGAGAATGAAGTAGTCTCCTTGTTCCCATTCGTTCGCGTCATCACTAATGCCGTACACGTCGATGATTCCGCTTCCAACGCCGCTAACACTGTCGGCAACCAAGGTCAGTAGGACATCATCCGTATTGGGATCCATATCGTTCAAGTCGAAGTAGAACCTGTTGTCGCCCGCAAAAGTGATCGTTCCATCGGTTCCCTCGGCGGTAATTGTCGTTCCTTCAGTGATGAGGCCGTCTTTCGAGCCGAAGGTCGCCTTGTCGAAGACAATATTTCCTCCGGCGGTGATCGTTGCCACGCCGTCGAACTCAAGGGTTCCGGTGGTGAAGGTAATGTCGCCAGTGGCTTTGATCGCATCCGTACCGGAAATGTCTATGAGCTTTGCCGATCCGAAGTGAATATCGCCGTTTGTGGCGACGCTTTGGCCGATACCGGTACTGGTGATTTTTTTGCCGCCCAAAGTGAACTCGAACTTGTCGCCGGTTACGGTCATCGACGCAACGCTCACGTCGGTAGCAAGGGTAACGATTTTGTCTTCGTCATCGAGCGTGACAGGATTTCCATCTTTATCGATATAGCTATTTCTGAAATAGACGTTGTCGCCGTCCAGGTATGTCGTGACGTGGTATCCGCCGACCGTACCTATCCAGTTTTCCGAAAAGTTGATGTCCCAAAGACCTTCTTCGCCGGGGTCCGCTCCCGTCCAGACCAGTTCGGCGGAGTTCGTATCGGAAGCCACCATATCGAGGACGAGTTGTGCATTTTGCAACGAACCTTTGGGTTGTAAAACAAGTCCGAGTTTCGCAGGCTTGTCGCCATCTGGATCACGCTCAAAATCGTCAAAAGGATCATCACCCATGAATAACGTACCAGTGTGTGTCAGCGTGGCATTGGAATCGACGAGAATAAAGATAGCACCATCTTCAATCGCCTGCGCGAGTTCGCCCGTTGCGTCTTCATGCACCCTAATGTTACTGTTGACCGTGATCGTCCCTTCCGCTGTAAGTTCAAGCGTCAAAAATGTGAATTCATCATCAGTGGTGAGTCCACCCGTGGCGAAGTCCAACATGCTTCTGCCGATAAGATTGCCGTCTTCGTCATAGTCGGCGAAGGTAATGTTTTTGGCTTTAACGCTCGCCCATTCGCCCTCTTCGACAAAAAGGGTCGCCGTGCCGAAGTGAATGTCGTTGGTCGCTTCTATTGAGCCGCTATCCATCGTGATTTCGGCACCGCTGGACCCACGGAAACTGATGTTACCGGTCTCGCTATTTGATGCGTTTCCCGTTGCTGAAAGCGATCCGCCGTTCATCGTAATCTTGGCATTTTTGGAACCCTTGAAATCAATGTTTCCACCGACGTGTTCTCCCCCGCCATTGATATGACTTGTGGCGATGATCTTGTTGCCGTTCAGGTCGAATTTGTAATCCTCACCGGTTACGTACATAAGCCGGGGTTTCGCATCCTCCTGAAGTACAACATTCTTTTGGGTTACTGCTGTTGTACCATCTTTGAGATAGTCGGCGAAATACACGGTATCGTCGTCCAAATAGATCGTTTGGCCGATGTTCGTGCCGCCGATATAGCCGAACCAGTTCTTCGACTTTTCTGTCGGCGGTGTCTTGAGGGATACATTCCAGTGAGTAGGATTAGTGCCATCTGTCCCGATCCAGTACAGATCGGCGCGGCCGTTATCGATCACCTTAAGGACGATCTGTGTATCATCCTTATCGAGGGCAAGGGCGACGATTGTCGAGGCGGGATCGAGGCGATCGAACCCAGTACCGAGCGCCGGATCACCATCCAAGTATAAGGTGCCGAACGCGGAGTCGTCGAAGGTACCGTTTGTTTCCATGAGAACGATATGGCCATCGTCGTCCTTAAAGCTCTCCTCGTCAATCACAACATAAAAATCGCTCGATACTGTGATCGTGCCGGCTGTTCCCGAGTGATTCGTCCATAAAAACGGTCCATCCGTCGTCGGATCCTCAGGGTCCCAAGCAGCGGTTGGCGTCTCGAAGTCCAACACACTGCCCTTTAGGAAGTCAAAACCGGTGGCAGTAATGAACGTTTCTCCTTCAATGATGAGCCCGGTGCCTTTGGTGTAATCGTCGTCGTTCAGACCGGTTGCGATGGTTCCCTTACCTGCGGACACCACAGCCGCGAAGGGTGCCAGCGTAAAGTTTTGGTCGGCAATGATGTTGGAGTCTGCTCCGGTGGTAACTCCCTTGGCTTTGAGCAAGCTGCCGCGAGTCGCACTGGGAGTCGCACTGGCACCGAGCTGTAATGTCGTTTCCGCTTCCAATTCGAACGTGCCGCGTTCACCGAGATTGAGTACGGAATCACTGGCGGTCGTGATGGCCAGATCGAATGTTCCTCCCAAAACCGTAAATGTAGGGGTTCCTGTCGACAAGTTGCTCACGCCTTCGTGCCGCCACGTTCCGGAACCATCTTTGTCAATGGTCACCGCTGCCCCTATTTCGCTGAACATTCCGCCGCGCTGGGTGAGCGTACGTCCTGCTGCAACGTCAACGTTGAATACGTTTGTGCCCTCGAAGTGGATACTGTCGGTATGGGTGGTTACACCGGTGCTGTTGGCGGTACGACCGATGACGGGGTTAGCGTTCACAACGTTGACGTTGATCTCCCCATCCTTACTATAAATGGCACCGCCTGCCTCTCCGGCCACATTGCCTTGAAAATTCACATCGGTAAGATTCAGCTCTCCTTCTTCATTATAAATGGCGGCTCCATACGTTGCAGTATTACCATAAATGATTCCTTCAGCATTAATGTAAAAATCGCCGCCATTGATGTTAACCTCTCCTTTTTGGTTGTAAATGGCACCGCCAGAATGGGCGTTGTTACGGGCAAAAACGTTGCTACCGGTAAATGTCAGTGTTCCTTCCTCGTTGAAAATGGCACCGCCCTCACCACCCACTGTCGTCTGGACGACGTTGGATGAAAAACTCGTATTGTGGAACGTCATATCACCGGCACCATCCGATGCGGTGTTGAAGATGGCGCCACCCTTCTTGCCAACGATATCCCCACTATTGCTAAGCAAAAAGAAGGAATCAATCACGGACACAGTACCCGAACTCCAAATGGCACCGCCCTCCTCGCTGGCTTGGTTCTCATAAAATTCAATACCTTCAAGCGTAAGCGTCCCGGACGTGTCATCATTGTAAATGGCACCACCTTTTTCAGCTTTATTGTATTCAAAGACAAGCCCCTTTCTGTTCTCCGTCTCAAAGCCTTTATTGTCGATTGTCAGTGAGCCGCCAGTCCCGGCAGCCCCAGCAGTATGGTAAATGGCCCCGCCCAAAATGGCTGTATTGTTAGCAAAGAACCCGCCATAGATGTCCAGTTTCTCGCCTTCATTGTAAATGGCACCACCGAGGCCGCCGCCGACAACTGGGATGTCCTCTATCTCTTCAAGTGCGAGGTTGTGCGTAAAATAGACATTCACGAGTGTCATCGTTCCCCCTTCCGCATTGAAGAGGGCACCGCCGAATATTGCTTGATTGCCAAAACCTGCGCTACCGCCGAACACGCCACCTAAAAAGTTGGCGTCCTCCACCTTGCGACCTTGATAGGTGTCTTCGTCGATACGGAGCGAATCATTCCAAAACGTAACCACTCCGTTCACTCCGGGTTCCCCGTCCGTTGTGTCAAAATGGTTGTAAATGGCTCCGCCCCGCTCGGCAACGTTGCTTGTAAACGTGCTATAACCCGTGCTATAAACAGGCTCACCATTTGCATCTTTCGCAGTGGAGGCCATAAATACCAGCGTCTCACTATTGTTGTAGATGGCACCGCCGTGTCCTCCGCCGACGTAGATGTAAGGATCTGTCTCGGTCTCATCGTACTCCATTCCGGCCCAGTTCGCGTCAAATCGGGTAATACCGACGACTTCCATACTTCCACCGTCGGTGACGTAAATGGCACCGCCGTGCTTGCCGGCGATGTTTTTCGTAAAAAGAGCGGCGGCAACGTCAGCGATCGCCGCGGAATTCCCATACCAGAGAGAAGTACCTCGTAAATCTGGCAAGTAGCTATTCTTGGCCTCCGTATCTTGCTCGATGGTATTCTCCGTTGTTTGATATTCGTTCATACTTCCATTAGTACGAGCTGTTGCGGTAACGGAAGAATCCGTGATGAATATCAGTTTTCCTCCCTCACTGTAAATGGCACCACCGTATTCCACGGCTTTATTGTCCCTAAAAGTGCTGCCGTATGCCGTGGACTTGGCATAAGCCCTGGAACCATAAACGGCAGCCGCAGGACCGCCAAAATAGGGATCATTAATAGGGTCAGGGTCAAATGCTGTCCCAACCGCAGTTTCTACTACAGGTTCTCCTAATGGCACTGTCGGGGATACTCCCAATTCAAAAAACGTATTGTTTGAATAACTCCCCGGAGTGGGATTTGCCCAGGCGTAAGCATTACGATCCTCGTCATTGACAATAATTTCAGCCGTAAACGTTAGTGTTGAACCTTCATTGTAAATGGCACCGCCCGACTTCGCTCTGTTATCCTCAAACTCACCGGCATTGGCACTAACCGTTGCAAAAGCGGTGGCGTTCGCACCGGCTGTACCGTTGCGACCGGGGCCGCCCTCTCTACTGGCATTAGGGTCGGCATTGGCGGTGGCCGAAGCGGCATAAGCAACGGCGTCAAATCTCAGCGTTCCGCCCGGTGTCGCATAAATCGCTCCGCCGCGACCATCATAATTACCGGTACCGCCAGTATCCACTCCGGCGGTGTTCTGCTTAAAAATACCTGCGTTGGCAATAACCTCCGCATCCGCCCTAGCAAGAGCAGTCGCCTCCTCCGACTGGTTGTCGGCATTGGGAATGGCCCTCGCAGTGGCGGTCGCATTGGCAGTGGCATTCCTCGCCGTCGCCGCAAAAGTTAGTGTGCTGCCGTCGAAGTAAATGGCACCACCGTCTTTTCCTGCATTATTCAACGTAAAAATGCCCCCATCGGCACTGGCACGTGTCGACATCTCTGCATCAGCGACAGGCTGAACAAGATTATGATTGCTGGCGGTCGCCGTCGCATTCGCAGTCGCAGTAACAGTATTGGCCGTGGCATTAAACGCCAATGTCGCAGTCTCGGTACTGTAAATCGCTCCACCAAAGTCCGCTGCGGTATTCTCGATAAACTCGCCAGCGATCGCGTTAGCATCACGTATACTCAGGGGGGATATTGAATAGTTTTCAATTACAAAAGGGCGCAAGGGGGCAGCGGGGGTGGGGGGATCAGCACCAGCACCACTACTATTCACCTCAACTGTAATGGTAAGAGTACCCGAGTTGGGAGTAGCAGTAGCGTTAAAGGTCAGTATCCCGTTCCTGTCGTAAATGGCACCGCCGGGCCCTGATGTTGCTTTATTCTCTTGAAATAGGTTGTAAGCTTCGCTCGTGGTCGTTCCTGAAGTGGTGCTAGTATAACCAGGAGAACCGGCGGCAGCCCCCAAGTAGCTGGAATTGCGACTATAGGTACTATTAGTGGCGGTCGCAAGAAAATCCATTATCCCAGCATTGTTATAAATGGCTCCGCCGGACTCCGCTGCGACGTTTTCGATGAAAGTGTTGGTCGTGTTAAACGCTTGTACCGTCAGAGTTCCGCGTCTGTTGCCATCGTTCTGGTTATAAATGGCACCGCCGAATCTGGCAGATGTGTTACGCTCAAAATGGTTATCATTATTGAGGATAAGTATCCCTTCATCGTTGTAAATTGCTCCACCGCCGTCCGCCAGTCCACCCGTACCAAGCGATTGGTTGTCCGCAAACGTGATGGATCGGAGATCCACGGTTGACAGTCGATTGTAAATGGCACCGCCGCGTAATCCCGCTGTATTGTTGATGAATTCAAAAGTACCGGTGGTTCCGCTGGGATACCATGCGGGAAGCCGGGCGGAAAAGATAAACGACCGATTACTCGCTATAATGCTGATCGCTCCGCCTGTTGCCGAATCGTTGCCACCATCAAATTGCAATGTCTCCCCATTGACAACATAGATTCCGCCATCCGTTCTGGTTCCGGTATCCGACGCAAATTGGAGATGCTGTTTCCCGCCGTTGACATGTTCGTATACCCAGATGTCTGGAACGGGACTAAGAGTAGGATATCTGAGATCACCCCCTCCAATAACAATACCGCTATACTGCGTGCTCTCATAGGCTGGTCCAGCGACGTGTTGGGCGTTTATCTCAAGATCGGTCTGCGCCAACCCCTTCGTTGTGAGTCCGCTGATCAGCAGTGCCACGACGGCGCAGAGGCCAATTTTGTAGAGTCTCGGAATCATTTCCGAGAACATTGCCGGAACTCCCGCTACGAGTTGGTTTTTCCTTGATTTCATCCGTGAAATAATGTTCTTTTTCATGGCGACCGTACTTCCTTGTAGTCTTTCGGAATTCAGGCAAACTAGGCAGTCTGCGCCGCAGCGTTTCGGCGCAAGCAAGACAGCCTGTCTCTCTTGTCGGCAATCCTCGCCGCAAAACTATAGTAAAATAGTTAATAGGTAATAGGTAATAGTGAATAGGTCCGCCCTCTTTTTTCTTGTTCCAATTTCCTTATACTTCTTGACTATTAACTGTTATCTATTAACTATTATACTGGAGCATGGCAATAAACAGACATTTGTCGAGCCAAGAGCCGCAAGTGTAGCGGAGCGAAACTTGCGGGTGAAACCTGCTCGCACACACAATCACCCGCAAGTTCCGGCGCCGTAATGTTTTTTGGCCGCCTACACTTGCGGCTCTTGTAAAATGTTAGGTTATTGGCGTTGAACAGTGTATCTATTACCTAATGAAAACTTATCTTGCCATCGACATGGGCGCGTCCAGTGGACGCCACCTCGCCGGAATCTTCGACGGGAAAAAACTCCGACTCGAAGAACTGTACCGATTCGAAAACGGTCCGACCGACCTCGCCGGAACTCTGTAATGGAACCTCCCGAGTCTCTGGACGCACGGGAAAAACGGTA
>Ga0099364_10012151_pt1 | contig 11657 bp, 14 predicted proteins | sample TergutTh196P3_FD_73070 | JGI IMG/M metagenome (GOLD analysis project Ga0099364, IMG submission 73070) | Microcerotermes parvus P3 segment gut microbial communities from Pointe-Noire, Republic of the Congo - Th196 P3 | ecosystem: Host-associated > Arthropoda: Insects > Digestive system > Gut ...
TCTGCCTCTTTATTCTCGTTTCTCGCACGGTTTTCGCTTGCGTAATCAGCAGCTGCGAGTGGATCATCCTGCACGCGCTGCTGGAAGTCTTTCGCGCGGTCTCTCTCGAAACGCCGGCGATATACGCTCTCCATCTGCTTATCCAAGTTTTCCCAGATTCGCAACAGTTCCGCGGCGGCTTTCTTCTGTTCTTCGGATAAGGCGATGACGCCCGACCGCATTTCTTCCATAGCAGCACCGTATGACTGTGCCATGGTCTTGGCGTTATCTTTGACGGTCTGTGTGTGACTTGAATTGGCACCTGCGTTGGCGACGTCTTCATGTATTTTCTTTGCTTCTTGCATGATACGCATGATTTCTTCTTGCGTCTTCCCCTGCTTTCGCAATTCGGCAACGTATGCTTTGACGTCTTTCAATGCTTCATCGCTCGTTGTAGCAGTCATAGCGGCGTCCATTCGCTTCTTGGACGCTATTAACTCTTCGGTTGCTCTCTTCGCTTCCCGCGTTGCAGGTTCCCAGCCTGCTAATCGCGCGATGCCGTATCCTGCGGCGACTCCGGCGAGTACTATTCCTGCTATCGGGGCTGCAGCGACTATGAATCCTTTGACGGCTACAGCCGCGGTGGTGAAAGCAGCACTGATACCGGCACCGATGCCGGCGATGCCTAATGCCTTGAGTTTTATTACTGCGGGTGCTAGTGTGGCTGTGGCGAAGGCGAGCGTAGCAACGGTACCTGCAGCGTAGGTCATGGTATTCGCAAATCTCCCAGCGGCACTGTCGGCCTCAGTAAACGAACCCGCGAGATGGGAGAGACCCGCGACAGCTGCAGCACCCGAGGCGACATTCCCAGCGATTTTAGGGATTTTACTGGCGTTGGTGTAGGCATTCTGCTGTTCCTGTAACGCGGATTGATTCAGTAGAGCGTCTGTATGTCTCTTCTCCGCTTCGGTCAACTTCTGCTTCAAGTCAATCGCTTTCTTAGTCTCGGCATTCCCTTTCTCTACAGCCTTCTCATACTTCTTCAGAGCAGCTTCAGCGGACTTCTTTGCGCGTTCGACTTCGCCCGTCGCCAATGCCAGTTCTCGTGACCGATTCCGCAAGCCGGCGATGGACGTTCCGAGGCCAGAGAACACGGCACCGAGATGCTTAAACATGCCGAAGATGCCACCGACGACTTGAATCGTCTTCCCCAGCGCGAGAAAGCCAACGCCGGCCCCTGCGATGACGCCGATCATCGTGCCGAAGCGTTTGATGAACTCTTCGTTATCCCTAGCAAATTCAGAGATCGAAACCGTCACCGTCTGTACGCTATCGGCTAAACGCAGCATTATCGGTGCAAGTGCACCACCGATGGTCATTTGTAGTCCCTGTCCAGCGGCGGAAAGTCTCCCCCATGCGCTGCTCAGGTCAGCAGCAGCCTTCGCCTGTGAAGTGGAGATGACGGCACCGAGTTTGACGGCTTCGTCTTCTAACTCTCGGAATCCGTCTACCATGGGGAGAATTGCGACTCCGCTGCGGCCGAAGATCTCCATTGCCGAGGCGGCTTTCTCGGCAGGATCCTGTATTCCCGCGAGTCTATCGGAAATCAGGCGGAATTGATCGGCTATGTCTTTGCCTTTGAGGTCGTCTTTTGATAACCCGATTTTGAATAACTCTTTGTCATTCGTCTTCGCCATGTTCCGCATGGCCATCTCGACGTCCGAGAGGTTGGCCCCAGACTGCTTGGCGGCATATCCGAGAGAGGAAAGCGATTCCACGGCGGCGCCTGTGCGTCCTGCCATTTTATCTAACGCGTCACCAGAGGAGACGAAGGTGGAGACAGCGGATTTCAATGGATCAAGGAAGACCTTCGCCCCGGCGAAAGCGAGGCCGATGTTGTTGAACGTCTGGCTGAAGCGTTGGAAACTCGAAGACATGTTGCCCAGTGCCTTCTGAAAATCGCTGTCGTCTGCCCCGATGCGGACGCTTACTTCTCTCGCCATAGTATTCCTCTTTTCATAATGGTCTTCGTGTTATTTTTCCGAATTCACGCTTGATTACGGGATCGGCGTCGCGGAGTGCAAGCTGTAGGAAAGGCCGATGGTTTTTCTCGGCAACCTGCCATGCGTGTCGTGCGCGACTGTAGATAACGCCTTCGCCTTTCTTGATCCTGTAGGCTACAGAGTTCATCAAAGTGCCAGTTCTGATGTTCGGATATCCACCTGAGTCAGAACCACGGTCACGTCCAAGCCTAGCAGCGGTTTCAAGCATTCCCTTCTGGGCTTCCTGTCTCACTTCTGCGGCGGCCTGTCGGAGTATTCCTTCCAGTTCGCGCTCCATGGCCTTCCCGGCTTCCTTCGTCCAGTTATCGATCACAGTGCAGGATATCTTCATACTGTTCTCCTTATTTTCCTGTCATTATTTTCGCGAATGCCATTAAATCTGTCTTTCCAGATTGGACGAGTTCGATGCCTGCGTCACTGCCGATTCCCCTTGCAGCCTCTCTCTCCTCTGGCGGCGCGAATGGATTGAAAGCGGCCGGCCCGCGTAGATCGGCTTCTTTGACACACTGCGCGTTGTGTACCATGCAAACGACGTCGGCCGTGTGTTCATACGCGCCCTGACAGTAATCGACTAGTTCTCGGTAGGAGATGTCGTCATCGCAGGGACGGAGTCCAGCTATTCCGAAGAGTTTTCGGGCATAACTCCAGCCGTCTCGGTCATTTTTCTCCACTGTTCTTTGAGTTCTCTTAGACTTTGGAGAATGGAGTCGCGACGGCTCGGGGTAAAAAAAGCGATCCCCGCCACGAATGCATCGAAGCCGTCATCGATTACGTCCAAATCGACAAACTTGTCCTCGAATTCCGTGAGCGTCATCTCGTTCTCTGCCTCACAGGCGTAATAGAGCATCGCCGGCAGCAGGAATAAGTCTTCCATCACTGGTGTGATGGCATTCGCGAGTATGTTGACGCCCGTTTTCTGTCGGATCGTCTTCGCATTTCGGAAGGTATAATGAATGTGCCATTCTCTTCCGTCTCTGTCCTTGAATATCGTCATGCTTATCCTTTCTATGGTGATGAAACAGTAATTACGCTTCCGTCTTTAATCAAGCGGATCCCCCACTTGGCGTATCCTTTGGAGATGGCGAATTCAATGGTCGTGACGTCTTCGATCCCTTGATTATCGTTGAAACTGTCAAAGAAGGCGGGCATCAACCAGCCGTTTCCTTTACTGTCCATGAAGGCGATTTTGAACGTCTTCCCAGTAAAATACCAGAGACGCATATCCTGCACGAAATCATCGCCGGGGACGTTGTTCATGGTGCCACTGAATCCTAAAGTGGTGAATGTCGGGTATTCGGATTTGAATCTAGCGAACATGCCGGGTGCAATCTCCACTTTCCCTGTCAAACGGTCGGTCACGTCTTTCTTGTCGATGTTTCCCGTTGGTTTCAGACTCGTGACGTTGAAAAAGTGTCCGCCCGTGGCGGGCATCGTCGGATCGGCCGCCGATTCGTATATGTAGGCGATGCAGTCTGCACCAAGTTCGAATCTTGCTTCTTCTGCCATGATGTTTTCTCCTTATTCTCTGATAACTGGTAATTTTTTGAGTTTTCAGTTATAAGTTTTCAGTTATCAGTAACCGCTTAACTGCAACTGCCTACCGCATACGCTTGCGACTGATAACTGATAACTGATAACTGTGTTAGGGTAACGTTACTCCCAACTCTCCGCGATTGATCTTCCGTCGCACGTCATAGGCGAAGGCGATCAACTCCGTGAGATTGGCTATGACGATTTCTCTTGCATCGCCTCTTCCCCAGAGGGGCGTATTGCGAATGTAGGTCAACACGTTCTCGGCGGCCATGTCGGATTCTGGACTACACGCGCTTGGACTGGCGATAATGCGCGAAAGGACGTCCAACACCGTGTCAGCATGCACAAGCTCCGGCGAGGTCAACAGTAGACTGTAAATGCTCCGCGCAACAGCGATATCCGCCGGGTCAATGACAATGTCCGAATTGCCATTGCCGTCTTCTGAAAAACTAAACATATTTCTCTCCTTATCAATTTTGAAATGAGGGATACACTCTCCCTCGAAACTTTCATGTCGATAACACTCCCTCTGTCTCAAGACGTTCGCAGATAAGTTCAATGGCATTCGCTAACATCTGCTCTTCCTCCGCCGTTGGCTTCCGCCGCTCTATCTCCTCATACACGGTCAGAATGTAATTCAACGCATGCGTAAAACGCTTCACATGCGAATTCTCTATGTTGGCAGGGATTTCCTTCTCAGCCCAGCGAATCGCGCGGATAATCGCGCCTTCGTATTTCTCCCATTCGGGCTTACTGCCCCACAGCTTATTCAACAGGAAGATAACGCCTGTAGCCACGAGTGTCACGAAAAACAGACTGTTCACAAACTCCCAAAGCATACTCCAAACGGTCATACGTTCTCCTTTATTAAATTCTCATAGGTTGATGAAATGTTTCCTTCCCCGATTTTCTCCACTGCATTCCGGAAGACGGCTTTGAGATCGATGACGAGGTAATTCCCGCTCCCGCTTGCAGCCTCGTTAATCAACGGCTCGTTCATGTTGGCTAAAATGCATATGTAGCCGTGGACTCTTGTTATGAGTAGCATGTTTCGCAGGACGGCGGCCAGTTCGAGATGCGTGTCGATACTGGCGTCCCTGTCGTGCCCGGTCATTGGCCATGTTAGACTACAGGCCAGTGTTATTCGCCTGTCGTAGTGCAGTCTATCGGCGCGGACGATGTCGTCGCCTGCTATGCGTACTTGGAAAAGCACGTTGTCTTCTGGCGTAACCGGCGCATAACTCTCGGATATCGTCAGACGGTCACCGAATGTTTTCTCGATCAATCGGCATACTGCGCTTCGTAATGCGATGCTTGAGGTCATTTTTTCCCTATCCTTTTCAAATGGAAGATAATCACTTCGCCGTTCCAGCTTCCCTGTGTCTGTGGTTGATCATTTGCCGCTTCGTAGAGCTCGTCTGCTATGCAAAACGCGTCACCGATTTTCCAAACGTAGGCACCAAGGTATTTCGCCAACGTGATGAGTGTCTTTCCTTTGGTGATGAATTCGACATTGCCTGTCGAGAGTAGACTCACGTCAAGCCGTTTGATCAGTGCCGGCGTCTCTGCGAGAAGCGTCTCCTTCCCGCGTTGGATCGAGAAAGAACCCGGGAATTCGCGCGTCATCGTCTTAAACCACTGCTCGGCGAGGGTCATGGCAGTATATCTCCTCCGGGTGTTGATATTACTTTGAAGGCGATGCCGACTAGGATAGTGACCGCGCCGTAGACGAACCAGCGGATGATACTCACCTCTTTCTCCAGAACTCGCACGTCTACCACCAGTTTTTTAAGGCACTCATTCATTTCCTCCTGATTCTCAAGGATTTTATCCAGCTTCTCTACGAGATGCTTATGCTCCGCGCACACTGGCGAATACACTACCGCCGGCATTATCGCCGATGCCGAACTACTCTGTTTTTCTAGCATATCATGCATAGGTTACTCCTTTCATTCTCCCCAGAATATAACAATAGAAATCCTTCCCACTCCTGAGACATGTATCTCTCCGGGATTGTCCACTACCCAGTTGAGTCTATCTCCAGCGGGATGGATGCTGTAGACTTCAGGCCGCGTCGACGCGCCGATGTGCAACTCTGCACCTTCCAACACGGAGAGACACATCGAGTATTTCTGTTCTTTCGCTAGAGGCTTTGCTATCAGATTCTGCAACCGCGTCGGCGCCACAGGCAACGTCAACGTCTGTGCAACGAGCAAGTGTGACATGTTCTACTCCTCATCTTCTAACATTAATGAAAGTAACTCGCTATTTCTGTGATTAGTGTTTCTTGTGATTAGTGATTAGTGAAGGGCAAGAGCGAAGAGCGGTAAGCAGTTGCAGTTCACTAATCACTAATCACCGAATCACGGCACTATTACGCTCTCATCCACCATCGCATCGGTTGTGATAATCGGTATTCCAGAGATGGAGTCTACTTCTGGCGCAGGTGAACCGGTTGGGCTGAATGCAGTCCGTGAAAGACGCAGAGATTCCTGCCCCATGCTGCTCATAATAAGCAGATCCGGCCGATTTCCCGCATAGAAATGCTCCGCAAGGATCCCACGCAGGATGTTATCCGTCAACATGTTCGCCTTGACAACGTAGATGCCCTGATTACTACCGCAGACCATGCCGAGATACGCATCTATCTGCTGCGCGTAAACCCAGTTGGTGTCTTTCTTTTCCTCATCCGTCGCGAACACGTTGGTCAACTCTCTTTCTATGCTTCCGACCTCGAAGCCGCCGTCCTGCCCCAGCAGCTTAATCTTCGACTTGTCAACGAATATAGCAGTATACAGCGGCTGCTTGCCCTCGCCAATAGGATTCGGAACAGTTTCAATCCTCCGCTCAGTCGTCGCAAGTTTTATCAAACCGTCAAACGAACCCTTCAACTCGCCTGAGGTCGCCTCACTGTCTCCATACAAAACCGTCTTCTCAAGCGTGATCATCATGCCCGCGAAATGCGTTGAAGCCTCATGAAACAGAGCATAACTCGGGCCCTTCGGGTGACTCTTCACCGATTTGACATCGACAAGCCAGGACCCGTCAAGGAATTTCTTGTGAAACGTCTTCTCAATCGTCGTAGCGATCTCATTCGGCTTACCCGTGTTCTCCTCACGGTAGTGTGCCTTCGGGAATTTAGTCAAGACAGGGAATTTTGCCGATTCCGTTGGCGTCGTCATAACGTTAAACTGGTTGATAACGGGATACTGCGTCCACGTTTCGTAGAAGAGTCCAAGCAGGTTGACGTTCTCATAACGCATGTACTCTTCCAAATTCGGGTATTCACTACTAGGCATTGGTGCCTCCTTTCTTGATGTTGGGAATTGCGTTAAACTGTAGCCAATGGTTTGCATTGTTGTCGCTTTGACTCTTCTTCTTCTTCGCCGGTGTCCCCGCGACTTCGCCATCGGCCACGACGGGAATGTCTTCCTCATAGCCGTCAGATAATGCTTTTTGCTTATCGGCACTCGCCTTCAACTCGGCTATTTCCTTCGCCAGATCCTGCACATACGCCGAGCGCGCCTGTTCCAGAGAGAGACCTCTGCGGAAATACGCCACGCCCTTCTCACCAAACTCCGCCTCATACGCCCGAAGCAGCCCAACGGCATACTCCATGCCTTCGCCAGACTTCACAACGGGTACATCCACTTTCTCTTCAGCTTTCGCCGGCATCGGAACATCAGTTGGCTTTTCACTCATATTTTCCTCCTCTCCATTTCCTGCTCTACCGTGGACGTTTGCGGATTTATCCGCAAACTCCAAGTCAATCGAGGCAGTATCCGATTGACACTTCTCTTTTGTATAAAAATGTGTACTCGTATGGTCATCTCGGCCAGTGCCACAGATTGCTACTCGATGTAAAAGCCAGTTTCGGACCACGCTAATCGGATAATCCTTACTCGCCATATACGTTTTCCCGTTGACGGTTACATTCTCATTTGTATACTGTTTCCATTCCGTCTCTCTATCCTCATCCCAGTATATCGACGCCTCGTAGGGAACACCAAGCTTAGCCTTCGCAATAATCTGAGCAGCGAGATCGCCTTCTTGGACAGACGTCAAACGACCGTATACAACCAGAGAACCACCTTCGTTGGCGATCCTATCCGCATAGCCAATCAAATCCTCGCCATGGGCATAGTCGATCCCGATTCTCTCCCTGTGACGCACAGAAGAATTGTCATGAACAATCCCACCAGATTCCCAGTATCGGTCCACCGGCTCCGCACTCCGCGCAACAATCTTAAACTTCCCGCCGGTATCCGTCTGATCATCCTGTAACGCAAAACTTGCAGCATAACGCTTGCACATGGTCTCAGGCATAACGCCTCCTCTCTATAGAATTTCTATTTCTACATCAACATACGGTTCCTCTGCTATCTTCCCACGTATCCCACGATGATCAACGATCTGTGAATCGTCAACATATACTCCATCAGGGACTACCACCTTCTTTATCTTCGTACATTGCAAAGCATCAAACAACATCTTCTCCACGTTTGCCACATCCCGCCGCCGATTATCAGGAAAGTGAACAGTAAACTCAATCCGAATGGCACCGCGGCTGGCATAATTGTACTTATTCGCAAGTACGATAGATTTGACTTGACTCTGAAACACCTTCGCCTCCTTCGTCTTATACATCCCGAAGCGGCCCGGACAACGCCGATAACATGTATTCTCACTCGGCGGCAACGGAAGTTTCAGCTTTATCACTTTTACCTCTTTAAACTGTAGCATTGAGTTCCTCCTCTATGAGATCGTTAACTCCGACCGACATCGTCGTCATCGGCAGTGATTGTTGCTTTTTGTCCACTTCCGCTGGCGGTATATCCTTCTTGAGTTCATTCACACTGACTGGCATTCCACACAGCATCTGCCAGGGTATTTTTACTTTTGTTTTAGCCTCTATCTTCTTCGCTCGCTCAATCGAATCAACGATGCACTCATCGCGCCGGTCCTTGTACTCCTCCGGCTCCTGATTCCTATCCATAAGCAACAGATCGAGATACGTCGTACCATTCGCCAACTCCTGTGCATTCGCCGCCGCTTCCTGACGAGGATCCGCTATCGGCAACTGCGGCAGCTTGACGTCAAGTGACTCAAGCAGTTCCATTCCCTCTGGCAACTCTTTAGCCGCCTGCAAACTACCAAACAACCACCAGAGAATCTTGAGGTAAAGACGCTTCATCTGCGCCTGCATCGGCCTGACGATGAGCGACAACGCCATCCGCGCACCCTTGTCTGACGCATACGTGTTCTGGCTGAAGTCGTTTAATAAATGAAACGGATTCATCCCCAATGGCGCACAGATATACTTCAAAAAAGACAGACAGTGAGCGTCCAAATTCGAATTCGGAATCTTATTCTGGTCAACCGCAGTAACGCCCTCACCGAATGTCCCAACGAAGAAACGCGTACCGTTAGTGCTCTTAAACTCGTGCGCGTCAGGATTGAAGTCCTTCAACTTCTTGGCGCTATCAATATCGTTATCCAGACCGTGTTGCATATTAAACGCAAGAGCATAATTCGATGCTACACCCCACGCCTTCGCCGTCGCCGTCTGAATATACTCCAACATCACAATCATCGGAATCGACACCCACAGCGGAGAGGAACCCCGATACTGCGTAATCCGCGTGCCGTTGGACATGTAAATCGCCCGATAGGCAGGCACAGTTTTCTTATCCTCGCGATCACTGTCTATTCCCTCCGGAAGCCACAGGTTACTCGCCGGAAGCCTTCCCTCCTTCGGGAATCGCAGCTCAAACGACTTGATCTCACCCTGTGCGTTGAGGTTAATCTTCTCGATAAACTCCGATTCAACCAGCTGCAAACGACGACCCGGCTTCTTCACCAGCAGCACCTCACCCGTCACTAGTAACTCTCGGACGATCCGACGCTCAAACGCTGCCATGTCAAATCTATCCGTAATCTCAGGATTCCGACACCAGACATTCCACGCCTTCTTCATCTTCGCCCTGATGTTTTCATCCTTAATACCGAACATCGGTTCAACGCCTTCACTACCGAGAATATACGCTAGCATGCGTTCAACGATCGCATGGAATATCGGCGAATTCAAGTCATGGTCCCGCGCAACGCGCAACGTTATCGGCCGATCCCGTAGAATCGCATGTTCACCAAGACGATAATTGGACACATACAGATTCTCCTCACGCACCAACTCGGCAGCACGCAACCTATACGCCGTCTGCGGAGACAACTCCTGAATCTCATACTGTCCATCATCATGCTTCATATACTCTCCTTTTTAGTGATTAGTGTAAGTCTGTGATTAGTGATTTCAGCAACGATACTACCGTTGCTGTGTGATTAGTGATTAGTGAAGAGCAAAAGCGGTAAGCGGTTTCACTAATCACTAATCACCAATCACAAGAAACACTGAAATCCGCTAATCACCAATCACAAGAAACACCGAAATGGGAGAAATACATGATCCGACACGTTCAAAAAGGCGACAGAGTCCTCGCATCGAAGACGAATGAAATCATCGATGGCATCAATCGAATGAACTGCGTAACCATGCGAATGAACACCAACGCACGCGGAAGAAGCGACTTCGTTGTCATGGTAAAAAACATGACAGGCGCACCTCTGAAAGCAGGATATCTCGTCACACTCGGCACTCACCTCGTGGACGGCGGGCATTACTTCAACGGTGAAAAACCGAAGGAAGACGGAACCGTAGCCATCGCAATCGGATACATAGAGACAGGCGAACTCGGAGAAGCAAGACTCTATGGTCTCTCCGAAGTCACCCTGCAAGGAAGCGAAAACGATGGTGAATACGCCGCCGTCATCGAAGGCGACTGCACGAAAGCAAAACGAGATAAAGAAAAAGGATTCGCAAAAATCGTCACAAAAAGCCGCTCCACAGGGAAAACATGGATACACGCACCCGCAGGAGGCGGCAGTGCCGAAACATCCCCTTTTCGCCTGACCTTTTTTGGATACACATGCAATGACAACACAAATCAAATGGAACTGGATTCCTCACCAAGTGACCATATCTCGAATGAGGACACCTACCAATGGCGAATAGTAGCCTTAGACTCTTCCAACGAAAGAGACCTAACATACTCAGGAGAAGTCCACATCGAAGTCAAATGCCACAGTAACCGCGTTGGATTCGGAATCGAAGGAAGCAACAACGAAAGCATACCCGACACCAAACACCCAACATGGGAAAACTGGCTCGAAGAATACGAAGAATGGGAAAAAGAACACGCACAGTGGAAAATCAACCACGACGCATGGATAGAAAACGGAAGTGAAGGACCCGAACCACAAGAACCAAAAGAACCCGAACCTCTGCCGGAAGAATACCCCAACACAGGCACCGGCTGGTACCAAGGCGAATGGCGCGGAGATGTCGTCACAGCCGTGAATACATCGTCTTTCCCCGCAAAAGACGGAGCGATGATACTGTATGACGGAGACCACTCCAACCCATCAACAATAACGAAATATATAGCAATATGTTTTTATGTCGAAGACACAAAATACTGGAAGCAGTGTGTGGAAAATCCGATTTCTGAGCCTCCTATGGAGTGCAGTGGACCTACCCTCATTAAATATATACGTTATAGATCGGGTATCCATACCGAAGGAGGAGGCTCCAGCGGTACTGACGGACCCGAGTTTACATTTTCAGACATTGAAGTCGAACACTTCACTTGGAGGCGTAAGGACGGGGATCAGGGACGTTTCCACGGAATTCGAGTCTCTTACTCTATCGACAGAAGAGTCTTCATGGCCAACATTTCCGATTACGGCGATAATGACTGGATGGAAGATCCAGATTTAATGCCACTGAAAACAACGCATAACCATACCCAATACACTACACAGTGGCCAATTCATGATGAAGATGAACAATATTATCCTAACAGATTCCCACTACTCGCCAGAAGAGACCAGACATGGGAAACTTCATACCAACCGTGTGATCGCGGTGCTACTACCTATGGATGTTACCATACACTATATTTTGTACCACTTATAGGAACTATATCGATACCTGCTCCACCTCGTAGTGGTACATATCAAGGCAGA
>Ga0099364_10012152_pt1 | contig 11656 bp, 11 predicted proteins | sample TergutTh196P3_FD_73070 | JGI IMG/M metagenome (GOLD analysis project Ga0099364, IMG submission 73070) | Microcerotermes parvus P3 segment gut microbial communities from Pointe-Noire, Republic of the Congo - Th196 P3 | ecosystem: Host-associated > Arthropoda: Insects > Digestive system > Gut ...
GCGGTGTGTATGACCAGACACGAGAGGAGGCATTGGCAATGCAATTCAGAATAAAAATGTTTGATGTGTTGACCGACGAACAATGGCTGCGTATTCAGGATTTAGTTGATCATCCGCCGGAATATATCAAAGTTTTCCTCAAAAAAGTGAACGCAAACATAGAAAAAAACGCAAGAGACACCGGTTGGCAACCGGGTGCCGGTTCTTGGCAGCCCGGCGATGCGATTCCCGAAGCGTATCGGCAGGAGAGGAATACAAGAGGAAACTTTCCGCGACCGGCGAATTGAAAACGCAGTGCAAATGATAAACGGAACTGCTCTCTACGAAAACGGCAATCTCGTTGCGGAGTGTGCGGCGGTGGTGAGTAAGAATCCATGGACGCGCAATCTTGTGATCGGTCAGTACAGCGGACAGATTGCACCGGAGTTTCAGGTCAAGGGACGGATTAAGGATGTGCGGGTGTGGCATCGGGTGGTGCCGCGAGGTCAACCGGAACCGCTTCAGAGCCGCAACCGGAAGGTTGCGTTCACAGAGCCCGTGACGTAAGTCAGGGAGTCCCTATCTTACGATACGGGCTCTGTGAACGTTACCTATCCTCCAAAACTAGGGAGAGACGGAGTCCAATGTAGGTGCTCCGGTACGCTGGAATACGATTGTTTCGTTGCGCTGACCGGGCAAATCTGGCAAGGTCGCTCCAAGCCCCGCCACGAATCACCCGACTCGTGCCCCGATCAGCCCCCGTAGGGTCTACTGCACCGCTCGGATACTCCCCACTCCAGTCCGAACACCATTCCCAAACGTTGCCATGCATGTCTTTCAACCCCCAAGCATTTGCAGGGTAACTGCCGACATTCCACGTCCGACCGTGACCGCTAACACCGAAGTTTGCATCTTGCCGTGTGGGCATATCCCCAAAATGATATGCCGTCGTCGTACCCGCTCGGCAAGCATACTCCCATTGCGCCTCTGTCGGGAGCGAAAACTTAAAGCCGACAGGAGCAACCTGCATGTCATTCAGTTTTTTGATAAACTCCTGACAATCATTCCAAGAGACCGATTCCACAGGAAGTTTCGCCCCTTTGAATTCACTCGGATTATTCCTCATCACGATCTCCCACATATTTTGCGTTACCTCCGTCTCCAGCATCCAAAAGCCGTGAGATAGTGTTACCTCCTGTTGACGTTCATAGTCAAATCGGTTTGCTTCGTTCTCTGAACTGCCCATCATAAACTTTCCCGGCGGACACCAACGGAACGCGTACTCAACATCTTCGATGGTAACGGTCATGCGTTCTCCCGCCTTGCGCTCGGCTTCTGCCAGTGGCGGTGCTTGCCCCACGGAAAAAGTACAGAGAGAAAACACACAGAGAAAGGTAAAGGAAAACTTTTGCATTGACATTTTGGCGGTTAGAGTTAAGGAAGAGCCGATTTTATCACAATGATAGGGACATTGCAAGAGAACGGAAAAGTGCAACAAGAGCCGCAAGTGTAGCGTAGCGTAACTTGCGGGTGCGTACCGAGCACGCGTACTACCCGCAAGTTTTTCGGCGCATGATATTTATCATTGTCCGCCTACACTTGCGGCTCTTTGCGTCTCTCAAGGCGAGGCAAGACGGCAGCGGAGCGTGCGGCGGTGGTGAGTAGAAATCCGTGGACGCGTAGTCTCGTGATCGGTCAATACAGCGGACAGATTGCCTCGGAGTTTCAGGTTAAGGGGCGGATTAAGGATGTGCGTGTGTGGCATCGGGTAGTGCCGTGAGGTCAATCGGAGCCGCAACCGGAAGGTTGCGTTCACAGAGCCCGTGACGTAAGTCAGGGAGTCCCTATCTTACGATGCGGGCTCTGTGAGCGTTGCGCAATCTAAAGATTGCGGCTCTGTGTTTGCGCCGGATACCGGCTCCATGATTCGTTTGTTTTGTGGTACAATGAAGACGTACTCGAATGATAGGAGCAGAGCCATGTCAGAACAACCGTTGACTTATGAAGGAATCATGGAAATGATCCGGGAAGGAATCCGTGAAACACAAGAACTTCGCCGTTCCATGAAGGAACGTGATGCCGAGTACGCCCGGCTGATGAAGGAGCAAGCCGCCGAGTACGCTCGCGAAAAGAAGGAACGCGATGCCGAGTACGAAAAATTACGACAGAAAACGGAACGAGAAGTCGAAAGAGCGAATAGGGCAATCGGCAAACTCGGCAACCGTATCGGTGAAATCGTCGAACACATGATCGGCGAAAGAATCATCGAAAAATTCCAAGCGTTAGGCTACAATGTGACGCATCCTGTCGTTCGCAACTGTTCCTTTTCGAGTGCGAAGTTAGGTCTCTACGGCGAGTTTGATCTGACCCTGGTCGATAGCGATATCATCATCCTCATCGAAGTCAAAACGACGTTGGAAACGTCCGATGTCCGCAAGCACTTAAAGAAGATAGAAGAATACCGCAATCATATTGCTACGGACGGCTTCGTCCAGCCGCATGTCCGGCATTTGCTGCCGAATACACGTTTCATCGGAGCAGTTGCCGGTGCGGTTGTTACAGACGAAGCCAAAGACTTCGCTCTCGAAAACGGATTGTACGTTATCGTTCAATCGGGTGAAGCGGTGGAAATTGTGCCAACGCCGGAAGGATTTAAGGCGAAGGAATGGTAGACTCGCCTTGCGCCGCACAGGTGCGGCGGCGAACGCTATACCGTAAACGGCATGGAATTGTACTTTGCGTCCCTTGCGGTTAAATCCTCTTTTTTAAAACCGCAAGGGACGCAAAGGGAGTGCAAAGGACGCAAAGAAACACAACGATTACTTCTCACTCTATTGTGCCTGTGCTTCTTGATGGTAAGGTGTTCGCAATCATACAAGATTGCGGCTCTGTTGCCGGAGTATCGGCTCCATGATTCGTTTGTTTTGTGGTACAATGGAGATGTACTCGAATGATAGGAGCAGAGCAATGTCACAACCGTTGACTTATGAAGGCGTTTTAGAAATGATTCGGGAAATCAGCCATGCAATGAAAGAACGCGATGCCGAGTATGCCCGTGAAAAGAAGGAACGGGATGCCGAGTACGCCCGAGAAAAACAAGAACGAGATGCCGAGTATGCCCAAATGCGAAAGGAATTAAACAAGAAGATGGGCGACCTCACGTCACGTATTGGCGAAATTGTCGAACACATGCTCGGCGGAAGAATCCTTGATAAATTTCAAGCGTTAGGATACGCCGTCGATGATTACACCCGAGACCATCGTTACCGGAACTCGAAATTAGGAATTAAAGGGCAGATAGATTTAATTTTGCAAGACGGTGATGTTGCTATTTTCATTGAAGTCAAAACGAAATTAGAAACGGCAGATGTCCGTAAGCACTTGGAACAAATGGAAAAGTATCGCCGCCATGTCGATGCCGCCAAGATATTGTGGCCGCCGACGACACGTTTTCTCGGAGCGGTTGCCGGTGCTGTTGTCGATGACGAGGCAATGGATTTTGCTCACGAGAACGGATTGTACGTCATTGTCCAATCCGGCGAAGCCGTGGAAATCGTGCAAACGCCTGAAGGATTCAAAGCGAAGGAATGGTAGAACGCCTTGCTTACGCAACGGACTCTGTGAACGTTAACCTCACACCAGCACCTTCCACTTCGCCAGCAGTTGCAACGCCTCCAGCGGTTTCAATTCATCCACGTCCACGTCCTGCAACTCGGCAACGACCGGATGACTCTCCGCTCCGAAAAGTGAAAACTGCGCAGTGCCGACGGTGAACTTGTGTCCGCCCCTTACCGAAGTTCCTTGCTTACGCGTCGGGCTCTGATTGGTTGAATGATTGGCTTCCAAATCGGTCAAAATTTCCTGCGAACGCTGCACCACCGACGAAGGAACGCCCGCTAACTTTGCTACATAGATTCCATAATTCTTGTTTGCTCGCGATTTCATCACTCGTACCGACTCTCGCAAAAATCCGGTCGCAAGTTCTCCGGCGACGACGGGGTATCGCTTGCCATTGACGGGGGTTTATGGTAAGGTTAACGGGACAATCAGATAAAGTCCGTCCGATATACACTGGGCGGATTGATATAGAGAACGTTAACAAACGAGTAAAATCGCTTCGGCGACCGACAATTACTACGTAGCAACCGAATAATCGGGTAGAAGTTATCGGCATGTTGTAAAGTTACGTGGCTCCCGGTGAGGGAGCGTGCGTACAACATGCGGACATAATCGGCATTGCTCTCAAAATTATCATTGGCAATGCACCACTTTTGCTAGGTGGCTTATTCCGTCTTTTACTCGGCGTACTGCTCCCATTTGAGCATGTCTTGTTTGCTGTTCTTGGTAACGTTTTTCCTTTCCTTGACCAAATGCCAAACTATTATTACATCGACGCAAACGGACGGAAACAAGGTCTGATCAATGAACATCAACTCCAAACATTGGCGAGAAATGGCATTATTACGCCATACACACCATTGAAAACGGAGTCTGGACAAAAATTACTTGCAGAGGAGATTCCAGGTCTGTTTCATGCAAAACCATCAGTTGGCAAAAAAAAGTCTAGCACACAAGAAATGGCGGCAAGTAGTCAATATGAGACCAACTGGACAATGGTTTTCGTCTATATCATTGCTCTTGCAGGGGTTATCGTTTTTGCATGGCTTGGCTTGTCGGGGCGGTTGGAGTGGATGCATTGGTGGATTGACTTGTGTGTTTGGATTGTGTTTGTTCTTACATGTCTAGTGTTTGCACTCGTAGTGGTTGTGAATTTTCTAGAGTCATTGAAGACTCCGAAACAAAAGTGTCGTGCCATTGGGGGATTGTTCATTGTCATTGGTATTATATTGTCTTTCGTTGGCAGTACCATGGAAAGACATAATCGTTCATTACTTGCTGACCTTAATCTTGCTGAAAGAGAAAAGCAACATGCTATCTGGCAGTCGCAACAGGGTTCCAATGTAACCTTCGCTCAACAGATGGAAGCAATAGGAGTCCTAAAAGAGGCTACCAGTGAATCGATACGTGCAGAAATGAAAATCCGAGATTCTGCCCATTCGCCTGACTTAATTTTATTGTTGCGTGGATTAGGCGGCTTTCTGTTGTTGTTCGGATTCGTTCTGATTGTGGTTGGTTGGATTATAAACACGGACGGTAGTTCCCATGAAAAACATGTTCGAGATGACAATAAAACACTGGACAAACAAATTCGAGATGACTATGCAACACGGGTAGAAATGGAACGAAGGAGACTGCGGGATAAATATGGGAAAGACTATACTGGATAGATTGTGTCCAATAAATCTTGACTTTTCCGATGTTGGTATGGTATCGTTTTTAGTAACCATACTGGCGGCTCTGCTACACCAGCGTCTTCCACTTCGCCAGCAGTTGCAACGCCTCCAGTGGTTTCAATTCATCTACGTCCACGCTCCATCAAACCATCGCTGCCGGATAATCCTTGTCATACTGTACTGCTTCGTTAAAAAACGTTTCGGAATCATAGCGGTCAAAGTATTCTCTTGCCCAAGCGGTGTAGTCTTGAGGTTCCTTCAAGAGCGTCGCTATGAAAAGTTCCGTATCAAGAACGCCTAAATGGTTCAAAAGAACCTGAATTCCTTTTTGCATCACTGTGGTTGAATGACTCATTGTTCGTCTCCTTCTAAATAATCCAAAAATTGAATGGGATCGCAAGTGATAATGTCCTGTGCCGGATATTTTAACAACCGATTATCGACAGTAATCAAATAGCGGCTTTTCGACACAACGGCACACGCAACATGATAAGCATCTTTGGTTTTAACTCCGGTTTTTATTATCTCCTCTGCCCGTTGTCTGACTGCCAAGCTGTATGTGTGGTCAATATACACAGCGGCATTGACAAAAAAGGCATCAATAGATTTCTGATTGTGCGGATAAGGCGATTTACTGTTTTCAAACCTACTGACAAAAGAGTAGGCTAATTCTATTTTTTTCCTCGATAATCAATCGTTGGATATATCGTTTCGCTTCGGCTTCTAACGCTATCTTGATTTTTGTCAGATCATCAAATGGGCGGTTATAAACGCAGTTGTCCAGATAAATCCCTATCTTGCCTTCCATTACGTTATTGTATCTTGTGGTGTGCGATTTGCAACGGGCTTCTGTACACCGAACAAGTACGGCGGCTAACACGCTACACCAGCGTCTTCCACTTCGCCAGCAGTTGCAACGCGTCCAGCGGTTTCAATTCATCCACGTCCACGTCCTGCAACTCGGCAACGACCGGATGACTCTCCGCTCCGAAAAGAGAAAACTGAGCAGTGCCGACGGTGAACTTGTGTCCGCCTCTTAACGGGCTTTCTGTCCCTTGCTTACGCGTCGGGCTCTGATTGCCCGCTCTTTGGTTGTGTTCCAAATCGGTCAAGATTTCCTGCGAACGCTGCACCACCGACGAGGGCACGCCCGCTAACTTTGCTACATAGATTCCATAACTCTTGTCCGCCGCGCCCGGTACAATCTTATGCAGGAACACCACATCGTCCCGCTCCTCCTTCACCGCCACGTTCAAGTTTTGCACTCCTTCCAATACCTCCGACAAGTCCGTCAACTCATGATAATGCGTTGCAAACAATGTCCGGCAGGCGATCCGCTCGTGAATATATTCGATAATCGCCCAAGCCAATGACAAGCCGTCATACGTACTGGTGCCTCTGCCGACTTCGTCCAAAATAACCAAACTGTGCGGCGTTGCCTGATTGAGAATCCGCGCCGTCTCCGTCATTTCGACCATGAACGTACTCTGTCCCCGTGCGATTTCGTCGCTGGCACCGACTCTCGCAAAAATCCGGTCGCAAAGTCCCAGCGTTGCGCTGCGCGCCGGAATAAAACACCCCGCCTGCGCCATAATACAGAGCAACGCCGTCTGCCGAATGTACGTACTCTTGCCCGCCATGTTCGGACCGGTAATCAGTTGCACCTGCCCCACTTCATAATTCATCACGGTACTATTCGGCACAAACGTTCCCGCCGGTTCGAGAGCATCCAACACCGGATGCCGACCATCGACAATGTCCAATATCGGCTCCTTGACCAACTTCGGTCGGCAATAGCCCCGCTCCCGCGAGATCATCGCAAACATCGTGATCACATCCAAATGAGCAATCGCTTGAGAAATACGTTGCAAGACGGGTCGGTACTCGCAAGTCTTTTCCCGAAGTTTTTCAAAGATTTCCGTCTCCAACGCAATCGCCTGCTCGGTCGAAGTCAACACTTTCTCTTCATACTCTTTGAGTTCCGGCGTGATGTACCGCTCCGCATTTTTCAAGGTTTGCTTGCGGATATAATCGGCAGGTATCTTCGCCTGATGTGTGTTCGTGATTTCAATGTAATACCCGAAAACGGCATTGTAACCGACCTTCAATGTCGGTATTCCCGACCGGGCAATTTCCGCCGCTTGATATTGAGCGATCCAATCCTTGCCGCTGGTTTGCAATGCCCGAAGTTCGTCGAGTTCGGCACTGAAATTGTTGCGGATGAATCCTCCATCGCGAATCACCAGTGGCGGATTCTCTTCCAGTGCCGAAAAAAGGAGCGTCGCTAATTCATCACACGGATCAATGTCGTCCCTCACCTGTTGTAATTTAAGGCTGGAAACGTCCGCCAGTTTTTCACGGAAATAGGGCAACGCCCGGAGCGTTCGGGCGATTGCCGCCAAGTCTCGCGGCGTACACCGGCTTTGCAGCACGCGAGTCAAAATGCGGGTCAGATCATACACCCGGCGGAGTTGTTCCCGAATGTCCGACACGAGAGCATCATTGTTGTAACATTCTTCGACGGCATCCTGCCGCTCTTGAATCAGCGCAATATCGGTCAGCGGACCGGTCAGTGCTTCTCCAAAGAGCCGGGAACCCATCGGCGTAATACACTGATCCAGAACCCCGATGAGCGAACCGTAGCGGTGTCCGCCGCGAATGGTCGAGGCAATTTCGAGACTCTTTCGGCTTGCTTCGTCGATTTCCAGTTGCGAACCGTGCTGGTACGGCGTAAGGGAATCAATCTGCGTCGATGCCTGTTTTTGCGTTTCATTGAGATAGTCGATGATTGCCCCGGCAGCGCACAGTGCCGATATTTCCGTAGGTTTGCCGTTGAAACCGAAGCCTTCCAGCGTGGAGGTGCCGAAATGTTTGAGGAGCGTTTCGTGAGCGGTACGGAATCCGAAAGTCCAGTCGGGACGCTTGGTGAGCAAGATCGAACTTTCCACCAAGAGGTCGAAGGGATCGCTGTCGCTGTGCAAAATTTCCGAGGGGGCGATTCGGGCAAGATGTTCCAACAGTTGGTTTTGCGGAACGGCGGCGGCGAAAAAGTCGCCCGTCGAGAGTTCGACCCAGGCGAGTCCGACTTCGAGCCGGGGAGTCCGGTGATCTTGGCAGACAGCGGCGAGGTAGTTGAACGTCTTGGGATCGAGGAGGGTTTCTTCGGTAACAGTTCCGGCGGAAACAATACGGGTGATGGCGCGTTTGACGAGTCCTTTTGCCTTTTTAGGGTCTTCGACTTGGTCGCAGACGGCGACTCGGTATCCAGCGGCAATAATTTTGGCGATATAGGCATCAAGTTGATGGTGCGGAAATCCTGCCATAGGGATACCATCGGAACCTTTATCGCGGCTGGTAAGGGCGAGTCCGAGGACTTTGGCGGCGATTTTTGCGTCGTCGAGGAACGTTTCGTAAAAATCGCCCATCCGAAACAAGAGCAATGCTTCGGGACAGACTTTTTTGGCTTCGTGAAACTGCCGCATCATCGGCGTTTCCGGTTTGGGACTGTGGGAGGACATAATCTCCGTTATTCTACACGGTTGCCGAAAAAGTCAATCCGATGTGGGGAATCGATAGAGTACAGTACAAATGTTTGTGGGTGTTTTTTTCTTCCTTTGCGCCCCTTGCGTTCTTTGCGGTTAAATCTTCTTTTTTAACCGCAAGGTATGCAAAAAACGCAAGGAGCACGATAGATTCTGTCCCCCCACGTCACGTCCTCGCCGAAATGGGACTCTCTACAATAAAGAGCACAATCCCTTTACAATAAGACGATTCAATGAGTACAGCAACCCTCGACATCCCGGCAATTCTCGAACAGGCACGCAGCGGCGATACCGGTGCGTTCGCCCAAATCGTTCGGCAATACCAATCGCTCGTCAGCGGTGTGCTGTACAACGCTACCGGCGACTTTCACAAGTCCGAAGACATCGCCCAAGAAACTTTTCTCATCGCATGGCAAAAACTCGGCGAACTGCGAGAGCCACAACACCTCGCTGCCTGGCTCTGTACCATTGCCCGAAATCTGGCGCACCACTCGCATCGCAAACCGGCAATATCAACGAAACCACTCTCGGAGGAAACCGGCGGGCTTACCCCCGCCGCTCTTGTGTCCAACTCTCCGGCACCGGATGCGGAACTGCTCCGCCGGGAACAGAGCGAACTCGTTTGGTCGGCTATCGGCGAAATCGACGAAAAGCACCGCGAAACACTTGTCCTCTACTATCGGAGCGGACAGTCGGTCAAGGAAATTGCCGGCGCAACTGAATCGACGGAAGAAGCCGTCCGGCAACGGCTTGTCAGGGCAAGAAAATCGCTCAAATCCAAGATCGAAGAGATGGTCGGCGACATTTTGACCGATACCGCGCCGGGCGAAGTCTTTACCATGACCGTGATGACCGCCCTCGGTGTAACGATGCTTTCGACAACGGCTGCCGCAGCGACAGGAACAATAGCAACCGGTACAGCAATCGGCACCGGTGCTACTGGGAAGGCATCCGGCACAGCATTAGGTGCCGCCACGATGTGGACAGTCATCGGACCTATCGCCTATTTTGGCTGTTTTATCGCAATGTGGTACAGTGCCCTTTGGGTGAGTGTTCGTAACGCTCCGACGCTTCATGCCCGACGGTTTCGTGTGTACTCAATTTTCTGGACTCTTCAGCATTACCCCCTATTCTGTGTCGTTGCCACTTTTGTGTGTACGAGTCCCATGTTTGCGTACTCATGGTCTCCTGAACAGCGTACTTTAGTCCTCGGTGCCACCTTTTGTTTTATGTTCTTATTCATCTTTTTGTTGTGCATTCCATTGCAACAGGCATACCATCAAAAAATGAAAAGAATCGTTGAAAACGACATCGGTCTTCCCCGCCAGCATGTTGAATCGTATTCATATCAACAAGTTGAGCGGCAATTCTTTCTTTCAATTATAACGAACTTGCTTCTGGCAATAACGCTCCTCGCTTTTGTGATGGCGGCGGCGGCTCGAGAAGGCGATATTGCCAGCCCTGAATTTCTCATCGTTGCCCTTTGCACAACTGTTCTCGTTGCTCTTATGACGACGATTTACTATCGGCTTGGTCGGTATTTTCTGGAAATTTGCCGCACGAAACAGAATTTTCTCGTTGCTGGTCCGTTGGTCGACAATCCGTTTGAAACCGCTTTAGGCACCTCGGGAAAGGCGAGTGCCTCAGTGGATCATCCCAAAAAAATGGGTCACATGTTCGGTGTGCTACTCTTTGGAGGGATCACATTCGTCCTGGGGCTCATTTGGTTTTTATCAAACTACTCTTGGGACAAACACCCGATAACACTGGGTATTTGTGTCCTCACGTTCATCACTTTCTTTGCAATACTGCCTAAATTGCTCAAGCCGGTAAAATGCCAAAAGAAAAAGGTCTCACTGCTGGGATACCTGTATATTTTCACTATGCTGGCTTTTATTGTGAGTTTGGAGTGCATTGAATTTGGCGGCTTTTATCTCTGGGAAGTTTGGAACCAATCGGGCTCGGGCAACTCGTTATCCAACAACTCACTTCGCATTTCGCACAGAGTGATGTTTTTCATAGCGGCTCTTGCCCTCGTGTTTCTATTCTTTCACGACCGCAAAGCGAAGCAGAGAGAAAGTAGCGACAAAGATTCCAACAGAGAGGAACTCCTTCGGGAAGCCATCGCCCGTTACAATCCGGCGGAGATGATCGCGGACGAACCGGAGATTACGGCAAAGCCTTTTCCGAGGCGTTGGATTTGGATTATCGGTTTGTATGCGGCGGCACTCGTAGTGCTGTGGTGCGTGGGCGTGTGGGGGTTCTAAACAGAGTCATCAGGGAACCTCTAAAAATACATTCTTTGCGTCCTTTGCATAATCTTTGCGTCCCTTGCGGTTAAAATAGTTCGAGTTTAACCGCAAAGTACGCAATGGGTTACGAAAGGTACGCAAAGTACAGATTGGGTGCGTTTCGGCATAAGTCAAAATGAAAAAATTGATTTTTAGAGGTTCCCATCAATCAGATCCCCTACTTCTCCAACTCCTCACGCAGTTTTTCGAGAGCGGCAACAACGTTGACTGGTCGGTTCTCCAGCGTCTCGGCAAAGAAAGGCGCACCGCCGGAAAATAACCGTTCTCTACCGTAGCAGATTTTTTCGGGCAACGGAAAAATGTTTGAATGCCGATTTTAATACCCGCTGGGCATTGATGAGACCGTAGTCAATGCCTGTTCCGGCATGGGAAGTAACCGCCGCATCTTGCAGGCACGACCAGAAGATTCCCCTCACCGTCCGTTTCCCCAAGAATGTCGAAAGGAGTGTCTCCGTCCAGATTCGCTGCCGTTCTTCTGACCACTGTGTGTCCGGTGCAAGTTCCGATTTTGTGGTAATAGGATTGCCCG
>Ga0099364_10012153_pt1 | contig 11656 bp, 14 predicted proteins | sample TergutTh196P3_FD_73070 | JGI IMG/M metagenome (GOLD analysis project Ga0099364, IMG submission 73070) | Microcerotermes parvus P3 segment gut microbial communities from Pointe-Noire, Republic of the Congo - Th196 P3 | ecosystem: Host-associated > Arthropoda: Insects > Digestive system > Gut ...
ATTAATGTTTATCAGAGTGTATTGCTTAAGAGCGTCAAGAAATTTATTTTTGAAAAAAATTTTTAAAAAAATTTTTTTTGCTTGCTTTTTTTTAGGCGTATACTTAGATAATAATTAATAGTTTTTTTATTAATTTATAGAGGTATTTTATAGATGGCAGGAAAATCATCAAAACAACTCAAGGTTGCCTTAAAGGCAAAAGAAAAGAAAGTTGCAAGACTTCAAAAAGAAGTTAAAGCTGAGTCAGATGCAGTTAAAAAGCTTAAAGCTAATCTTGTTGACGCTCAAAAAAAAGAAGCCATAGCAGCTGCAGCAAAAAAAGCTAAAGCAGCAGCAAAAGCTAAAGCTAAGCCAAAAGCAAAAGGTAAAGCTAAATCAAAAGCTAAAGCTAAAGCAAAATGTGGCTCAAAGAAGTGTTAGTTTGTTTTATGTAGATTGAAAATATAAAAAAGAGGGGTTATTCCCTCTTTTTTATGTTTTACGTGTTGATTTTTATAAAATAAAAAAATTCTTTTAAAATTCTTGACTTGTTATAGTAGCATTAATATTAATAGATGTAATTCTATATAATTAGTTTACGAGGTGTAAATTGTTAGCTCCGGAAAACAGAAAAGCCAGAACATTCAACGAATCAGAAACTGTTGATACAATATATAATGAATTGAAAGAAAAGTTTGCAAATAAGAAATTATTTCTTAAAAGAGCAAGTGAAAAAATCGAAGTTTCTATTATTGAATTTTCGGCTGATAATCATTTAGTTATAACCATGGATCCTGATGTTGTTTTGCCCCCTACAATAACGCTATATGGATTAACCGATAAATACATCGAAGTTCATCTTGAAATAGTAGACAGCAAGGGATCAGGCACATATTCTTGTAAATTAATGGATGCTAAACGTGCATCTCAGGGTCGAACTGATTTAAGGTTTAAAGTTGAAATGGATCGGGTTTCGGCAACTAATTTTAAGATTTCTAAAGCCACAGTCGATGTAGATGGTCCCACAATACCTACCGGAATAAAAGTGGTATTAGATCAATTTCAGTTTCAAAATGCCGATATGGCAGATATAGTAAAAGTAGATGTATTAAAAAGCAATGTTAGCGATCCTTTATTGGCGGCAATCAAAAAAACAGGTCAATCAATAGTGGTTGAAGATTTTGCCGATCCAAACTCTTTTGAAGCAGAAAATGAGAACATTTTCGATCTAAAAAAGGCACTTGGTAAAGAATTACCTGTTTGGGCAAGGCAAAACATAACGCGTGGGTATAAATCTATGGTTATTGTACCTATTATCTTTATCAATGATAAAATGGAACAGCATATATTTGCATATATTCAATTGATTTCAAAAAGCTCATCATTATCAATAGATGATGTTTTTGAAATTAAGGGTATGAGTTTTGAATTAGTTGATAGAATAAGAGATGCCAATGCACTATTCGTATCTGTTAATCAAGAAATAGTGGATTTAAGCCGAGGCGGGGCAAAGTTAAAAATTGCCGATGAAAACTTAAAAAAAGCTATATCTAAAGCCAAGGGATTTGTATTTGATATAGTTTTTAAGCTTCAAGCCCCCATAACCATGTATGGGGATATATGTTCGGTGGTTGCCGATAGTAGTGATAATGCTATTGTTTCTTTAAGTTTTGGCGGAAGTTCTTCAAGAAAAGATGAAATGAAGAGATATTATTCAATTCTCGAACCAATGGAAGCCGAATACAAAGCCAATTTGGTGAAATCTCTTAGAGAACAAAAATGGGCTAAATTGCCCGGAGCATCTAACTAAATAGATTTACTTGGCTTCTTTTGCTATTTCGGCATCAGATTTTCTTGCATAATATGGTAAAATGTCTGTATAATTTCCCAATTTAAAAGAGTCAAAATCTACAAGTTTTACTATTTTTTGTGATTTAAAGACAATTTTTTCTGAAATTTTTGCATTGCTTGAATATTCGAGTATTTCGTTTGAGTAAAGTGTACTTCCGTTTCCTGTGCAGTATAAATTGCTCTTTTTATCTACATATTTTAATATTTCTTCGATTTTATAATCCCCCGGCTTTACTATTGTTTTGGGTACATTTTTTTCTTTAATTTCGTGTAATGCTCCAAAAACTCGTTGTTTTTTGGCATCAAATGCCGTTAGAAGTAGTGAATTGTTCTCTATTTCTGTCGAAACAGCTAACATATCGTGAGTAAGTATTCCTGCAAGAGGGATACTCAATATTTGTGCCAGCATTCTGGCAGTTGAAATACATATTCTTATTCCTGTAAAAGACCCCGGACCTATTCCTGCAATTATAAAGTTTATTTCTTTTATGTTTAAGTTTGCTTTTGATAAAAGCTCGTCCATGTTTTTGAATATGGTTGCAGAATGTGTTTCACTTGTTATGATAGAATCCCCGAAAAAACCCTTATCGGTTGCGATTCCTATATAATCGGTATTGGTCGATGTATCAATTATTAGGGTATTCAATTGTGATTTTCCTTGTTGTTTCGTCTATGTAGAGTATATCTACTTTTATTGAGTTGTTTGGCAGGCGGTCGCCTGCTTTTTCTGCCCATTCTACAAGGCAAATTCCATTGCCGTACCAGTATTCTTCAAAGTTTAGGTTTTCAAATTCGGCGTCATTGTCTATTCGATATAGGTCGAAATGGTAAAATGGCAAGTGTCCTGTATATTCTTCTAAAATTGTAAAGGTTGGGCTAATTATTTCTTCTTTTACCAGTAAACCTTTTGCAAAGCCTTTTGCAAAAATGGTTTTGCCCGATCCAAGTTCACCTGATATTGCGTAAAGTTCACCTGCTTTGGCTTTTTTTGACAATAATTTCGCAAATTCGAGTGTTTCTGTTTCTGAATGTGATATGAATTCATTGTAATGCATAGTTATCTATAAGGTAGAAAAGGGGTTTTATTTGTAAAATAAATTATTGTAGACTTTTTCTCAAAGTTGCTCTGACCCCATTGCATTTTTTTGCAAAAATGATCAAAAAATACTTGACAAAATTGTAAAAAAAATAAAAATATAAAGATGATATAATTGTATTAATATTGAAGGAGTTATTTATGAAAAAAAATGTGTGTTTTAGCTTTTTGGCAATTATGCTAGCTTTTGGATTAATTGGGTGTGAGCCTATTGTTCCTAATAATAAAGATGTGACAGCAATAAAAGATGTGACAGTAATAATTGAAAATCAATCCATCGGTTATGATTGTTTAATTGTAAACATTGATGGTGTATTTGATGATAAAGCTATTCCAAGGGGGCAATCTAGAACTTTTATTGTAAATTCCGATGGATCAGATACATTTAATGTTCATGCAAGTGTAGCCGACGCATTTCTTATTGCTCCGGTAATTTTAAAAAGGGAGCCGGGGTTAACTACAGTTGTATTCTATACTCCTGAAAATTCACTTTGTCGTTTGAAAATTAAAAACGATCAGAAATTTAACGAAAAAACTGAAATTCGTATTCGTCAAGATGCTTTTGATACTTATATCAAACCGTACCCTGAAACTTTTATCGGAGTGACTGTAAATGATATTTGGATTTCTCATTACTTTGGTACATATAATGACAGTGTTGTGGTAATGATAAATGGTTGGTTAGGGTATGACATGGGATTTTTACACTATACTGTTGCAGATGTATCTTTTGAATGGACTATGCACCAATTTCCTCATGTTTGGAAAGATGGGAAGTTTCATCATGGATTGCAAGAGGCTTATGATGCAGGTTGGCTAACAAAAAATGATTTGGAAGAAATAGCTGTTCGACACAATATTTGGTGGCAATTGAATTAGTTTTTTGGAAAACTCCTCATTTTAAACCATGCTCTGACCCCAAAAAAATCTTGACTATATGTTATATATGTTAAAAATCATAAATAACATGTTCAACAAGCAAAAACTATACGAAAACATCAATAATGCCGTAATTGAAGAACGGCTTGCCCTGTTTGCAAGAAATATTGAAAAAAATTATGATATGATAAAAAAATGGGGCGGATTAAAATCTATAGTAGATCGCCTAAAAAACAAAAACGTGATAGTAATAGGTGCAGGTCCATCATTATCAAAATCGTATAATTTTTTAAAAAAAGTTTCACAAAGGGATGATTTTGTGCTAATATCGACCGATATGGCTTTGAGACCTCTTGTAAAAAAATCAGTAATACCCCATTTTGTTGTTTCTTGCGAAACTAAGGCGGCTTTATTTTTTGACGGGATAGATTCGTCTAATATGTGTTTATTATCTTTTGCTTGCATTTCGCCGTCAAATCTTCGCAAATGGAAGGGTTCAATTGCTTTTTATAATTGGATGCTCGAAGGCGAATATAATATGTTATGGGATAAATCGGGTAGAGATTTGGGTTTTCTTGCCACAGGTAGCATTGTGACTACACAAGCAGTTTCACTTGCATTAGGATGTGAAATAAAATCTCTCTTACTTTGCGGTAATGATTTGGCTTTTGGATGGAATTTTTATGCACAGGGAACTGTTGCCGGATTATCGTATGAACATACAACTGACAGATTAAACATAAAAACCTCAAAAGAAGCCGAAATTGCCAGAAGAAACAGCCATTATAAAATTGTTAGAAAAAACAAATTTTATTTTACAAATAACCAAATGCTTGCTGCCAAAACTTGGCTTGAAGATTTGTTTAAAAATTGCTTGTTATCTGTTTTTGATTGCAGTGAACCCGGATGTTCTGAAGCGAGCGTTAAACATATAGATTTTGATGACTATTTAAAAATTGTTAAATTATAGTGGCGGGCAAATAGATACTATATAAAACATTATGAGAGGGTAAAATGATAACACTTCACAGATTAAATGGCAGTAAATTTATGCTTAATCCTGATCACATTGAGCTAATGGAGGAGACTCCTGATACTATAATTACATTGATGAATGACAAAAAATATATGGTAAAAGAAAAATCTCAAGATGTTCTTAACCTAATAGTGGAGTACAATAAATCTATCAATGTGAATGTCAAAAAAATGGTCGTTCATGAGATTGCTGAAAACGATTAGTGTTGGGGTCAGAGCAACTATCAATTATTTAACCTAAACCACTATAATTACAACTTTTTTGTCGCCTAAATTCAAAAAAATGCCGAAAATAATAGTATATTTTGATAAAAATTGTAAGAATTTATCAAAATTTAAGAAATTTGTTGACATTAATTTGCATCAATAGTATTATGTCACATAATTATGGTTGATTTACAATTTTGACAAATTTCCCTCTTAAATAAAGAAAACTTGTTTGGGAGGCATAAAAATTATTGTGAAGGTATTTTTATGGGCGATGATGAAAGAGATGATTTGTTAGACGACGAAGAGAGTGGGGGGCGGTCGTCCCTTTCCACAGGCACCGGCAAATCAATGATTATTAAGATCCTTATGTTTGTAGGCGGAGGGATTTTGCTAATAGTTATGATTACCGGTATTTCGTATCTTGTATCTAAGTCGGTGCAGGCAAGTAGTTATGCAATGCGTCAGGATATTGTTTCTGCGCCTCCGCCTCCACCTTTGCAAGTTTTTGAGCTGCCGTCTTTTTCTAAGACGACTGCAGATCCTCAGCCTCATTTTTTGAAAATGACTGTGGCATTGGGGTTTGATTTTAATTTGCAGCTTAGTGGTGAGTTGACGAGTAGAAGAGAAGAGTTTCAGCATATCATAAATTTAATATTGCAGGGTAAATCTTTTGAAGATTTAAACTCAACGGTTGGGACATTAGATTTAGCAGAAGAAATTAAAGCTAGTGTTAATGTTAGGTTAGCAGCAGGTAGAATTAAAGAAGTGTATTTTACAGAATTTGTTTTAAACTGATTTGTATGAGACAAGTTTATATTTTCGGAGGAAGCTATGGGTGATGGATCATTATCACAAGATGAAATTGATGCCCTGTTAAGAGGTACAGATGATATAGACTCCATGATGGGTGGAGGGGGATTTTCACAACCTCCATCTATGGGTGTACCAACTTTTGGAGGACCTGCATCGGTATCAGGTGCAGACATAGGAGCTTTACGCGAGGGCTTTGCTTCGTTTGCGGGTTCTGTTGCTCCGTCTTTATCCGGATATTTGGGCGGCAAAAATCTTATTATATCTAATCCTGTTGTAGAGATTAAGAGTAGAGATGCGCTTGTAAGAGATTTAAATCAGAAATATGTTCAAGTATCTTTAGATTATTCAGGCCAACTAAATGGCAAAAATGTTATAATATATAACTTTCAAGATGCCGGAATCGTTTCCTCTCTTATGATGGGAAATGAGTCGGGTGCGCCTCTTTCAGATTTAACTGATGCACATCAGAGTACAATTCAAGAATTTACAAATCAGTTCTTGTCTTCCATTGCTACTCAATTAGGCATGAAGACAGGAGGGGCTGTTAATACCAGTCCGGCAATAGTTTCGATAATAAATAATTCAGGCAGCTTTGTTTTGCCTCAGGGCGATATGGTGTTAATAACGTATGATTTCGTTATTCAAGGTATATTGACTTCAAAATTGTATCATGTGTTGGATATGAACTTGGCATCATCTTTAGCCAGAATATTAGGAGGAGGGGGCGGACCTCAGCAAGCTCAGGCTCAACAGCAATCATATGCTCAACAGCCTCAGCAAACTATTAGTCCGGTTAAGTTTCCTCCTCTTGATGAAAGAGTTTACCAAACTCCGGCAGGTGATATTTCCATTCTGCTTGATGTACCCATGACACTCACGGTTGAATTGGGGCGAACATCAAAATTAGTTCAGGAAATCCTCGGGCTTGGAGAGGGATCCATTATTGAATTGGATAAACTGGCAGGAGAACCTGTAGATATTTTAGTAAACGGCAAACTTATAGCAAAAGGCGAAGTTGTAGTTATAGATGAAAATTTCGGAGTTCGAATCACAGATATAGTAAGTCCGGATCAAAGACTTATGAGTTTTGGAAGCGAACACTAAATGATTTCAGGTTAACTAACCTGAAATCATTTAATTTTTTTTACGGTGTAATTTGTAATGAGACATAAAAAGATAAACATAACAAAATCAAAACTTATGTGGCTTATAGCTATATCGTTTTTTTGTATCTTGGCTTTATTGGGAACAGCTGAATCTAAAAAAGCCGATTTAAAAAAAGAAGATTCTATTACAACTCAATCTGCAGATGAAAATTCTCAAGAAAGTATTAACTCCGAAACAGAAGCACAGGGTCAGGGTATTTTTAGCAGAGAATATACCGAAGATGAGTTTGGTCCCAGGTCAGCCGGAGGTTCATATATTTGGAGCTTTATAAAAATGTTGTTCATTTTGGGTGTTATGGTGGCAATGTTTTATTATTTCTTCAGATATGTGAGCAAGAAAACCGGTGCAAATATTTCTTCTGCCGATATATCTACGACATTATCCATAATACCCATAGCCCAAAATAAATTTTTACAAATTGTCGATTTGGGAGGAAAGATCCTCGTACTCGGAGTATCGGACAATTCTATAAATTTAATTACAGAAATTACAGAAAAACATGAAGTTGATAAAATTAGAGTTTTGAATTTAAACAATTCTCAAATTCAGTCTAGTCAGGGTTCGTTTAGCGATTTTCTAAGAAAACAAGTAGGACACATTCTCGATAGGGTTTCAAATAAAAACGAAACAAGGTTTGAAAATGATTATGGATTTGAACATAAAGTAGACATCGAATATTTAAAGAAACAGCGCAGTAGACTTAAAAAATTGAATGGTGCATCCAATGAATAAGAAATTACTGTTTACTGTTATATTTATTGTGTTTCCTGCCATATTATGGGCACAAGCAGGAAACTTTCAAATGCCAATACCAAAAATTACATTTGACATAGAACCGGCTGCAACGCCTAAAGATGTGGCTTTAAGTTTGCAAATTCTTTTCTTGTTAACTATACTTACTCTTGCGCCTTCAATAATTTTGATGATGACTTCTTTTACCAGAGTTTATATAGTATTGGATTTCATAAAAAGAGCGTTATCTCTTCAGCAAACTCCGCCTACTCAGGTAATTGCAGGGCTTTCTTTATTTTTGACTGCTTTTATTATGGCTCCTACATTGAGCGAGATAAATGCTACTGCTCTTCAACCTTATTTAAATGGTCGAATAAATAATGAACAATTTTTTAATCAAGGGGTGGGTCCCTTGCGTGAATTTATGTTTAAACAAACAAGAGAAAAAGATATCGCTTTGTTTATTCAACTTGCAAAACTTGAAATGCCCAACAAGAAAGAAGATGTGCCTACATATTGTTTAATTCCGGCATTTATGATAAGTGAATTAAAGCGAGCATTTGAAATAGGGGTATATATATTTTTACCTTTTATCGTAATTGATATGATTATAGCAAGCATTCTTATGGCGATGGGAATGATTATGCTGCCGCCTGTTATGATATCGCTTCCTTTTAAGTTGATATTATTTGTTTTGGTTGATGGTTGGAATTTAATAGCATATGAATTAGTTAGATCGTATGTGAATTGATGAGTTTATGAGGATGATATGACTGAACTTATAGCTGTAAAAGTTTTAAGAGATTCGCTTGTTACAGTTTTGCTCGTGGCAGCACCTATTTTGGGAACGGGTATTATTGTAGGATTAGTTGTGGCTATCGTTCAAACTACTACATCAATACAGGAGCAAACTTTAACTTTTGTTCCCAAGATAGTAGCAATATTTCTTGCAATCATAATATTCGCATCGTGGATAACAAGAACTTTGATTACTTATACGCATGAAATATTCAACCTGATAGGGAGAACAGGTATTTAAAATGGCTTTTTTTGTATATCAATTCCAAGTTTTTATGCTGGTATTGCTTCGCATGAATGCTATGTTTATAATTGCACCGTTTTTTTCAAGCGATGTAATTCCATTTAGAATTAGAGCAGCTGTATCGTTTTTGGTAACGCTTGTTGTAGTGCCGGCAATTGTAGCAAAGGGTTATTATATTCCCGTAAATATGGGAGAATATTTTTTAATGGCTCTTCGTGAAGTAGTGATAGGATTATATATAGGATTTTTGGTGGTTTTGACATTTAGTGCTTTTAACCTTGCAGCTCAGTTTTTTGCACTTCAAATGGGATTTGGAATGAGTGAAGTTGTGGATCCCGTATCGCAAATATCCATCCCGGTATTGGGGCAATTATTTAACCTTATTGCCTTGATTGTTTTCTTGGCTATTAATGGGCATCATTTTTTAATTCAGGCTGTTTATCGTTCTTATGAGCTTGCCCCTATTATAAGTTTTGATGCGGCAGTAATAAGTAAACTACTTCAGTTTGTAGTTCATTCTTTTAGCGGTATGTTTATTATAGCTTTAAAAATTGCACTGCCCATATTGGGCACATTGTTTTTGCTTACGATAAGTATGGGAGTTTTGGCAAAAGCTGCCCCCCAGATGAATATTTTAATGTTGGGTTTACCTATAAATGTTATGGTTTCGTTTGGATTATTGGTAATAGCTTCACCTATGATTATTAGAATAATGCAGGTTGCTCTTGAAAGGTCATTTGCGTTTGTAACCAGAGTACTTTTACATTGGCCGGTGACCGGATGATAAACGAAGAACTAAAAATAGAATACAAAATTGAATGTTCAAAATTTGTTTTTGATCTTCAACTTTTTGCGGCTGAAGATGAGGGGCGTACCGAGCAGCCTACCGAGAAACGTTTGCGTGAAGCCAGAGAGAAAGGGCAGGTAGCAAAAACTCAAGAGTTGGCTCAGTCATTGGTGGTTATCTTTGGTATGTTGGCTGTTCTTGCATTATTTCCATGGATATTGGACACTTTGGCTATTTTGATGAAAAGATTTTTTACTTCTTTTGCATCATATAGCGTTACAGAAACAAGCGTTAGAACCGATTTTCATATTATTTTGTTTCAGGCGGCTAAAATAGTATTACCGATTTTTATTGTCGCAATGATAGCCGGCATTATTGGCAATGTTATTCAAGTAGGATTTTTGGTAAGTGCTCATCCATTAAAAATGGATTGGAAGAAAATTAAATTTAGTTTCTCTTCGATGATGAAAAAAATATTTTTTTCTAAACGAGTTGCTATGAATTTGTTTAAATCATTATTTAAAGTCTTTGTAATAGCTTTCATAGCCTATCTTGTAATAATGTATCATCTTGATGATATAATGAAAACTCCCGATATATCTATAGCCAAATCATTTGAACTTATACTGTTGAGCGGATTCAAAATAATAATATTCTCGGTTACGTTTTTGCTTATATTGTCAATACCCGATTATTTTTTTGAAAAACAAGAGTTTACAGAGTCTTTAAAAATGGCCAAACATCAAGTAAAACAAGAATATAAAGAAGCCGAAGGAGACCCAAGACTAAGAGCCAGATTAAGGGAGATGCATAGAAATCTTATAAAAACCAATATAATGCGTGAAATACCTAAAGCAGATGTGATAATAACAAATCCAACACATTATGCTGTGGCACTTAAATATGAAAAAGAAACCATGCCGGCACCAATGGTTACGGCAAAAGGAATTGACAGCATAGCCTTAAAGATTAGAGAAATAGCTCGTGAAAACGATGTACGGATAATAGAAAATCGTTCTTTAGCTCGAAGACTGTACGATGATGTAGATGTAGGAAACATAGTACCCGAAGAATTGTATTATGCGGTTACTATAATTTATGCAGAATTGCATAGAGAAAATTATAAAACGGCGTGATGGTATAAAAGGATAGAATGGCTGAAAATAAGTCAAATTTTTTAGGAATAGATTTTAATAAATCTATGACATCTGATGTGATGTTGGGTATTGGAATAATAGCAATAGTCGCTATGCTTGTAATTCCATTACCTACCATGCTTTTGGATTTTCTATTGGCGGTAAGTATAACGATAGGCTTGCTTATACTTATGCTGGTAATGTTTGTAAACAGACCATTTGATTTTTCAATATTTCCATCTTTGCTATTGATTACTACTGTTTTTAGGCTCGCATTAAATGTATCTTCTACAAGATTAATTCTCGTGCAGGGAAGTACCTTTGATGGGAAAATTATAAGGGCATTTGGAGATTTTGTAGTAAGCGGCAACTATGTAATAGGATTTATAATATTTATTATTCTTGTAGCGGTTCAATTTATAGTAATAACCAAGGGTGCTACAAGAACATCTGAAGTTGCAGCAAGATTTACATTGGATGCAATGCCTACTAAATATGCGAGTATAGATATTGATGTAGCAAATGGTTATATAACCGAAGAGGATGCGAGGATAAGAAGAGAAGAAGTTAGAAAAGAAGCCGATTTTTATGGGGCTATGGATGGAGCCTCAAAATTTGTACAAGGAGATGTCAAGGTAGGTATATTGATTACCGTAATAAATGTCTTTGGCGGATTCATGGTCGGGATGTTAATTCACGGTGAATCATTTGATGTAGCTTTAAGAACATATACACTTTTAAGCGTAGGAGATGGTTTAGTATCTCAAATTCCTTCATTGCTTATAACAACAGCTGCAGGTATAATAATAACAAGAGCCGAGTCAAAGGATAATTTGGGAGATCAAATAGCTGACCAGATTGGGTCTCAACCACGAGCTATGTTTATAACTTCGGGGGCATTAGGATTATCTATTTTAATTCCCGGGTTT
>Ga0099364_10012154_pt1 | contig 11656 bp, 10 predicted proteins | sample TergutTh196P3_FD_73070 | JGI IMG/M metagenome (GOLD analysis project Ga0099364, IMG submission 73070) | Microcerotermes parvus P3 segment gut microbial communities from Pointe-Noire, Republic of the Congo - Th196 P3 | ecosystem: Host-associated > Arthropoda: Insects > Digestive system > Gut ...
CGAGCCGCAATCCCCTCGAAATCCGCAGGGGATTGCGTCCTGAACTCGATTCAGGACCGCAATGACGGGAGGGGGTTCTGAGTAGTAGTTACTATATTATTATAGCGCCCGTTCGGATCCGGCATGGATCAAACGGGCGCTTGTTTTTCCAAACAATGCTTTGACTAACCCACTGTCATAAGTTCTTCACCGGACTTAATAGCTTTCTTGTCCGTTACGGATATGCTCTTAAAATTCTGATGGTTTGTTATCACAACGGGTGTTTCCAGGGAGTAACCTTCGACGGTGATTTCATCCATATCGAATTCAATGAGAAGCTGCCCGGTTTTTACCGCGCCGCCCTGGCTGACATGGGCCGTGAAGTGCCTACCCTCCAGCTTTACGGTATCCATCCCCACATGTATCAGTATTTCCACGCCGTTTTCGGCCTTGAGTCCCAGTGCGTGATTCGTGTGAAAAACGGCCTGCGCTATGCCGTCCACAGGGGAATACACAGCCCCCTCCGAAGGGATAATGGCCACCCCTTTTCCCAAAAAGGCAAAAGCCGGGTCTTTTGTGTTTTCAAGCGGGATTACTTCTCCTGTCATGGGGCTTGCGACGGATAGATGGGGGCTTTTTTCCTTGCCCCCGGTTTTCGGGGCGAAAAATGCAGAGAGCTTGTCTTTGGCTGAGCTTTTTTTCGCTTGGGATGCGTGATTCATGTTGACCTCCTTAATTATCTTTTTCGCAGCCCAAATTGTGAATTTATAGCGGGGAATCAAGGTATGTAATGAAAATAGTATACATCAATAACGCAAATAACGCAAAGGGTTTCTGCAATCGACCCTGCAAAAATTACATGTTGACATTTCATTGCATGGGTGCTTATAATGAGGAAACTTGACATACACGCTTACGAAAATGCTTTATACATTATATCTGAAATGGGGTGGTTATGTGTCATTGTTCCTCAAAATACTGAAATGGATTACCCGCATCTTCCAGTATGTCAGTTATGCCTCCATCTCGGTTTTGACGATTCTGACCGTAGTCGATGTTGTAAGACGGTTTATTTTCTCCAGAACATTAACAGGCGTGACGGAGTGGAGCCAGATGCTCCTGATCGTAAGCATGACCGCGATGGCTCACGCTCTGGTGGAAGGACGATTTATCAATGTCGGCGTACTCGTTGACAGGTTCCCCAAGAAAGTAAATCTCGCGTTTGAGGTATTTATGGGCGCTGTAAGCTTTGCGTTCTTCTTTGTAGTGGGCTATCAGCTTATCGGCCAGATCGAGTCGTCTATCAGGTTCAGAGAAGCTTATTTCATGCTTGGAACGCCAAGATGGCCTTTCTACGGCATACTTGGCGTGGCGTTTCTCGCCTGCGCACTCGGAACTGTGGTCTTTGTGATAGAGCGGATACTCAACTTCAAGGCCCCCGGGGATAAAGATGTATTTGACGAAAATCCGGATCTGGCCATTCTGGCCTTTTCGGACTATAAACATGACAAAGAGGGGGGGGCGGAATAATGGCGCCGCAAGTAATTGGTCTGCTGGCCATAGCCGCTCTGCTCGTATGCATAGTTTTCCGTATGTGGATTGGCGTTGCGATGGGCGTCATCGGCTTTTTTGGCCTTGTTGCGCTGCGCGGCATGGATCAGGCGATGGTAAATATTGCTGAGGTCCCTTTCGGGAACATCAACAGCTATACCCTTACAGTCATCCCTATGTTCGCGTTGATGGGCATGGTTATCGCGGAGACCAGGATAGGCACCGACTTGTTCAAGGCTTGCAACGCTTGGATAGGCCGTGTAAGGGGCGGACTCGCCTCTACCACTGTGGTGACCTGCGGCTTCCTTGGCGCGATTTGCGGCTCCCACATGGTAGCCACGGTCATTATGTCCAAAATCGCCCTGCCCGAGATGAAGCGTTACAATTATGACGAAAGCTTTTCTGCCGCGACTGTGGCCATAGGCGCCCCGCTTTCAATAATCATCCCGCCCAGTCTGCCCCTCATACTGTATGGCATTATAACCGAGCAGCCCATAAGCAAGCTGTTCATGTCCGGCATAATACCCGGTCTGGCTATGGTTATCGTTTTTTGCACTCTTATCTCCGTTATGTGTACCAGAAACCCGTCCCTAGGTCCAAAAGGCGACAAACCCCCATTCACGGAAATGCTTAAACTGTCCGTAGGCGTTATTCCCGTTATCATCCTCTTCCTCCTTGTTTTGGGCGGACTTTATCTCAACGTGTTCACCACTACGGAGTCCGGCGCTATTGGCTCCGCAGGGGCAATCATAATTGCGGTATGCTACAAAAGCTTAAACGGCAAGAAACTCATGCTTGCCCTAAAGGAAACGGCAATGACGGTCGGCATGGTATTCTCTTTGCTTCTCGGGACATATATTTTCATCCGGTTTATTACCCTATCCCAGATCCCTTTCGCCGTTTCCAATTTTTTTATTCAACTAAACGCCCCGATGCCGGTCCTGATGCTTGCCCTCGCGATACTCTATATCGTTCTGGGCATGCTCATACCGGAAATCCCCATGATCATACTCACAGTCCCGATACTTTATCCGGCTCTTATGGCGGTGGGATTTGACCCGATCTGGCTTGGTATCTACGTCGTCCTGATGATGGCTCTCGGGGCGATCACCCCCCCCATCGGCATGGTTGTTTTCATAGTATCGGGATTGTCGGGGGTTCCCGTACCAAAGCTCTTTAGGGCGGTCGCGCCGTTTATTATAGCAGATTTGATCGTGATTTTACTTATTTGCATTTTCCCCGCTATGGCCACTTGGATACCATCGCTGATGTGAGGTTCCAATGAGAAACTGTCCTTGACGAAATGGGGTGGTAGCGGTATAATATGTCGCATCGCAATCGAAATTTTATTATTAAAATATTAGGAGGAAGTATTTATGAAAAAAAGAATTCTTAGGGCGTCAGGCATAATCCTTGCAATAATGCTGCTTGGCGTCATGGCAGCATCCTGTGGCCCCAGTCAACCCAGCGCTCCCAGCGCTCCTGCGGGAGGAGATACCTCGCCCGCCCCCGCGTCTCAGGTATTTGACGTTCCCATAAACGTGACCCTTGGCGAACCCGTTTCTCCGAGTTGGGCGCAGCTTTTCGAGGATCTTAGAACCAGAAGCGACGGCAGGCTGAATGTGACCGTCTATTGGTCCCAAGCCCTCCTTCCTATCCCAGAAATCCCCAGGGGCGTTGCAGCGGGAACCGCGGTTTTCTCAAATCTCCCGACGCCTAACTATCCTGACATCCTGCCTCTGAACTGCCGCATTCTGCAGCTCCCGTACATGGGCCTGCGCGATCCCGTAGACAGCGCTGAGATCTATATGCAGCTATATGACGAGTTCCCCCAGATGGCGGAAGAGATGGCGCAGTTTAACATGATGGCCATTGCAGCCACTACCCTGGGTGTGTACGATCTGCATTTTGTTGACAAGAATGAAGTTCGCGTTCCCGCGGATCTTAACGGCAGACAGATAGTTCCTTATAAGCTCGAGTTCCTGCCGCTGCTTGAAAAATACAACGCCGCCGGCGCCTATATCCCACCGGGCCAAATTTATGAGTCCCTTGAGAGGGCTGTTGTTGACGGGTATGTCAATAACTGGGCTTTCAAAGGCTGGTTCGGACTCTCGGATTTGATCGAGCAGTCTGTCAGGCTTGACGATTACGGCGCTTTCCACGAGTTCAATATCCTCGTCATGAACCTCGACTTCTATAATTCCCTGCCTGCGGATCTGCAGCAGCTCTTCCGCGATGTATTCCGCACTGAGCGCGGCTTTGAGCGGATGTGGGAGGATACTGCCAACCTGGTCGCAAGGGAAATAGCCTATGCCCAGGAAAAAGGCAACCTGTTTGTTGACCTTACCCCCGCTGAGCGCCAGATATGGAGAGACGAGCTGTATTACACGCATACCGACGCCCTTGAAGAAGTCAACAGTGCGCGCAACGACAACGTAGCAACCCAGATCTACGACAGGATCAACGAGATTGTAGCCGAAAAATACGGTTAATACCTGCTCTTTCACCATTTCCGCGTAAACACAAAAAGGGCTCCCCCGAAAAAACAGGGGAGCCCTTTTCTGAGGTTAACGATCCAATCTCAAAATGCTTTCCTCGGAACGTAGGTGGTGTGCAGTATTTTGTGGGCCTTGGGGCTTCCGGGGCGCCCAAGGTAGGAATCGTAGATTTCTTTCACGGCGGGGTTTTCGTGGCTTTTTCTGATCTGCATCCCTTCATCCTGGATGTAGAGTGCTTTTGCCCTCTCCGCACGGAGATCTGTGAAGCTGTGTACATAACCGGGCTGGAAGGGCGCTCCGCCGCCGTTCACACAGCCGCCCGGACATGCCATGACCTCAATGAAATGCAGCTCCTTTTCGCCTTTTCTCACCATGTTTATCAGCTTGTTGGCGTTTGAAAGGCCCGACGTCACCGCGACTTTGATCTTTTTGCCGTCAAGAATGTACTCGGCCTCCTTGATATCCTTCTCCGACCCGCGCACCTCCTTAAACTCCACCGACGACAGCGTCTCGCCGGTAAGGGTCTCTGCCACTGTGCGCAACGCCGCCTCCATGACGCCGCCGGTAGCTCCGAAGATGTGACCGGCGCCGGACGCAATGCCGAAAGCGGGGTCGAAGCTCTCGTCAGGGAGGTCTTCAAAAATAATCGTGGACTGCTTAATCATAGCGGCAAGTTCCCGCGTCGTTATTGAAACGTCTACGTCCGGATATCCCGACGCGGTCTGACCCTCGCGTGTTATTTCAAATTTTTTCGCAGTGCATGGCATCACCGAGACCACGAAGATATCCCTAGGTTCAATGCCTTCTTTTTCCGCGTAGTATGTTTTCATAAGCGCCCCATACATCTGCTGGGGGGATTTGCAGCTTGAAATGTTGACGAGCATGTCGGGGTAATAGTGTTCGCAGAATTTCACCCAGCCGGGGGAGCATGAGGTTATCAGCGGAAACGGCCCGCCCTTCTCAAGGCGGCCCATAAACTCGGCAGCTTCCTCCATTATTGTGACGTCGGCCGCAGTGTCCACATCGAAAACACGGTCAAAACCCAGACGCCTCAGCGCTGCCGCAAGCTTCCCGGACACGTTCGTTCCTATCGGAAAACCGAAGCATTCGCCCAATTGCGCCCTGACTGAGGGCGCGGGCGCGACAATGACGTGCTTTGAGGCGTCCGCCAGGGCATCCCAGACTTTTTGCGTGTCATCGCGCTCAATAAGCGCCCCTGTGGGGCAAACGGCGACGCACTGCCCGCAGCAGACGCAGGACGTTGACTCGAGGGGCATATCAAAGGCTGCACCTATGTTTGCGTCAAACCCGCGGTCATTTGTTCCGATAGCTCCGACATGCTGGATGTAGAAGCACATGGATGCGCATTTGCGGCATACGATGCATCTTGAGTTATCCCTCACAAGATGTTCGGTTGTTTCCTCCAGCCGATCGCTGAAGTCGTCAGTTTCGCTAAACGCGTGCTGATCCACCTTGTATTCGATCGAGAGGGTCTGAAGCTCACAGCTCAAGTTCCTGCGGCAGCTCAGGCAGTCCCTGCGGTGGTCTGACAATATGAGTTCAAGGGTAGTTTTCCTCGACTTGCGCAGCACGGGCGTATTCGTGAAAACCTCCATCCCGTCTTTAGCCGGATAAACGCAGGCGGCTGCGAGGCTCTCCATGCCTTTAACCTCCACAACACATATGCGGCAGGCGCCGAGCTCATTTACTCCCTTGAGCCAGCAAAGCGTAGGAATGCGTATACCGGCGCCGTGCGCGGCCTCCAGTATCGTACTACCCGGCGGCGCTGAAACGTCTGTCCCGTTTATTTTTAATCTAATGGCGTCCATAAGATAATACCCTCCCGGTCATCTCTGTATAATAGCTTTGAACTTGCATTTTTCCACGCAGGATCCGCATTTTACACATTTTGTTTTGTCGATGGCGTGCGCCTCTTTGAGTGTCCCGGAAATTGCCCCTGTGGGACAAATCTTCACGCACACTGTGCAGCCTATGCATTTATCGGGGAGAATCTCATAGTCAAGCAAATCCTTACATACGCCGGCGGGGCAGCGTTTGTTAATGATATGCTCCCCGTACTCAGCTCTAAAATACTTCAGGGTAGAGAGTACCGGATTCGGCGCAGTCTGACCAAGGCCGCAAAGGGATGCTGCCTTGATATGCAAACTTAAATCCTCAAGCTTATCTATATCCTCAGTTCTCCCTTTGCCTTGGGATATTCTATCGACAATGTCATAAAGCCGCTTTGTGCCAATGCGGCACGGCGAGCATTTTCCGCAGCTTTCGTCCACCGTGAACCCGAGGAAGAACTTGGCTATATCAACCATACAATTGCTGTCATCCATTACTATAAGCCCGCCCGAACCCATCATCGAGCCTATCGACCGCAAGCTCTCATAGTCAATGGGGACGTCGAGGTGCTCTGCCGGAATACATCCGCCGGAAGGCCCGCCTGTCTGGGCGGCTTTGAACTTCCTCCCGTCCGGGATGCCTCCCCCGATTTCCTCAACGATTGTACGCAGCGGGGTTCCCATCGGCACTTCGACAAGTCCGATATTTGTAACATTTCCGCCGAGGGCAAAAACCTTTGTGCCTTTGGAGCTATCCGTGCCCATTGAGTTGAGCCACTCAGGCCCATTCAGGATTATTCTTGGAATGTTTACGAATGTTTCGACGTTGTTAATAATCGTCGGTTTTCCGAAAAGCCCCCTTTCAGCCGGGAATGGCGGGCGGTTCTTCGGTTCGCCCCTCCTGCCTTCAATTGAAGTCAAAAGGGCCGTTTCCTCGCCGCAGACAAAAGCCCCGGCGCCGAGGCGGATCTCCAAATCAAAATTAAATCCGGATTCAAAGATATCCTTACCAAGCAAGCCCGCTTCGCGGGCCATGTCAATTGCTATGGTCAGCCTCTCAACTGCTATGGGATACTCCGCGCGGACGTACACATATCCCTGATCTGACCCTATGGCATACCCGGCAATTGCCATCGCCTCAATAAGCGCGTGCGGGTCGCCTTCCAGCACGGAGCGATCCATAAACGCGCCGGGATCGCCTTCGTCCGCGTTACAACAGACGTATTTTTTCCCCGCGGGCTGATTCGCCGCGTACGACCATTTAATTCCGGTGGGAAATCCCGCACCGCCTCGGCCGCGAAGACCGGAGGCGGTCAAGACCTCGATTACGCCTGCGGGAGACATCTCCCGCAGGACTTTGCCAAGGGCCTGATAGCCGTCAAAGGCAAAGTATTCGTTTATGTCTTCAGGGTCTATCACGCCGCAGTTTCGCAGTGCGACCCTTGTCTGCGCGCGGTAAAACCCGGTATTTTCAAGCGGCTCGATAATTCCGTCATGCATGGAATCCTGATAAAGGAGCCTTTTGACAATACGACCGTTTAAAATATGCTCATCAAACACTTCTCCGGCGTCCGCGATAGATAGCCTGGAATAGAAAGCCCCCTCCGGATATACAATGACGACGGGTCCGTTGGCGCACAGGCCGAAACAGCCTGTTTTAACGACTTTCACATCATTTTCGAGCTTATGCTCCTTTAGCTTTTCATTGAAAAAGGACAGTATCTCGAAGCAACCCCCGGAAGTGCAGTTTGTACCGGCGCATACGAGGATGTGTACTCCGTAAGACGACCTTTCCGCCATCGCCCTGTCCCTTATTTCACAAAGCTGATCAATGGATTTGATAATCATTGCAGTCATTCCTTTATGTGGCATAATAGCACATCAATTATTTGTTCTTTAATTACATTTTCCGGTATTTTTCCAATATCTCATCCACATCGTCGGGCGTTATACGGCCATATACGTCCTGGCCGACCATCATCACGGGGGCAAGGCCGCAGGCGCCTATGCACCGGCATTCGTCGATTGAAAACATACCATCCTCCGTACACTGGCCGTGTGTAATCCCCAGAATTGATACGATCCTGTCAAGGACATGTCCGGCATTCTTGACATAGCAAGCCGTCCCCATGCATACGGAAACAACATGCCTGCCCTTGGGGGCTAAGGAAAACTGTGAGTAGAACGTTGATATGCCGTATACCGTTCCAACCGGAAGCCCCAGTTCTTCCGCTATTACCTTCTGCACCTCAAAAGGAAGGTAGCCGTATATCCTCTGGGCCTCCTGCAAGACGGGCATAACCGTACTCCTTTTTTTGGGGTATTTCCCGATCACATCAAGGAGTTCATTCATTTGCTGTGCCGTTCCATTAAACGGCGCTTTTGATTTTACGTGCCGCACCGGCATTACCTCCCGTATAAAAAAATCAGCATTGGTTCATTTTTCAGCGTTTTTATCAACACCTTATAGTCATTATATACAAAAATCTGATGATAGTCAAAGACTTTTGCAAAATATCGTTACTATTCACGGTTAGCCGAAACTCCCCCGAAAAAAGTATTGCGTAAAACTATTGCGCATTTCATAAAAGTGTGCTATATTGCGTATTGTGAAAAACGAATATGAAAGACTAGGACGAAGAATAGTATATTCTGCTCGATTCCCAGAGAGAAGATGGCGGTGCGAATCTTTATGAGGGCGGCATAGAAGGCGCTTCCGAGTTGTGGCTTGAAAGGGATTGTCCCGAGTAGGCGCCAACGGTTATCCTCCGTTACAGGGAAAAGGCGCAGGGTGTGGTTTGACGCCCGTGCCGTTGAGTGCGGAAGGCTCCTTCCGAACTTGGGTGGTACCGCGGATCGTGACGATTCGCCCCAAGCGTGATGCTTGGGGCATTTTTCTTAAGTAATAAGGAGGCATGCGAGAATGGAGACTAGGCCAAATCTGCTGACGAGATATATCTCGTCAACGCCCAGGGAGGAATTAGACGCGGGGGCGATATCTTTTCTGGCAAATTACGAAAAGGTTAAGGAGATATCCCCCGAAATAGCGGAGTGTATTTTAAGCGAGTTGAAGGATCAGCGTTCGAATCTGAAACTGATTGCAAGCGAGAACTACTGCTCACTTTCCGTTCAAATGGCAATGGGCAACCTGCTCACGGACAAATACTCCGAGGGGTATCCCTATCACAGGTTCTACGCCGGATGCGACAATGTTGACAAAATAGAAGATCAGGCAATAAAGCTCGCCTGTGAGCTGTTCGGGGCGGATCATGCCTATGTTCAGCCCCACTCCGGGGCGGACGCCAATATGATCGCCTTTCTGACCATACTGTCCGCCAAGGTGGAACACCCGCTGATGGAAGAATTGGGCGCAAAAGACGTAGCTAAGATGGATAGGGATGATTTCAACAAAATCAGGGCGGCTTTTGGCGGGCAAAGGCTGATGGCTCTTGATTATTATTCGGGCGGCCATCTGACACACGGCTACCGGCACAATTTTTCCAGTATGCTGTTCGATGCGTACACCTATACGGTCAACAGGGAGACGAACCTGCTTGACTTGGATGAATTGAGAAAGCAGCTGCATGAGTGCAAGCCGTTTATTTTCATGGCAGGCTACAGTGCGTACTCCCGCAAAATAAATTTCGCTAAGATGAGGGAGCTGGCAGATGAGGTCGGGGCGGTATTCCTTGTTGATATGGCGCATTTCGCCGGGCTTGTGGCCGGCGGCGAATTTGCGGGCGACTATAACCCCGTGCCCTTCGCGCATGTAGTGACGTCAACTACACATAAAACGCTTCGTGGCCCAAGAGGCGGATTTGTGCTGTGCAAAAAAGAGTTCTCGAAATTCCTGGATAGGGGCTGCCCTGCCTTTTTGGGCGGCCCTCTGCCTCATGTCATGGCGGCAAAGGCGGTCGCCTTCAAAGAAGCCATATCCCCCCAATTCCGCCTGTATGCCGCCGGTATTACTAAAAACGCCCGGGCATTGGCCGAGGCGCTGGTGAGGCGCGGCGTGGACATTATTACAGGCGGGACGGACAACCATCTAATGCTTCTGAATGTGCAGGACACATACGGACTAACCGGCAGACAGGCGGAATCCGCCCTCAGGGCCAGCGGCGTCACATTGAACCGTAACGCGCTGCCTTTCGACATAAACGGCCCTTGGTATACAAGCGGACTGCGTATTGGTACTCCGGCGGTAACGACTCTCGGCATGTCTGCAAACGAAATGGAAGAAATTGCCGCCATAATAGACACAATACTGCGAAACACAAAGCCTGTCCCAAGCAGCAGATCAGAATACAAGACAGACGCCTCAGTTGCGGAAAAATCGAAGGGGAAGATTCAGGAGCTACTTTCCAGCTTCCCGCTGTATCCGGAGATAGTTATTTAAGTCGCAAAACCCTGTCAATCAACGCGGCGAAAGCCGCATGTTTTGCCGCCGGCGCATGTGTTTCAGAAAGGAGAAAGGGATGCCAAGCTCTATTGGGAATTTTAAAGGCTGCCCTGTCATACTCTTTGGCAGCGACAACGAATGTCTGGCTGAGGCAGTAATTAAGGAGCATGACAGGGCGCTCAACACTATTGAGATATCCGGATTGCTGGACAAGCTTGAGCAAGGCTGCCGGCTGAAGGTATTGATCATGCATTCAAGCGGCGCTGCCGAGTTCAGCGGTACAATAATAAAATCCTATGTTAATGAAAGGGAAATAGCCCTCTACAATGAACGGCAGCGGGAAGCGCGCGGCGCGACGCGGCATGTGCTTAATGCCCCCGCGACAATAAAGGCCCTAATATTAAAAACCGGGCCAATGCCATTCGAGCCGCCAATCAAGGCAAAAGTCAATAATATCAGCAGAACCGGGGTCCTGCTGCAATCGCCTTCGGGGCATTTTGAGGTGGGCTCTGTATTGGAGCTTCATATTAACATCCAGGGAAGAGACGCCATCCTCTATGCGACAGTGGTGCGGATGTATGAAGAAGCCGCCAATGATGAAGCTCCCGCGAAAGACGCCGCATCTTATTATGGCTGCAAATTTCTTTTTGCGGGCAGATAACCTCAGAAGGGCTATACGTGTTCGTATAGCTCTGCTGAGGTTAAGGCGTGTTTAAAAATAAATTGTTGTATGGTATTAAGTTATCGGAGGATTCTGCCGAATTATTAAGTATGATAATATGCGGGAATGTTATTGCTGACACTATCAGAGCCGGAGCGTGGCATGATGCAAAATAATACTGTTGACTATGCAAAGGGTGAAACACCTATGACCGACCTCCAATTTAACGCTTTCATAGAGCTTCAAAAAAAATATAACGATCTTATGGAGGAGGTAACCAAGCTGCGTCAGGCTAAGCCTCAGCGCGGAGACGAGGGCATGAGCGATTATCAGTTTCAGCGTTACGAAAAGATGCGTGACAAATGCGAGGAACTGGGCCGCGAAGTCTCTATGCTCCGGGAGGAAAACGCAAAGCTTATGGTACAAGCGGAGATGCTGAAAGCGCTGACAAATGAAAAAAAGCAGCCGCATAGCTAAAACACGAACGCGGAACTGCGCCGCGTTCAGCGCGTTCGAGCTGTGACGGCATCAAATAAATACCAAGCGCCGGCCGATCCCGGCGCTTTTTCATATGTACCAAACGTGTAACAAAAGGTAACTCAGAACCCCCTCCCGTCATTGCGGGCTTGACCCGCAATCCCCTGCGGATTTTAAGGGGATTGCGGCTCGGAGGCCGCAATGACGAGGCTTGGAAGGTTTCAGCAGTGGGGTACTGAGC
>Ga0099364_10012155_pt1 | contig 11654 bp, 10 predicted proteins | sample TergutTh196P3_FD_73070 | JGI IMG/M metagenome (GOLD analysis project Ga0099364, IMG submission 73070) | Microcerotermes parvus P3 segment gut microbial communities from Pointe-Noire, Republic of the Congo - Th196 P3 | ecosystem: Host-associated > Arthropoda: Insects > Digestive system > Gut ...
ACCATCGTACCACGCCAATATCTCATCGTGAACGCTGTCAAAATGCTTAAACATCTCATGTTTCGCCAGACTATTTATATGCTCTCCAAAGCTGTCTTTCAGGCTGTTGACGGGAAAGCCGCATATATCAACGTAATCCTCGGTCATGGTTATGTCCATCAAATTGTTGAGTTCAGAAAAAATGGAGGTTTTTGAGAATTTTGAAACGCCCGTTAAAAACGTGAACTTGAGATATGGATCCATTGATTTTAATATGCCGTAAAAGCCCCTTATGGCTTTCCTGTTGTCTTCAGCGGTATCGACGTTGTCAATATGATCGAGGATTGGCTTGTCATACTCATCGATAAGAACAACTACACGTTGGTTATATTTTTTATGCAGTTCCAATATAAGGCGTTTAAATACGCCGGACGGGTCGCTGTCCGCATCGATACTGAGCCCTTCGGCCTCGATTTTTATTTTCAAATCAAGTAAAAGGGCGGATTCCAGCGCATCAGAGTTTTTGTTTGCAATATTGCTCATGTCGAATCTGATCACGGGATATTTTTCAAAATCATAATCCGAACCATAAATCCAGAGCCCTTTGAAAAGCTCCCTGTCGCCGCTAAATACTTCGCTAATAGTGTCTAATAGAAGTGATTTGCCGAACCTCCGGGGGCGCGATAAAAAATAATAACTCGCTCTATTGAAAAGCGAAAAAATATATTTAGTCTTATCGACATATACATAGTCGCCCTCAACGATCTTCCTAAAACTCTGTATGCCAAGCGGTAGCTTTTTAATGTAAAATCACCTCCAAATAGCCTAGCTAACAAACTCACCTAGCGTTCCGTCAATAATATTGCTTGAAATTGGCGGGTATCAAAACCACAATACCATAGTATCATACGTAAGGCTATACTTATTCGGAAATTCATACAAACAAAGCCCATTGGAGGCTGAGCTCCAACGGGCTTTGTTAGCGATGTGTTGTGTAATAGTTGCGCTTGGGATCGTTCTTGACCTCTAGCGGTTTCGGCACTGTTAGTTATACTTAGCCTTTAGCGGACCCGGCGGCGTCAATCGGCCACATCGTTGGGTTGGGCTGGTAATCGTCGCTGTTGAAGTCATCGCCTATAAACTGTTCCAATACGGCAACATCCAATGTCTCGCCCGCTTCCCCAAACAATCCGCCGCCGCTGACATACGTGCCGGTCAGGGCATTGATTTCCACCATGAAATGGTTGGGGGCTATGTCGTGGTAAATTAATATGGGCTTTCCATCACTGTCCGCGCCGGATTCGACCTTATCCCAGTCTGTTACAAGCGCCATGTTCTCGCTACCAAAATAAACATCATCCATTGCGCGTAGTTGGGCAAGATATTCCTCAGCCGTATAGCCGTCCGGGACCGGTTCGTAGTATTCGCCATGACTGATCTGGCTGAACAATATGAACCATGACGGATCGCTCGCGGGGTCATTGCTTTCCACATACTTCGCGCCTACTATTGAGGTTGTTGAGTGATAGACCGCTCCACCATATTCATATGTTTCCGACGACGGCATCAGTCTATCGCCTTTGGCTATTTCAATTGCCTGCTCTTTGGAAATCGCGTTGAAATCGGATTCCTCTTGGACATCGGATTCTTCCTGGACATCGGATTCCTGCCGCACATCGGGCCCATCTTGAACTTCGGATTGTTCCACTGTCGGTGGGGCGGCTTCCGAGGTAATAGTTTCGATGCCCCGGTTTTCCGGCGCCGCCGCTAAAACATCCGGGAAGATAAAGAAGTTGAATACCAGTAGTGCGCAGATGCAAAGCACTGCCGTTGAAATGCCGAGATGCTTTTTCGCTTTTTTGGTCATTTTAATGTACCTCATAAATTATATTCGTGTGGCCAACACTGAATAAAGAATATACCGCGCCTATTATATAGTTGCTATCAGGTTGTTATTGAGTTGTAAAATAAATTTTTATCGTTGTACCCTCTCCCAGATGGGATTCTATCTCTATTTTCGCGCCATGAAGGGCTGCTATTTGCGATACAATGCTCAACCCCAGCCCAACGCCGCCAAAATTGCGGGAGCGCGATTTATCCACGCGGTAAAATGGGGCCGTGATTTTTTCGATTTCCTGCTGTTCCATGCCGCACCCATTGTCAGACACTTCAATCACAGGACAATTATCATAATAAGCCCTCACTTTGATATCTGCGCCTTCATTTGAAGCCCTCGACGCGTTCTCTACGAGGTTTTGGAGCATTGACAGCAGGAGCGTTTCATCGCCGTTTATCTGTGCGATATCGGTCAACACAATTAAGTTGAGATTGCGCGGGGCCAGGATAGGGCGCATTATTTCGGACAAGGCGCTAAAAAGCGCGGTTACATCTACCTGCCGGAATGCGATATTTTCCCCTCGCATAAAAGCGATGTCCAGTAGCTTGTCAGAAAGGTTCTTCAAGCGCAATGCCATTTGGCGCAAATGGCCGGCGGCGACGATGCGATCTTCCTCTGTGCTTTTGGCGTTTTGCAAATATTCGGAATAACCTAAAATGGAAGTCAGAGGCGTTTTTATTTCATGCGCGAGGTCGTCGATAAATTGCTGCTTGTCTTCGGCGGCTTTTGTGAGGCGCGCCATCTGTTCCACCACAGAATCGGCCATACGGTTAAAACTATCCGCAAGCGCCCCCAATTCGTCGCTTCGATCTGTGGACGCCCTTTTTTTATACTCGCCGCCCGCAATTTCAACGGCGACTGTTTTCAGTTCCGCAATAGGCTTCGTCAATCGCTTTAGCAAAAGGTAGATTGAGGCGCCAAGAAAGGCAAGGACAAGAATGTTCATAATAATAAATACCCTTTTGACATCTACGCGAAAATCGTCAATCTGGCTGATGTCGCGGGCATAAACAAAAGTCAGGTGCGGATAGTCGGAAAGCCGGGAAGCCACAACTATGTGCCTGCTGCCATTTATCGTTTCCTCCGCTATTTTCATGTCCCGTGTGTTGTGGATGTCCAACAGCTCGCTATTTATATAGGGGATGTCTGCGTATACTTCCGTGTCCCCATCGAACAAGGCCAGTAAAACACCTTGGCTTTTGTAATAGTCAGCCAGAGGGCGCATGACGGCAATGAGCCGTTCTTGGTTGCTGGGCGCGTCGGGATAGATGGACGCTGTGCTAGTGATCCGGCTTATAACCGACGACAAAATCACGCCCTGTTCCCGTATACCGGTTTCGGCTTCACTTTGCCGTATAAAATCATAAGAGTAAGAGGTGAGAAAAAACGCTCCCGCATCAAAAGCAATAATGAATATCAGGAGCGTTCCAAAAAATATTTTATGCCAAAATTTCACGCTAACCTGCATTCCGCCACTGCCGCTGCGACACAAAAATCAATAAAAATCACAAATTCAAAAAAGAACTCTCACATCATACCTCTATGCGATATCCAACTTTGTATACAGTCTTGATGTGGTTTTCCAGATTCAGTTTTTTTCTCAGTTTTGTGATATGGACGTCGACTGTGCGCGTATCGCCGAAGTAATCATAGCCCCATGCCAAGTCAAGCAGCTTTTCCCGTGACAATGCGATGTTCTGGTTATTTATCAGCGCTTCCAGCAGTTCAAACTCGCGATTGGTCAAATCCACGGGCGATCCGCCGACCGTCGCGACGCGCTGATTCAAATAAATTGTTGCATTGTTGATAACGATAACGCGCGCTGCATGCGCTGCCGGTTTGGTCCGACGCAAAACCGACTCCACGCGCGCCAATAGCTCCACCGCTTCGAACGGTTTTGCGATATAGTCGTCGGCGCCCAGTTTCAGCCCTTTTACCTTATCCGTGGTTGAATCTTTGGCCGTCAGAAATATCACGGGGATGTCTTTGAATATTTTTTGTTCCATGAGTGAAAAGCCGTCTTGATAGGGAATCATTACATCCAGTAAAACCAGGTCCGGTCGAAATACTTTCATAGCGGCGATGGCTTCGTTTCCGTCAAAGGCCTGCCTCCCTGTATGCCCAACCAGTTTTAAGTTCATCAAGATCAAATCATTGATAGACTTTTCATCTTCGACAATCAGTATGCTCGCCATATGGAACGGTCCCTTTTCTTTGCGATTAAGTCCAGTATATCATTGACTTGTTATAGAGTTGTAAAATCAAGTTAAAATCTGGGTATTTACATAAATTGCTTATAAATTGCTCATTATAGATTCTTGCATTTTATATGGCAATCAAACATAATGTAAATAATGTCTTTTCGGCGCACCTAAACTGTAGGGCGCCGGGGACATCGTACTCATACTGTAGGGCGCGCCGCCCTCGGCGCGTCTATAGTCACATATGATATCATCTTCAGCATTAGTTAGGCGATTGTCAAAGCTGCGGACGCACAATGTGCGTCCCTACATATAGGCAGCCAATTTTGCACATATACAAAATGTTGTAGGGGCGAACAGTGTTCGCCTGTTTAATACTGGCTTTTACAATCGCTATTCAGCATTAGTCGCAAGGAGGTGGGCGGGTTGGTCGGATCGGGCGGATTTGTTAAATTGGCTGAGTTTGGCGATTTTGGTGGGATGTTGGAGGAGGTCGTCCGTTATCTTCCAGCCATTATCCCACTGGCTGTCGTTCAGCTCGGCTTGATGGCCGCCGCGCTGGTGCATGCCGTGCGGCACCCGAAATACAGGTTTGGGAACATGGTCGTCTGGATTATAGTGATCATTGCGGTCAACGTGATTGGCCCAATCGTATATTTTGTGCTTGGCAGGGGGGAGGACGCGGACGCGGACGAAGGCGAAGGCGAAGATAAGGTATAGGCATAGGAACGCAGAAAGTGTGGTTAGAACGGGAGATATGAACGGAACTGGAGACATGGACGGAACGGGGGCATAATTGGCACTGGGCGTGGTTGGTAATGAGGGCGTAGTTAGCACTGGGCGTGGTTGGAGCGGGGGGCGATGGGCACGAACGTTCTTGAGATAAATGGGCTATATAAAAGTTTTGGTACGCACAAGGTCATCGACGGGCTGGACTTCGCCGTGCCGGAAGGCTCTATTTACGGGTTCGTCGGGGTCAACGGCTCCGGTAAGACCACGACCATGAAAATGGCGCTTGGCTTGCTGGAGACTGACGGCGGCGTAATCAATATTTGCGGCGAGCGCGTGTGCTACGGGAAAACCGCCGAGGGCGTCGGGTACTTGCCGGATGTCCCGGAGTTCTACCCGTATATGAGGCCAATGGAGTACCTGATGCTGTGCGGGGAAATTTCGGGGATGCCGAAGAGCCGCGTTACCGAGCGGGGCGGCGAGCTTTTGAATCTTGTCGGCCTTGGGGACAGACGGAAAATAGGCGGTTTTTCGCGGGGCATGCGCCAGCGGCTGGGTATTGCGCAGGCGCTGCTGGGCGAGCCAAAGCTGTTGATTTGCGACGAACCGACATCGGCGCTCGACCCCATGGGGCGAAAAGAGATACTGGATATTTTAGCTGCCGTAAAGGGACGGACGACCGTTATATTTTCAACGCACATTTTATCCGATGTGGAGCGCATTTGCGATAGTGTGGCTTTTTTGCATGGGGGCAAAATAGCGCTGAGCGGCCCTTTGACCGAGCTAAGGAAACGGCATATGGACTCATATAAACTGGAGTTCGCCGAGCGCGCCGACGCCGCTAAATTCGCCAGCCTCGATTTAGGTAGGGCGAGCCCCGCATACGTCGACGAAAGCATCGCCTCCGACGGGGCCGAGCTTGATGGGAATGTTGTTACCATTAAAAACGCCGACGGCGCCCGGATCATCGCGGCGCTCGCGGAAGCCAGGCTGACCCCCATAAAATTCGAGCTGCTGGAGCCCTCATTGGAGGACATGTTTTTGGGGGTGCTCAAATGAGCGCAAGGGGTTGGCGCATGTTTCGCATATTCCTGAAAAAGGAATTGGTTGAAGCATTCAAAACTTATAAGCTGTTGATACTTGGCGCGGTTTATATAGTGCTTGGCATAGTCAGTCCGCTAATCGCGAAAATGACGCCCGATATCGTGAAACTGGCCATGCAGGTCGACCCAACGACTGCGGGGATGGATTTAGGCGCATTTGTCCCCGAACCGAACGCCTTCAGCGCGTGGGCGCAGTTTTACGGCAATGTATCGCAAATCGGCCTCATCGCACTGGTGGTCGTATTTGGCGGCATGATGGCTTCCGAGCTGTCCAAAGGGCAAATAACCATCCTCTTGACGAAAGGGCTGCCGCGCGGCACGGTGATCCTGTCAAAGCTAGCCGCGTCCGCGTTTATCTGGACAGGGTGCTACGCCGCCGCGTTCTTTACGTCGTGGGGCTACACGGTATATTTTTTTCCGGGTGAAAAACTGCCAAACCTGCTACTGGCCGGGCTCTGCCTCTGGGCGTTCGGCATGTTCTTGCTTGCCCTGCTCGCGCTCGCCGCGTCGCTGGCAAAAGAAAGCTCGATTATATGCATGCTCTCCGTAGGTGCGGCGGTTGTTGCATTAAATATATTAAATGTTGCGCCATATGTCGGGAAGTACAACCCCGCCACTCTCGCCGGCGCTCCGGTGTCGTTGGTCGCCGACGCCGTCACGCCGAGGGGCGTCTACCCGTCTCTGGCCGCTGCTGCGATTGTGGCGGCTGCACTTGCCATGCTTGCCACCATTACATTTGGCGCAAAAAAATCCAAAAAGCTGCGCGCAGCCCTTGCGTTGTCAGTGGCTGCGGCGCTGTCGCTGACAATCTTTATCGGCGAGGGGGCGCCGGCGCAAATCGTGCTGGGCAGGCATGTCATCACCGAAAAGGTAACGATAGGCGCGGGGACGGAGTGGGAACTGCCCGGTCTATTGACGCTGCCCAAAGGCGCGGAGGGGAAAGTCCCCGCCGTGGTGCTTGTTCAAGGCTCGGGCAGCAGCGACAAGGACGAGACTATTTACGACAACAAGCCGTTCCGGGACATCGCCGAATACCTATCGACAAACGGGATCGCCGCCATCCGCTACGACAAGCGTACATACGCATACAGGCAAAAGCTGATGGAGCTGGCGGACCCCAGCTTCTCAGTCCTGGAGGAAACGATAGAGGACGCTATCCTGGCAGCGCAAGTTGTGAAGTCCGATCCCCGCATCGACGAGGGTAGGGTTTTTATACTCGGCCACAGCCTGGGCGGGATGCTCGCGCCCCGTATACACGCCATGGGCGGGGACTTTGCTGGGCTGATCATTTTTGCCGGCTCCCCGAGGTTCCTGTTCGACATCATGGAGGAGCAGCATTTTGCCGTGATGGAGGTGACGGAGGACGGTCCAAAAAAATCGGATGCAATGGAAGAATTTAATAAAATAAACAACAGCATCAGAAATGCTTTGGACATGTCCGACGAAGAGGTCAAGGCGACGATTATCGAGGGCGCCGGAGCGTCGGCGTTCTACTTCAAGGATTTACATGACAATCCTACGCAAAATTACATAGACGAAATCACCGTGCCGATCCTCGTCATGCACGCGGACGCCGACCTACAGGTTAGTACGGAAAGGGATTTCATGGCGTACAAGGCGCTGCTGGACGGCCGCCCCAACGCGACGTTCAAGCTATACGAGGGCTTGAACCACCTGTTCATGCCCGCAAGAGTCAGCAACATATCCGAACTTATGGACGATTACAGGGTAAAGGCGAATGTCGACCGGCAGGCCCTACGGGACATCGCGGATTGGATCGGCGCGAACTGACGCATGCGGCTGCTTTCGTTTTTTGCCATTGCATGCCATTTATATCGCCAATTTATAGCCATTATCATCCTCACTTTCGCCATTATATAGCCAATATTATCAAGGCTTCGCTATTATATGACCATTATTATCAAGGCTTTCGCCTTATTTATCTCAATTGTTAACGTCACTTTCGCCATTTTTAACGTTACAACTTTGACACATCCCTATGATATGATGAATTTTCAAAAGGGGGCAGGTTTATGCTCAATATATTAATTGTAGAAGACGATAGAGCGATCGCCAACTTGATTTATATGAACCTCTGCGACGAAGGGTACCGCTGCACCTGCGCCTATGACGGCAAACAGGGCGCCGACCTCATAGAAAAGGAGAACTATGACCTGATACTCCTTGATATTATGCTGCCCGAAATTGACGGCTACGAATTGCTCGAATACATCAAGCCCCTTGGCACGCCCGTCATATTCATCACCGCCAAAGGCGCGCTGGACGACAGGATAAAGGGCCTAAAGCTTGGCGCGGACGATTATTTGGTGAAGCCGTTTCAAATAGGCGAACTATCGGCGAGGGTAGGGGCGGTATTGCGGCGCTACGGCAAGAGCGAGAGGCAGATCGATTTTGCGGATGTGTCCATCAACATGGACTCGCACCAGGTATCAAAAAACGGGCGGAATGTCGATCTGACGGTCAAGGAGTTCGACTTGCTCGTGGAACTCGTCCGAAACAAAAATGTGGCCCTATATCGGGACAGGCTGTACGAAAAGGTATGGGGGGAAGCCTTCATCGGGGAAACCCGCACGCTGGACTCCCATATACAGCGCCTCCGTAAAAAACTCGGATGGGAGGAGCGCATAAAAACAGTGTTCCGCATAGGGTACCGGCTGGAGGAATAGGGAAGCTAGGGGAAATTACAGCTCCGACACAAACGCCTGATGCCACGGTGCCGCAGCCAACTCCTACTCCTTCCGCGTTGCAACCAACGCCGGAGTCAGCACCTATGACCGACCCGTTAAATAGAGAATTAAACGCAGCAGAAAAAAACTGGTTGGAAGATATATATGGGGTGATTCCGCAATAAGTTACGAATCGATTATTTATAAAGGATATTACAACGGGATATGGTATGATTTGGAAAAAGCGAGTATGTATTTCGTAGGTGGTGCAGTTTTGCGACCTAGTGCCTGTTTTGTTTTCGGGGCTTTTTATAGCGATATCGATCAGATGTCGCGATCCTCCAACACACATGAAACACAAGAGCGTAACCCTGTGTTTTAATATCTTATATCATTGCAATAATACTTTCCAAAGGAAGCTCCGTACACTCAGCGACTACTTCAGGTTGCATGCCTTTACTTAGCATAATTTTTGCTGTTTTTATTTGACGTTCGGTATCGCCGTCCATATACGAACTGTACATTTCCAAATCATAGTCTGCTTGGGCGCGTTCAAGTGATTTTGCCACGGTTCTCTCCTCCTCCGTCAGATTTACGAAATTAATGATCCTGCCTGCTTTTTGAATATATTCCGGCGCGTCCGGGCTGACCGTGCCTGTGTTGAAATAGTTGAACCAATGCTTTTGGTTCAGCGTCTCGACGAGAGGTTTGTTCAGTTCGAAGTAACCCAGGCGCAACAGCCGCTTCTCAAACCTCTTGTTGCGTTCCGGATCGTATAGCTCAAAGATACGCAAAGCATCCTCGTCGTCGAAATGGTTGTATCCCAATATGTTAAGCGAATACACAGGCTTCATGCCGGAATAGCGGTTCGGCCTGCCCGATTTGTTTATCTGCACATGCTCCGGCTTGTTGTAATTGCGGCAAAAACGCTCAAGAGGGTACAGCAGTGACCGCTCGTCATAGAACAGCGTTTTCTTGATTTGGCACTCGGACACAAAGTCCGCAGTCTTGAACGTAGCCGCCACGTCTTTAAGCGTGTTGCGCAGTACAGTTATTTCCTCGCCTTTGATCAATTCCATGTACGCTTCTATGCTGTACGGGTTTTCTATAGCGAGTTCTTCAACTTCTACGTTAAAAAAGTCGCCGATAAGCCCTGCAAGGATGTCTTTATTATCCTCGCTCGCAAGGACTTTCTTAAAAGCCAAATCGCCTATTGGCGATATTTTATCCATTCTGATAGCCTCCTAAAAGCACAAGAGAACCGCTCCCCTATGCTTTACTGCTGTTATAATCCGATGATACCACGTTATCCGTAAACGCGCAATCTGATTGGAGTTGCGTGGTTGCGTTCTTCGAGCTAGGCTGACAAAATAATATATTTGGGGCTTATTTTTACATCAAGTTCAATATTTCTGCCGGAGTGGTAAAATAGAAGATACGAGTAGTGAGGTGTGCCAAGAGGAGCTAATAGTAAGATAAAGAAGATTGGGGAGATTGGGAAGTAGGAAGATAAAGAAGATTGTGAAGTTAAGAAAACTAGGGAAAATAGGTAGTATGGGCACTTGATGGCCCATATGTTTTTGCTCAATAAAAGGAATGGTCAAGGTATGCGGTTGTACGCCAAATTTTTCATATGCGCAACGCTTGTTATCAGCGCTGCGCTCCTTTTTTCCGGCTACCTGCTCATTGTCTATTCGCATGAGAGCGCAATCGACCGGGAAGTAACCCGGATGATTAACCAATACCAATACGATAAGTTCACGGTGCAGGCGGGCCTGATTGCATATGGCGGCGATATGCACGATGGCGGTGGTGTGCGCGATGACGTCGATGTACGCGATGGCGGCGATATGCGAGGTAGCGGCGATATGCGCGATGGAGGTGATATGCGCGATGGAGGTGATATGCGCGATGGCAGCGATATACGCGATGGCGTCGTGCTACAAAGCGTGCTTGGGCGGCTGTCTGCGGACTTGAATGGTTTAACTGCGTTTTTCGCGGACGACAAAACGCTTCTATATTCCGAGCTGCCGCCGCAGGCCAGCTTTGCTGTGCTGGACGGCGTTTCCGATAGCGCCCATGCCTACCAGTTCCAGGCGGTGGACGGCGTAAGCTACATCATGGCATGCGGGAAGCTTACGCATGGCGATGCGGCGCTTTATTTGCTTGTCGCTGCGGACATAAGTGATGTCGTCGCGCAAAAAGAGCTGATGGCGAAAAGCTTCACGAGGGTATACGGCATTTCGCTATTATTTGGCTTGACCATGATTTCGGCGCTCTCCGCTTTTATAAGCGGCCCAATTACACGGATGAACAAAGCGGCAGCAGGGATTGCGCAGGGGCGTTATAACGAGCGGCTGCCCGTTGCGGGCGGCGACGAAATTGGCGAGCTGTCGCAGAGCTTCAATATGATGGCGGACGCAGTAGAGGACAGGATATACGAGCTGTATGAATATGTGCGGCAAAAAGAAGACTTCGTCGCCAGTTTTGCCCATGAACTTAAAACACCGTTGACATCCGTTATTGGGTACGCAGACATGCTCTACCAAAAAACGCTCACGGCGGATAAAGTCAAGGAAGCCGCGTGGTACATATTGAGCGAGGGGCTGCGCCTGGAGGCGCTATCATTGAAACTGATGGATTTGATTGTGCTGGGCAGGCAGGAATTTACGCTTGAAGCATTTTACGCGGACGAGCTTCTGTCGGGCATTGCCGGCGGCCTGATGCCTGTATTCGAGGAAAAGAGGGTGGCGTTCCATTTGAGCGCCCAGCCCGCGCATGTTATGGTTGAGTACGACCTGTTTAAAACGCTGCTGCTCAACCTGATAGACAATTCCATGAAAGCTGGTTGCAGCAGTATCGAATTGGTTGGCAAGACGAGCAGCGACTATTATGCCGTGCGCGTTTCGGACAATGGTCGCGGGATACCGGCTGCGGAGCTAAAAAGGATTACCGAAGCGTTTTATGTGGTGGATAAGTCCCGCTCGCGCAGGCAGCACGGCGCGGGGCTTGGGCTGTCGCTGGCCGCGAAAATAGCGGAGATCCATGGCGCACCGCT
>Ga0099364_10012156_pt1 | contig 11653 bp, 11 predicted proteins | sample TergutTh196P3_FD_73070 | JGI IMG/M metagenome (GOLD analysis project Ga0099364, IMG submission 73070) | Microcerotermes parvus P3 segment gut microbial communities from Pointe-Noire, Republic of the Congo - Th196 P3 | ecosystem: Host-associated > Arthropoda: Insects > Digestive system > Gut ...
CTGATGAGGAAAAGGCCAATGATCCCGCGACGACCGGCGCTTACAGGGTCATATCGAACGTCCCCGGCACGAGCATAACGCTTGAGGCTATCGAAGATTTCTGGCAGACGGAAGAATTGAGATGCGATTACCGGCTGCAAAATGTCAAAACTCTTTACTTGGTTTGCATAGTCGAAGATGGTATGCGCAGGATCGCACTGGAGACCGGGGAGATCGATGCGACCAGGATACAGACATTCGATGTAGAGAACTTTGTAGGAAATCCGAATTTCTATATTTTCCCCACTATACACTCGAATGTCACCACTATGCTTTTCAACTGCGCGCCCGGCAGCTTGACGTCAAATGTCGCATTGAGAAAAGCGATCATGCATGCTATAGACTTTGATCAGGTGCGTATCGCAGGCGGAGGCCATCCTGACTATGGCATCCTGAGCAATGACACAGGTCATGCTCTCGCGTACGACTATGACCCGGCGTGGAATGACGAGCCATACTTCGAGTATGACGTGGATAAAGCCCTGCAATATATGGATGAGGCCGGTTACGGCCCCAACAGTGGGCTGACCCTCACGTTTTTAGTCAGGAATCTGCCTAACCACCAAGCCGGCGCGGCTGTTATCCAAGCTTTTTTGGCGCAAATTGGCCTTAATATTGAGGTTACGAATTTTGATAATGCACTTTTCAACACAACTCTGCGCGAGCCGGATGGATGGCATTTCAACTGGATTTCCGCGACAGCGAACACCGGCTCTGTTTTGGACGCTTGGAGCTATCTATTTGGAGCATGGGGCGGCGGTACTACAATAGGCCATATCCAAGGTGACGACAGACTGCAGGAGCTGCTTGAAGATGCGATTCAGATTCATGATTTGGCATCCAGAAACGCGTTTCGCAACTATGTCAATGAAAATGGTTACGGCAGAAACATATATATAATCGGGGAAGCATATGTTTCGCAAGCGGGCATAACGAACATTCCTTTCAACTGGCAAATGAACCCAACACTTAACGCGTTTAGTTATTCAGACGACTACCAAAGCGTTGTAAGGTAATCCGATACGATTGCGTAAGGGGCGGCCTCTGGACGTAACTGTTCAGTGCCTTGCGCTCGGACGACTATTTCCGTTCCCGCAATCGCTCGGCGGCGCATCCATGCGCCAACTCGCGAACGCTCCACCATCCTTGGTTGCGCTTTGCGTGAACAGAAATAGTCATCCTCACCGGCACTGAACAGCTTCGTCCAGAGGCCGCCCCCTGCAGACACTAATACATTAACTCGTTGACATTGGATATTGAATACGCATGAGAGCTTGATAAAGGGGTAGTACGATAATGATTAAATTCGTGATATTACGTATACTAATGATGATCCCGCTTCTTCTGGCTGTTACAATCGTTATTTTCACGATAATGTACTTTGTGCCCGGAGATCCTGCATCAGTAGCGGCCGGGATGTATATAGTAACGGATGAGCAGCTTGACGTAATTCGCGAAACGATGGGACTCAACAAACCCTATCATGTGCGCCTTGGGGAGTATGTTCAAGGGGTCTTTTTGCGCTTGGATTTTGGGACTTCCTATACTTTTGGCACCCCTGTCGGACCGGAGCTTCTGAGCCGTTTTTGGAACACCTTTTATATCGCGGTGTTCAGTTTAGTCCTTATGGTGATAGTTGGGGTGCCTGTGGGGGTACGGGCAGCCGTAAATGCAAACAAGGCGGAGGATCGCATATCCATGTTTTTTTCCCTGCTTTTTGGCTCAATGCCCACGTTTTGGGTTGCCCTGCTTTTAGCATTGCTCTTTTCGCTCATACTGGGGTGGCTCCCATCTTTCGGGGCAAATTCGTTCGCGCATTTTATCCTTCCATCTGTTGCCGTGGCCCTCAACGGCATTGCGGGTATTGCCAGGCAGACCCGTTCAAGCATGCTTTAGGTCATCCGCTCGGACTATGTTACAACAGCCCGATCCAAAGGGCTGCTTGAAAGGAATGTGGTCTATGGGCATGCACTCCAAAATGCTTTGATCCCAATAATCACCGTTTGCGGCAACCAATTCAGCAGGATGCTTGGCGGAGTTGTCTTAATCGAAACAATTTTCTCCATACCGGGGCTTGGTGTTTACTTGATCAGCGGGATTCAGCTCCGCGATTATAATGCGGTGCAGGGCTGCCTCATTGTAATTGCGTTTTTGTTATGCGCTATAATGCTGATTACCGATGTGGTCTACGCCTATGTGGACCCGCGTATCAGGGCGCGGTATGTCAGAAAGAAGGCGGACTAGGAGAAGGGAGGGCTATAGTTGAAAGCTAAGCTTAAGGAGACACAGGGTGAAGATTACGCTCATGAAGAAATCCGTGAGCGGGAGGATAAAAGCAAAAAAGTAGGTTCCTTCATATACATCTGGAAAAGCATTTCCAGGAATCCCGGCGCTATGATTGGTTTTTGCTTCCTCTGCTTCATTATCATCATGTCGTTTTTGTCCCCCTATATTATGAAACATAATTATGCGGCAATTGATATGATGAGAAGGTTCGGTGCGCCCAGCTGGGAGCATCCTTTCGGCTGCGACCATCTTGGCCGTGATATAATGATACGCGTGTTTTATGGTGCGCGTTATACATTGGCTATCGGCTTCGGCGCCACTGCCTTAGCCACCATAAGCGGCATACTTTTTGGTTCGCTTGCGGGGTTTTTTGGCGGCATATTGGATAATATCCTTATGCGCATTCTTGACGTCGTTCAGTCGTTCCCATTTATGGTGCTTGCGATTGCCTTGGCAGCGGCGTTTGGCCAGGGGCTCGAAAACTGTATCTATGCTATTGGCATTTCGCTGATGCCTGTTTTTGCCCGTTTGATCCGGGCGAATATTCTCGCCATACGCAGTTCGGAGTTTATTGAAGCGGCAACCTCCATTCGCTGCTCTACCATTAGGATAATTTTCAGGCATGTCATACCAAATGCTATTTCACCGATAATAGTCCAGTTTTCTATGTCGGTCGCAGCTGCCGGGCTCTCCGCCGCCGCACTTAGCTTTTTGGGCCTCGGTGTGGGGGAGCCTAATCCGGAGTGGGGGCTCATGATTTCTTCCGCGCGTAGTTTTATGCGCGACTACCCACATATGGTTGTTGTTCCCGGTATTTTTATCATGATCACCGTCCTAAGCTTGAACCTGATAGGTGATGCGCTGCGCGACGCGCTTGACCCAAAACTGAAAGAATGAGCGCTGCTAGGATGGCTATTTTCCAACAATGTCACCTGTGAAATTGGGGAGTACCAATGGGGACACCCCCCTTCCCCCCTCGTGCGCGAGTGGGGCTTTGGACGGGAGACGAGGGATCCTCACCTTGTATTTTAATGCGAATGAAAGGCAGGTATAGCGTCTATGCTGTCTAAAAAAGAGAATATGCGTCTTGTTTTACAGCATAAGGAGCCGGAATACTTTCCCCTTATAAGCGACTTCGACACTGCGATGCTTGAGTCGATTGATTTTGTTAATGAGCGCCCGCCTGATCCCGGGGTCAACAACGACTGGTTTGGTCAAAGCTGGACGTATGAGCCGTCGGCAGGCGCGGCTAACCCGACACCGGGTATGCATTTGGTGACTGATATAACAAAATGGAAAGAGCAGCTTATCTTTCCGGATATCAATAAGCTGGATTGGGAAGGGCGCTCCAAAGCCGACACAGCGAACTGGCGTAGAGATATAAAGCTCAGCCGGCTCAGGCTGGGGTTCGGCTTATGGGAAAGAATGTTCTCGGTTATGGATTTTCAGGAGGCCTTGTGCGCATTGTTGGTCGAGCCTGAATGCTGTTACGATTTTTTTGGGGCTGTAGCCGATTATAAAATCAGCCTGCACCAAAAATTATTGGACTACTACAAACCGGATATTATTGTAATGCATGACGACTACGGTACATCACAAGGCCTGTTTATGTCGCCGGATGTTTGGCGCGCGCTAATTAAGCCGCATCTCAAAAGAGTCGTCGATCATGTCCAATCTCAAGGATGTATGTATGAACATCACAACTGCGGGTATTTTACGCCGCTCATGGACGATATGGTTGAGATGGGCATTGAGATCATTAATCCGCTTCACCGCTCAAACGGGATCAAAGAAACCAAAGACAACTATGGCTCAAAGATCGTCTTTGTCGGCGGATTTGAAATCCAGCATCTCTCCACCCCGAGCATAACTGAAGCTGAGATTAGAGAGAATGTCAGGGGCACAATGGATATCCTCGCCCCCGGAGGCGGGTTTATTCCATATTATAAAGGGCGCAATGATGAGATCGTCAACGATGAAGTTGAAAAGTACTGCGTAAATTTCTACAGCCCAAGGCCAACAGGGTAGGCATCTCTTATCCAACCTTGCGTTCGGACGGCTATTTTAAGCTCACTAATCGCTCGGTGGCGCTTCCATGCGCCAACTCGCGAGCGCTCCACCGTCCTTGGTTGCGCTTTGCGTGAGCAAAGGGTCTGTCAATATATAACTTGCTATCTTGCTAAGCAAACTCATTGACAGACCCTCTGAACAGCCATCCTCACCGGTTGGAGAGCAGTTACCCGGGTAGTAAAGTCTATATTTCTGTTTGTGCCTATGCAATCAGGCGGAATGGAGTTTAATATGAGTAACTTAGAAAGCAAAACACCACTCCTTCAAGTGTGCGACCTTGTCGTGAAGTATAGCTCCGGAGGCGATACTGTTCACGCGGTAAACGGGGTTTCTTTTGAGTTGGAGGTGGGGAAAACCTTGGGGCTGGTAGGCGAGACCGGGGCGGGGAAAACAACGATCGCGAAGTCTATTATGCGCATTCTGCCGGACCATGCCGTCAAAGCCGTGGAAGGACAGGTTTATTTTAAAGGAGAGAACATACTCTCCTTCACGGAAGCCAACATGCGGTCGTTGCGCGGCGGTAGCATTTCCATGGTTTTTCAGGATCCGATGACAGCGCTGAACCCCGTTAGATCAGTAGCAAATCAGATTGCGGAGTCGATAAGGCTGCATCAGCAGGTAGATAAAAAGCAGTCGCTCAAACTTGCTGCCGAGATTCTGGAAACTGTCGGAATAAGCGCAGACCGCGCCGGAGACTATCCGCATCAGTTTTCCGGCGGCATGAAGCAAAGGGTGATTATCGCCCTTGCCATATCCTGCCATCCGGAAATACTCATAGCCGATGAGCCAACCACAGCGCTGGATGTCACCATTCAGGCGCAAGTATTGGAGCTGATCGCCAAACTCCGTGACGATTTGGGTACCTCCATGATTTTAATTACCCATGATTTAGGCATTGTCGCGGAGATATGCGACACGGTCGCTGTTGTTTACGCCGGGCAAATTGTGGAAAGCGGCAGCAAGGAAGCGGTATTTGGCAACCCTACTCACCCCTATACAAAGGGATTATTTGGCGCCCTGCCCGACTTATATAAAGATACTGACCGTTTGTCCCCGATCGAGGGGCTGCCTCCTGACCCCACGAATGTCCCGACAGGCTGCTCCTTTCACCCGCGTTGCATAGATGCGTCTGAAGAATGTGGGGAAGAAGAACCGCCTCTTGTGAAAGTGGGCCATGACCACTACTGCCGCTGCGGCAATACTGATGAATCGAGGGTGTAATATGGCAACTTTGATTGAGGTAGAAAATCTTAAAAAGTATTTTGCTTCTCCCAGAGGGAGGGTCCACGCCGTGGACGATGTTTCTCTTGAAATTGAAGAAGGAAACACCATGGGGCTTGTGGGTGAATCCGGCTGCGGGAAATCCACCCTGGGCAGGACAATCGTCCATTTGCTAAAAAGCACGAGCGGGAAAATCTATTATCAGGGTAATGATGTCACAAAAGCGAACGGAAAACAGCTCAAAAAGTTAAGAGAAGAAATGCAGTTCATATTTCAGGATCCGTTTTCGTCCCTAAACCCAAGAATGACGGTTATCTCAACTATCCGAGAGCCATTATTGCTTTCCGGCAGAGTCGGAAAAGAGGAGTTGGAGAAAGAGACGTACAGGCTGATGGATATGGTCGGCATTGAAAAACGCCTCAAGTATTCATATCCTCATGAGCTTGACGGCGGCCGGCGCCAGCGTGTGGGTATTGCAAGGGCGTTGGCGCTTAATCCCAAATTTATCGTCTGCGACGAACCGGTTTCCTCGCTTGATGTATCCATACAAGCGCAGATTTTGAACCTGCTTATGGATTTGCAAAGCCAGCGCGGCTTCACCTATCTGTTCATTACTCATAACCTGTCTGTCGTCAGGCATATTTCTGATTATATCTGCGTTATGTATCTCGGGCATGTTGTGGAAAAATGCCCGACGCATGACTTTTTCAAGCAACAGCTTCATCCATATTCCAAAGCTTTGCTTTCGGCTGTGCCGTCAGTTGACATCACTCAAAAGAGGGAACGCATCATATTGAAAGGTGAAATCACATCTCCGATAAATCCTAAGCCGGGCTGCAGGTTTGCCAAGAGATGCTGGTATGGGGATGAAGATTGCCAAAACACGGTTCCTTTGGAAGAAGTTTTGCCGAATCACTTTGTAGCCTGCTGCAAGGCTCGCGAAATCAACGATATTTCTTAAATGGTAACTGCTCTTTAACCTTGCGCTCGGACGGCTATTTCTGTTCACGCAATCGCTCGGCGGCGCTCCTTGCGCAACTCGCGAACGCTCCACCGTCCTTGGTTGCGCCTTGCGTGAACAAAGGGTCTGTCAATATATAGCTTTTTATCTTGTTAGACACACTCATTGACAGACCCTCTGAATAGCCATCCTCACCGGTTAAAGGGCAGTTACCATAAATGTTGGTATGAAAGGGGTACTGATATGGGTGATAGTAAGAAAAACTTTGTTTGCGTTGGCAATTGGCGGGCAAAAGACCCCGGGCAAAACGGCTTCGGTATTTACCGGTATGGGGAAGCCGACGGTAGTCTCACATACATCAAAACGGTGCTAAGCGATATTTATGTCGGAGCGACGTACATTGACCCAAGGACGAATATCCTCTACTGCACTGATGAACAGCCAAATCTTCCCGGCCAAGTTGGTGGTGGCGGGCAGGTTATAGCAGTTAAGCTTGATCCGCAGAGCGGTGATATGACCGAGATAAACCGCCTGCCTTCATACGGCGCAATGCCAAGCTATGTTGCGGCTACGCCTTGCAGTAAGTATATTGTCGTATGCCACCATGCCAATGAAACGCCAATTACAAAAACTGTAAAAGACGTGTTTGGGAAATATCATATTGTCACGGAATATGACGAAACCAGCACGGTTCTTTTCCCTCTGCGGGAAGACGGTTCGATTGGCGAGCCATGCGATATGTACAAACACACCGGGAGCGGCTTATTGCATGTACAGACGAATCCGCATGTCCACTCCGTCGTAATGTCGCCTTCCGGCGAGCTTTTTGCAGAATGTGACAAGGGCACGGATCGTATACTGTTTTTCCGCATTGACCGGGAGAAGGGCAAGCTTATACTCTGCAATGACTATAAATCCGTCCCCGGCAGCTCGCCGCGCTATAGCTGCTTCCACCCGACGCTTCCTTTTTGGTATATGAATAACGAAACAATGCAGATAGTCAGAGGCTTTCGTTACAAAGAAACCGGTGAACTTGAGCATATTTGTACGATTGACGCCCTGCCGGACGGATATGAGGACGACCCGACAAAGGGCAAGTATGAGCGGCCATGGCAGTCGGACATACGTATTCATCCTTCCGGAAAATACATTTACACCTTGTTTCGCAATATCAATGCAGTGTCTGTGCTGGCGGTTGACCAGGCAAGCGGCGCACTTGCGAAAATACAGTCTGTTGATATTGACGGCGATGGGCCGAGAGGATGCGCCATATCACCTGATGGCCGCTTTATGCTCATAGCCGCCCTGAACAGCGGCGAGGTCCTCACCTGGGCTATCGGTGAGGATGGCAGGATCAGCCCTACCGGGATGAAGGCAAAAGAACCAAGTCCCGGGAATGTAACTTTTTTCTAGCGTGCATAGTATGTGGAACAAAGATTTTATAATACTTCTGCTGATAAATAGCGCGACCGGGATCAGCTTCCAGATCCTCGCTCCAAACCTGCCTGTTTATGCGCAGCATCAACTGGGTTTTTCTGAGAGCATGATTGGATTCCTGGCTGCTTCCCTGGCTTTCGGCGCTCTTTTGTCACGCCCTTTTGCGGGGCCTTTGGTTGATACGCTAAACCGCAAAAAGATAAACATATTTTCCCTGCTGATGATGTCGGCGGCTGTCCTTTCCCTCAACTGGGCTTCAAGCCCGGCTGTATTGATCGGCATCCGTTTTTTGCATGGTGTACTTTTTGGAATAAATTCCACTGTTTCCACGACAATGGCTTCCATGGCCACGCCTGAGGGCAAAATGGGACAGGGCATAGGAATCTACAGCATCACAGGCATTGGGGCTCAGGCAATTGCCCCCGCTCTTGGGATAACTATTGCCGCTCGGTGGGGATATCCCACACTTTTTATCTGCGCTGCATGTATTTCTGCGCTCGTGAGCCCATTACCGCTGGCTTTGTCGGAAAGAGTCGTTTTGCGCAAAGAAAAAACAGCCGATTCCGCAAAAAAGGGCTTCTCAGTTAAGAAGCTGCCGACGCCTAATATATTGGCTTTTGCCCTCCTTGCGGTATTCTACACAGGCGTCACCAGTTCTGTTACCAATTTCATGGTTTTATATGGCATGGGTAAAGGTATTTCCAATGTGGGGTTTTACTTCACGCTATTTGCCTTGGTCATAATCGCAATAAGGCTGACCAGTGGTTCACTTACAGACCGGCATCCATTTCAGCGGATTTTATATCCTTGCTCCGCCTGTTGCGCCTTGGCGCTGCTGACGATCAGTTGGGCTGATTCGTTTATGATTCTCGCGGTCGCCGCTGTTTTCATGGGGGTTGGATATGGGATGGCTTTCCCCACGGTTCAAGCTGTTTCCATCCGGGCCGCCGAGCCTGAAAATCGTGGTCAAGCTGTGGCCATCGTCTACAGCGGCTCAGATCTTGCGCATTGCTTTGGGCCTATAGTCATGGGGTTCTTGGTCGAAGCATTAGGCTACAGCCAAGGCTTTCGTGTCATGTGTTTTGCAATGCTTGCCACTGTCCCCGTGATCTTCTTTTTGTCGTCCGGGAAGAGGGCGAGGTAGGGGGGATACCTTGTGTTATCAAGGATTGAGGGATTCTGTTTGATGTGGTCGAGGGTTTACCGTATCCACAGATCCCATCTCGAATGCGTTGAATTTATCAACATTTAATTGCCCTGTATCTATCCCTAATCTATGACCCATTCTGGAAAAACTGTAAAGATTTCGTTTAAGTAAAGTCGCTCTCTGGCTTCACCAGGAATCAGCGCAAGGAAATTTCTTACTTCTTGCGCATTGTATGTAGTCTGCCACTCGTAACTCCACGACATGGCGCTGGACAAGGCCATGTGAGCCTCCCCAACTCCCGTGTTAAAATATTCGGCATTACTCGTTATTGCAGCAACTTCAAAGAAAAGGATACTTATTTCTGCACGGTTGAAAAAACCAAATCGGCTAGTTGTGCCACCCTGCTCCCGCAAATATAAATCGAGGATTCTGTCCATAATTTGTTGATAATCCCCATAATCGCTTTGTCGGGGTGGCTGTTCGGCGGGTTGCTGAACGGATTGTCCGCTCGAATCAGGAACACCACCATTGGGTGCATGTTCTCTAAAATACCAGTCATCTAGCGGTTCAAATTCATTCCAACCAGGTGAAGAAAGGTGGAAAAGTTCACCAGTGTATTTATTCACAAGAACAACAGCTATTCCAATTCTTACCATGCCTATACGAAAACCATAATATTCCTCACCGTCAAATATGTGTTCCTCATATTCGGGTTCAAGCTCGCTTCCCAAATGAAACGGATGGCTATCCACCCACACTTGAAGAAAAACCCTCGCTTCATTGGCGGTTAAACTATCCGATTCGTTGCCATCCGCGTATCTTATTGAGTATATTATCCTATTGAAAAACTCCTGGTGGTCGTCAACATAGCCAACCGGAATACCCAGATACATAGTAATGATTCGGACATTACCAGAAGAATCAAGAAAAGCGTAATTTCTGTAATTAGCGGCTATACGACTTACCCTGTCGGAGTTGGATAGATAAAAGAACCCTGAATCTCTTGCACTTTCAAATGTATCAAGCAGTTCAAATGACGCTCCAAAAGACTCAGCAACGTCCGCGGCAGAAGCAATAAACGATTCTATATCAATAGTCGTGAGAGAATCCTCAACTGAATCTGTGGGTACAAAACCTCTGTTGATATCGTAAATCAAGGGTCTATCAAAGGCGAAAAAGATATACGGTCCTCCATCATCAGAACTCCAATCCGGCTCTTCAAACCAATAACGAATACTCTCATTAGAATCTAAGCCGTCATTTCTTTCATATGCAAATTGTGCAGGATAATCAAACACAATGTCAGAGTATGGTACACGGAAAGTTAGAAATTCTAATACGCCATTTTCTTCGGGAATGGGTTCGTCTGTCTCATCTGCGATGGACGCAGCAGAGGGGTTCTCGGTATTACCGTTCTGCGTTATACCGCTGTCCGTGGGAGCCGCAGCAGGATTATTGCTCATATGTGAGAAAATAAAAAACATAACAGCGATGACTACCGCCGCCACGCCAGTTGCCGCAGCAATAAACCCCGGCGTTGCCTTATTTGCCGAATTTTTCACTTTAGCAGGTTTATCCTCCTGCGGCAACGGAGGGAGTCCATCGCTGTCCAAATCATAATCGAGAACACCGGACGCTGACAGTGATACCCACTCCTTCATGCCTACACGGGTAATCTTGGTGTTGCCGGTGATTTTCTTTTGTTCATAGAACGCTTTCAAGTTTTCCTCAGACACGGGACCGACCTTTTTGCCTTTTGCGGCAATATACCAGTTTTTTGTGTCACTAGCCATTGTGAACATCCTCCATTAAGCCGTTAGCAGGATAAGTAGAATATTATTCAAAGTCGCTCGTAGCTGATTCTGATAACAGTACGCATGTCTGCGCCATTGTAACAGAATTTCGACCGTTTTACTACAAAAAAATGGAAATAGTAGATTTCACCTCTTGACAAATCATCACAGAATCTACATCTGTTTGTGAAATCGTCTTCAAGGGAGTAGCATTTTTTTGCAAATCTTTAAGCGCTTGGTTTTCGGCTTGCTCTAACGTCGGTTAAGATATAGCCCATACATTACTTCTATCTTCTTCTAGCCTGTCTAAAGCCCAGCCATCATTGTATAGGGTGTATGTGAGATAATAGCCTAACTCATATTCTATTTCATTGCTATGCCCTCCTCATCAAAATAAGCCATAGGCGGGCGGGGAAGTCATCGGAACCCGCCCGCAGGGCTAAGGAAGGCCATAACAAAAGCGCGCAGGGGCATACTTGCCTTGCCTACGCGCTTAAAAATTGCTTTTTGAGCGTCATCACATGCAAAACGCTAACCGCACAAACGGCAGAATCTGCTTGAAAATACCTGCTTAAACAGGTATACTATCCCCGTCGTAGCGGCGGTCTTTTCCGTGTCTGTAGGCGTTCGAGTTAACTGTTGCCCTACATTCGCCGTGCGGTGCTCTCAACACCTCACGGTCGCTGCGGCCATCGTTAT
>Ga0099364_10012157_pt1 | contig 11653 bp, 11 predicted proteins | sample TergutTh196P3_FD_73070 | JGI IMG/M metagenome (GOLD analysis project Ga0099364, IMG submission 73070) | Microcerotermes parvus P3 segment gut microbial communities from Pointe-Noire, Republic of the Congo - Th196 P3 | ecosystem: Host-associated > Arthropoda: Insects > Digestive system > Gut ...
GCAGCAGCCTTTTCCTCGGATTTGATGTATTCGCGGTATGCGGACAGGTTTTCCGCCGTGATGGTGTTTGTAATCAAATTCTTCATTTCCTCCGATACGGTAATAACTATATATATACGATTATTACCGCAAGGAGTTAATGCTATGGTACGCCATACCCATATATTTTGAAGCTACCGATGACATAGCTGCACCGCGATACGGAGTCGCATATCTCAATAACACCTTCATTAATATTATCGCATTTCATATTTTCCATGCCAGTGGCTTCTCAATTCTTGACTTTGACAGCACCCGCCATCAAAAAGGAGTCCGCGAATGTTGCGTCGCAACGAATCGCGGACTTTGCGATTTGATAAAAAGATGTTGCGTTATTTATCAGATTTTCACGGCTCCAATATTTTTTTTGATTTCTGCCCGGGTGAGCCTTTGCATTGTAAAATCAATGCCGAAAGCCGCACCAAGGGCGTCGGAGATGTCGCTCCTGTAATCAAACAGGTACAGGTTCCCGCCCTCATGCGAGCAGGATATGCCGTTCATGGCTTCAATCAATTCCTCCGGGGAGTATTCATGACCAGTGCGTTTTTGTATCAGCCGGACGATGACCAGCGAAATGTAACAGGTGAGGAAATGGGCTCTTATCCGGTCTTTCCTAGAAACGAACACCGGCCGCGCATCCAGCTCGCCTTTCGTGACGCTGAATGAGTCCTCTATGCGCCACAGCCCCCTGTATATGTCGATGATCTTTCCGTCGTCGAACTTCCCCTTGTCCTTGCCCTCATCAAAAACATTGGTCACGATGGCGTAATAGCCATCGTATTTTTCTTCTTCCCTGATCACATCAAGGTCGAAACATATCTTCCCTGTCTTTGTTTCCTTGATTTCGCCCGTATCCTTGTCCACGTCGAAGTTCATAATGTACTTGAGCGCCCCGTGCGACATCGCCTTTGTATATGCGGACGGGTCATTGATGATCTTCTGCGCCTTCATGAGCGCCGCTTCGCGTTTCGCCCGCGACCGCACGGCGTACTTTTCGCTGTAGAACACGATCTGCCGCTGGTCCACGAGCACTTTCTTTTTGTGCGTCGTCCCGTCGGGGCGGTCGAAATCTACCTGTATCTCACGGCGCTCTACCCTTGACTTCCTCTTGTACTCGTCGCCGTACCATTCGTATCCGGCTTCCTCTACGACGTATTTCTTGAACGCCTTGCTGCCGCCGCGTATGCTCTGGCTGAATACATACCCCTGCTTCCCTTCGTCAAGGTAATATATGTTGTTCCCCGTGTTCTGGGCGGAGTCGGCCACGGCGATGACCCTCCCGCTGTCATACTTATCCCGCAGCTTCAGGACCGCAGGGCGCAGGTGCAGTTTTTCCGACTCGTTGCCCGGAAACACCTCGTATGAGATCGGCAGCCCGTCCGCGTCCGCCGCGAGGCCCATCTGCACTATCGGGTTTGGTCGGTGCTCCTTGCTGACGCCCTTCTTGCGCAGTTCGTCCTCTTTGTCGACCTCGAAGTAGTAGTTCGTTACGTCATAATATATCAATTCCAGGTTCCTGCCGTAGTTCTTCGTTATGCGGTCATGCAGGAGGAGCTGGATGTCTTCCTCAAGCTTCGCGAAAAAGGAGAGGGAGCGGTAGACGTCTGTCAGCCCGAAAGCGTCATCCCTTTCAAAATCGAAATACCTGCCCCTCTGCTCGAACGCCTTCTTCTTTGAGCCGGGGCTTAATATCCTCGATATGACCAGCATCTTCATTATGGTGCTGGTGTTGCATTCTATCTTGCTGTTCCGCCTCTGCCTGTTCAGCAGGAAGCGGTCGAGCCCAAGCTCGTAGAACAGCTTCATTATGACTATATAGCCGTAGTTCCTGCGGTTGGACGTGTTCTTCTCAAGCTGCTGGTTCTTCTTTGCCGCTATGGTGTACTCGGCGGCTTCCTCTTTTTCGGCGAGGTTGTAGTCATCCACGACTTTTTGAAAATGGGATATCGGGTCGTCGTATATCTTTTGAAGCTCGTCGAGGTATCCGAATGGCTCAAGCGATTTCGTCCTTGTATGCCCGCGTTCCTTGTCGCGGTAGCCTTCCGCCATGCTCAGGTGCGTTCTTCCGGTCGCTTTTTTCGTAGATTTCTTTAAATATGCCATGCGGTATCTACCTCCAAACACAATATCTGGTGGTATTATACCATATCCCGCACTATCGCGCAACTGTTATATTTCACAAAAATTACTTTTTTTCGTAAAAAATCCCCGCTTTCGCAGGGTGTACAGAAATTTCTTCTATTTTTCATGTGTCAAATAGGGGAAGCGGGCGGAAGTCTGCATGCCTTATTGCGTGTTCGCTATCCTTTTCCAACAGGAAAGGGATTTTTCTATGTCACTTATCAGTATTTCTAACCTCACATTTGCCCATGACGGCAGTTACGACAACATATTCACCGACGTGTCATTTTATCTAGACACTGATTGGAAACTGGGCTTCTGCGGGCGTAACGGACGGGGTAAAACGACTTTCCTCAAACTTTTGATGGGGCAATATGAATATAGCGGAACTATCTCGGCGAGTGTTGATTTTGAGTATTTTCCTTACCATGTCGCAGACCCTGCGCAAAACACGTTTGACATTCTGACCGCCATCGCTCCAGATGCGCCGCTGTGGAAAATCCAAAGGGAACTGTCCCTTTTGTCTGTTGCCGAGGATGCCCTGGACCGGCCATTTGTTACCCTATCAAACGGTGAACAGACAAAAACTCTGCTTGCGGGGCTGTTTCTGCGTGAGAACAGTTTCCTTCTCATTGACGAGCCGACCAACCATCTGGATGTGACGGGGCGCGAAACGGTGGCGCGGTATTTATCCGGAAAAAGCGGCTATATCCTTGTATCCCACGACCGGGTGTTTTTGGACGAGTGCGTTGACCACATCCTGTCGATTAACCGTGCGAATATCGAGATACAAAGCGGCAATTTTTCGTCATGGTGGCGCAACAAGAAAATGCAGGACGAGTATGAGCTTGCAGAAAATGAGCGGTTGAAAAAGGACATCTCCCGGCTTGAAGCAGCCGCGAGACGAACGGCTGAATGGTCGGACAGGGTTGAAAAAAGCAAAAACCAACCGCTCAAATCTGGTCTGAGCGCCGACAAAGGCTATATCGGACACAAATCTGCCAAGATGATGAAACGCTCCAAGTCTGCTGATAACCGCCGCCAGGAGGCTATTCAGGATAAATCGAAGCTGCTCCGCAACGTAGAGACCGCCGAGCCGCTGAAACTGCGTCCTCTGCAGTACCACGCATCACGGTTGATGTCGGTAGATAATCTCTCAGTAAGCTATGACGGCGACATGGTTTTCCGAGACATGAGTTTTAATATTGAGCAAGGCGAACGCCTTGCCCTCTTGGGCGGCAATGGGTGCGGAAAGAGCAGCCTGTTGAAACTGATTTGCGGTGAGAGCATAAGTCACAGCGGCAGACTCACATTGGGAAGCCGCCTTGTCATAAGTTATGTGCCGCAGGACGCATCCTTTCTTGTCGGAAATTTGGACGATTACGCCGGTCAGCAGGGTATTGACAGGACGCTATTCAGGACCATTTTGCGAAAGCTGGATTTTTCCCGTATACAATTTGAGAAAGACATGAGGGATTACAGCGCAGGGCAGAAGAAAAAAGTGCTGCTAGCGCGAAGTCTGTGTCAGCAGGCGCATTTGTACATGTGGGACGAACCGCTAAACTACATCGACATACTGAGCCGGATTCAGATTGAAGAATTGATTCTTGTCTTTCAGCCGACACTGCTCTTTGTCGAGCACGACCGGGCGTTTTGCGAGAATATTGCCACAAAAACCGTACACTTTACAAAATGAGGAAATACTCCGCCAAACGGTGCATAGGGAGCGTCATATTACGAATATTGATATATTTTTATTGATAATCAATAAAAATATATTGCAATTCGATAAATGGTATGGTATAGTCCGTGTATTGAAACGGGAAAACTATACGGAAAACAATGAAATCGGAGGTCAACGGCGTGTGGAATGACAGAAAATCATTGGCTTTGAGCAAATGCTGCGTGATTTCGTTTATGGCATTGTTATTAGTGTGTGCAATATTAGCACCAAGCGAAATTTCATTAATGCTCCGGATCATGTCGGACGGAAGAAGAGCGTATTTCCTTGCGACTATTTACTCAGGGAGTATCCCTGCGGCCGTACTTCTTGTGCTGCTGTATGTCCTGCTGCATAGGATTGGCACGGGTGAAGTGTTTATCAGCAAAAACACAGAGTGTCTGCGGCATATATCATGGTGCTGCTTTGCCGGAGCCGCTATTAGTCTTGCCTCGTCAGTTTACTGGATCGCATGGTTCGCAGTAGGCGTCTCCGCGGCATTCATGGGGCTTATCGTACGCGTCATAAAAAATGTCGTAGCCAAAGCTGTCTCACTCCAGGACGATGCGGACTATACCATTTAGGGGGACGATTAATATGCCTATTGTGGTAAATCTGGACGTGATGATGGCAAAACGCCGGGTGTCGTCGGGCGAACTTGCTGAGAAAATCGGAATAAGCCAGCCAAATCTGTCGATATTGAAAACAGGTAAAGCCAAGGCTGTAAGATTTTCAACGCTTGAGGCGATCTGCGCAGCGCTCGAGTGTCAACCGGGAGATATTTTAGAATACACTGAGAGAATCGAGAAATGACTAAGTCATCCGATGATGAAAATGCAGAAAAAGAAATGGAGAACATGATGATGGACTATGATGCAACCGGTTCAACCGCCGGAGGTGAAATACCATGCGTTTGTCCGGAGTATGCAGAACCTGAAAACGCGTTCAAACCCGATATAAGCGACTTAGTTTTTGCGCTCGCCGCATTTGTGCTTGGCTATATGTTTTCGTGCTGGTTACTCATCAATGAAAGTGGTTGGGTCGTCACTGTTTTCACAACCTTGTACTTGTTGGCAGTCACAGTTTACTTGACAAAGAAAGGCGTGTTTGTTAAAAGCGGCGCCACTTTGTTCTGGTCTGCGATTACTTGGGTCACAGGTCTATCATACTCGCTGTGGCAAAACGCTTCAATCATGCAATACAGGATAATATTCATGTTTTGCGCGGCGGTATATTATGTTATCACAGCGTCCGGCAGTACAATCATGGGAAAAACCGGAAACTATCTGCTAATCGACGGTATAAACGCTGTAATAATCCTTCCCTTTAGAAACTTCATCAACCAGTACGTTAGTTTTGGCGCGCTCAGCAAAGGGGAGGGAAAAAGCAGGAAAACCTTGTCTGCCATTGTTGGAGTGGTGATTGCGGTGTTTCTGGCGGTTTTACTGATTCCGCTGCTCAAAAGCGCGGACAGTGGCGGTTTCAATATAATACTGAGTTTTCTGGCTGAGGTTTTTACAATCGAGGATGACCTTCTCTTTAGAATCCTGATATACTCAGTGTGCGCTGTCCCGATCGCAGCGTACCTCTATGGGCTTGTATCGGGCGCAGCACACAGGAAGGGCTTGGAAATTATCAAACCGGATTCTGTGAAAAAAACAGTCGCCGCACTGCGTTTTTTGCAGTCGCCGACGGTGTTTATTGCGCTGGGGGCGGTGTGCTTCCTTTACGTTGTATTCATTATCAGCCAAATGCCATACTTCTTCTCGGCGTTCACAGGACGCAGACCGGAAGGGTGGCTCAATTACGCGGATTACGCGCGGCAGGGGTTCTTCGAATTGTGCAGCATTGCCGCAATTAACATGATCATTGTCACAATAGGAAATCTTACCTGCAAAAAACTCCGGATTGAGTCCCGCCTGCTTAAGGTCTTTAACGTAGCATAGCGAAATGGGATCGAAAACGTTCGGTAGCTCAGTTCAACAAATCAGCTATGAGGTTCGAAGAGCACAAAACGCAATCAAAGCAATAAAACTGACTGAATAGAAACTTAATCCACCTCTGTTGGATCAAGAGTGCCGCGGTTGATGCGGGAGTTTGCCGTTCGGTACATGAGGTTGCTTGAAGGCAAGCTCATCGTTCTGGGCTTACAGTTTGCTTGCATATTTCTTTTTCTTATGTTAATATGGTTAATATGGTTAATATGGTTAATATGACGACAATATTGATATCCAAACTGCGGAAATAGTGATGTTAGATTCGCGCCAAAAATGATATCGGAGAGGGACATGGAGAACAAAAACTATCGAAGAAGGATTGTTGACAAAAAACTGGAGACTCTGCTGCGCATGTTTGGCGGAGTTCTGATAGTTGGACCTAAGTGGTGCGGCAAGTCGTGGACTGCTTCCAATCAAGCTAATTCCGAAGTGTTTATTGATGTTGAGGAAAACAAAAGGCGCGCAATGTTAATACCCGAAGCTGTCCTGGCTGGACCGATACCGAGGCTAATCGACGAGTGGCAGGATGCGCCCGTATTGTGGGACACGGCGCGTCGTATGATTGACAAAGAACATAGTCCGGGTATGTTCATTTTTACAGGTTCCGCCGTTCCGGATTTTGCCGGAGGGAAAAAGCCTTCCCATACCGGCACAGGACGTTTTGCCAGAATGCGTATGCGTCCGCTTTCCCTTTATGAAGAAAATATCTCAAACGGGAAAGTATCATTATCCGCATTATTTGAACAAAAACCCTTTGAACCGTGTTCTTCGGAAATGGATTTTCTAAAAGCGTTGCATCTGATATGCAAGGGAGGGTGGCCTGCATCATTTTGGCTTCCTAAAGAAGGCACAACCCAGATTGCCGCCCAATATCTCGATTTGGTCATAAACGAAGACATTAGTAGGGTAGATAATACAAAAAGAGATGCCGCCCTTGTGCGGCTCTTCTTACGTTCCCTTGCGAGAAATTCGGCAACGCCGGTAAAAGCTTCAAAAATAAAGGCGGATGTTGCGGAAAGAGAATGTGGCGACATTTCAGAGCAAACTGTCAGAAGCTACTATGAAGCGCTCAGGAAAATTTTTGTCATAGAAGAACAGGACGCCTGGGCGCCTTCGCTGCGTTCAAGAAGCCGAATCAGGACTACTCCAAAGCGGCATTTTTCAGACCCTTCGTTGGCTGCTGCTGCTCTCGGCGCTACTCCGGAAATGCTAGCAGACGATACCAGAACAGCGGGTTTTCTTTTTGAGTCTCTTTGTTTTCGCGATCTTTCGGTATATATGGACGCTCTGGACGGAAATGTGTTCCATTATCATGACAAAGACGATCTTGAAGCAGACTCCATTTTGCAATTGCCGGATGGGAGATGGGGCGCCGTGGAGATAAAGCTTGGAACTTTCGAATTTGACTATGCAGCCGGTAATTTATTAAGGCTCAAAAAGAAAATAGCCGGGGAAACGGTTCCCCCGTCTTTCCTTGCAATTATCACTGCTTCCGGTGGAATGGCTTGGCAAAGGGAAGACGGGGTATTTGTTATACCAATCGATTGCCTTGCGCCGTAATAAAACTGACTGGATAGCTTTTTGAACCATCTCTACATTATCGAAGATACCGTGAAAAGTCCGGGACAGTGCAGAACTGTCCCGGTTTTTTGTGCTTACTTGACGGCGCTTTATTCGTAAGCCGAGAACACCCGTGACTTAAGTCATGGGATGAATCGGCGCGTAACAGGACCCGTGGATGCAGTCATTGAGAACGAGGAGTATTTTGGGTTGAGCAAATAGCGGAACAACAACGGTGGGATTAGCAACAAACAATCATCGCACCGCGCGGCGTCCTGCCCCCACCCCAATGCAAGCAACTTAAGGAAATCGTTAGTCAAAAAGCACAAAATGAGAGAGTTACATTTGGCGATAATGCGAATTGACAAATGAAAAGCAGCCCAAGGATTAAGTGGACACATTTGTGTACTATTTGATTAAGGGTGTTGCTTCATGAGTAAGATAACCTTCTTTTCAGTCTGCAAGAAAATATCAGACACAATTTCAGAAATCGCTTTTCTCGAGCGATTTAGAAAAATACCAACAGCGTTTACTCGAAATCGTAAGATGCCTTTTTGTGATATAATCTACTTCATAATGAGTTGTGCCAATCGTAGCCTCCAGACTGAACTCGATGAGTATTTTCACAATAAAGGCTGTGATGCAGTGAGCAGGCAAGCATTTTCAAAGGCAAGGGAGAATATCAAGCACGAGGTATTCATTGACCTAAACGATGCGGTAGTCCATAAGTTTGAAACAGAAGATGGCGAAATTGAAACGTATCACGGCTATCGGCTGTTTGGAGTTGACGGCAGTATTATTGATCTACCGAATACAGAGGGTTTACGCGAGCGCTTCGGGTACTCCACGGGCAGCCCTTATGTGAAATTGGCGAAAGGGCTTGCAATGACCGCGTTTGATGTCCTCAACAAGATAACTGTGTTCGCTGAGTTGTTTCGTTACGAAGAGAGCGAGCGCAATAAAATGTTCGACATATCGGATGGTTTTAAAGAGCTTTACCAGGACAAGCTGATTTGGCTATTGGATAGGGGATACCCATCTTTTGCTCTGTTTTCAAGATTCGAAGAAAACTCACAGAATTTTGTGGTAAGGGTAAGCTCCACATCTCTGAAAGAGGTAAATGATGCCAATGAGCCTGATCAGGTTGTGACCGTTACGCGAAATTCGACCACATTAACCCTGCGCGTCATCAATGTCTTATTAAGCAGCGGCGAAGTCGAGAAGCTAGTCACGAACCTGATCTCGAATTTCACCCCGGACGACTTCAAGGAGCTTTACGCAATGCGCTGGGGAGTTGAGACAAACTACAGGTTTCTTAAATGCAAGACTTTATTTGAAGTGTTTACGGGCGAAAGTGAAACTGCTATATTGCAAGACTTTCATTCATCTGTATTGCTAATGAACATGGTCGCCATCGCTGAACGTGAACAGGAAGACGTATTGCGCGACAATGACGCTGTCTGCTTGGGTGAAAAATACGGTGGTTGCGAATATCGTGCTAATAGGTCGAAACTCATTGGAACTATCAAACGCGATTTCGTAAAGCTGATGATATCCAAAAGCAAAACATCAAAGATATTTACTAAATATCGGCTTTACAAGAATATAAAACGATATGCCTATCTCGATATACCTGACAGGGCATTCCCAAGGAACTACGCTAAGAAACATGCTCGAAGGGTTTCCCATCCCAAAAGCACTATTTAGCTTAAGTTGCTTGCATTGCGACCCGCCCCACCACCAACTTGACAAGAGTGCAGTAATAGCAATAGAAATCCCGCAGTATCAACGACTGCGGGAATTCTTAATATTGGCGGAGAAAGAGAGAATGGCATAAAGAGCCGCGATTCGCGGCGTAGCTATTTATGCATTGGCGGAGGAATAGGGACTATCATAAAGAGCCACGAAATAGCGGCTTGACAGCCTATCATTTACCTCTCCCTACACAAAAACCTCTCGCTTTTCCAAGTATCTTTCTGTTTATTCATTTTATTCGATTTTTCTAAAAAGTCAATACCGTTCGGAGAAATAGACATTATCCGGGCGGTATTCTTTATATACAGCACCGGGCCAAGTTGGCCCGATGTCAGCAGAAAACAGAATATCCTCAGTATTTACTGACAAAATCAGCGGGAGTCAGAATTTCCGGCTTTTCTACGTCTACCTCGTTAAAGTCGTCATCACCGGTTATGAACACATCCACTTTCTCAGATACAGCAGAGTATAGGACTGGGTAATCCTTTGAATCGCGTATTGTAAAAAGCCCGGGCTTCGGCTGATCTGGCGTTTGGACAAGCTCGTATGGAAGCTGGCTTAGCAGCGTATCAACCACTTCCACCTTGTCAGGAAATTTGCGCTGTGTGACATCCTTTAGTTCATCAATCACATATGACGAAAGGACAAGGCTATGTTCGGAAGTAACTTTTTGCATCATTTTGTCAATAGTCTGGCCGGGAAACATCAATGCTGATACGAGGACATTAGTATCAATCATTACGCGCATTTCTTTCCTCCCAAACCTCGCTCCTTACTTCCTTTACCAAAGCAACGACGTCCTGCTCATTTTTGAGACCCAACCGTGCAGCTTCGCCCACAAAAGCAGTCTGTGCTGTTCTGAGCGCAACCATAGCGGCGTTTTCAACGATGACACGGCCATTTTCTTCTATGAAAACAACCTTGTCACCATCTTTCACGCCAAGCCTTTTGCGTATAGCAACGGGAATCGTTATTTGGCCGCGCATTGTGATTTTATCGAGTTCCATGAAAAACTCCCCTTTCAGTGTTGCATTGAATTCAATGCAATACTGATTATACACTATACACTACGAAATATCAAGCGCTCCGGGCAAGTTGGAGCTGTTGACAAAGTACCATGTCTACAACAGCTCCCATAATTGGAGCCGTAATTTGATAAAAACACGAATTTTCGGACTTTTGTAGCCAATAGAGAGTTTGAAAATGAGTTTTTTCAAAACAAATCCCTGTAAATTGATTTTGAAAAATATAGAGGTGGTTTGTCAACAGCTCCAAGTTGGCCCGAAGCGGGCGGCCGCCCGAGTTGCAGATCGCCGCCGCCCTTCATTCATTTTTCCGCGAACCCCAAACAAAAAAATGAATGGAGAGCTAAATAATGAAAACGGTCAATCTGCGTGATTTTTACTATTGGCATACGCACGACGAGATTATAGAGGTTTCCGACGAAGTGGCGGCGGAAATGCTCAAAGGCAGGCGGTCAGAAAAAACGCAGGAGCGAGCTGTGCGCCGCAACAAAGTACATTCCATTGATGTAGATGATGGCACTGAGGAAATTGCGAGCATTCATATTGCCAATTCTCCTGATGCAATACTTGAAATGAAAGAGCGTCACTGTCGTTTGTGCCGTGCCCTCAATTCCCTGCCAGATATACAGGGCAGACGGATAGACGCGCACTTTTTCCTCGGCATGAGCCAAGCGGAGATTGCAAAATTCGAAAATGTCACGAAAGGGTCAGTCAGCGTTTCTATCAGCCGTGGGTTGAAAGAAATGAAAACCGCGCTGTTGACAGAATCGGAACTACCCTGTTGCAGTTCATTGTGGTAAAATATAATATACTAACAACACCGAGAGGATGTGTATTCTGTGCGGCGTAATCTGCGATTAGCCTTTATCTTGATTTGCGTTATGCTGCTGGCGTCATGCGGCAAAACTCCTCATGGCGATACAGAGGACGTGAACATCGAAAAGGGGTTTGCGGTATATTTCATTGACGTAGGGCAAGCGGATTCAGCATTAGTCGTTTGCGACGGCGAGGCTATGCTGATTGACGGCGGCAATGTTGCTGATTCGGATTTGATATTCACGTTTCTTCGGGAGCGTGGCATTGAGCGCCTTGATTACATCGTTGCGACCCATGCGCATGAGGACCATGTGGGCGGATTGGCGGGCGCATTGAACTATGCTTCTGTCGGCGTTGCCTTTTCCCCTGTGACAGAGTATGATTCCCGCGCCTTTGGCAGCTTCGCCAAATACCTTGATGAACAAGGCGTTGCGATTGCTGTTCCAAATCCCGGAGACACGTTTATGCTCGGGGAGGCAGAAGTCGTTATTGTCGGGCCGGTTAAGGGATATACCGATACAAACAATACCTCTATTGTTCTGAGGATTGCATATGGCGACACAGGTTTCCTGTTTACCGGGGATGCGGAGCGTCCCTCTGAGCAAGACATACTCGAAGCG
>Ga0099364_10012158_pt1 | contig 11652 bp, 10 predicted proteins | sample TergutTh196P3_FD_73070 | JGI IMG/M metagenome (GOLD analysis project Ga0099364, IMG submission 73070) | Microcerotermes parvus P3 segment gut microbial communities from Pointe-Noire, Republic of the Congo - Th196 P3 | ecosystem: Host-associated > Arthropoda: Insects > Digestive system > Gut ...
GCGCTGGGTTTGGTTTTGGTGTGTCGCAAATGTAAAGTATGAATAAATCAAACGATTTACGAAAAATCCTATCTAAAAACATCAAAAAAGCCCGTTCTGATCTGCATATTACTCAAATTAAGCTGGCAGAACATTCGGAAATTTCGGCCGCCCATATAATTGAGATAGAACAATGTAAAACATGGGTAAGTGACAGGACACTGTCAAGTATAGCGAAAGCCTTAAATAAAGAAGTTTATGAACTTTTACTGCCAGAAAATAACGGAAAACACACCGAAGACGGGCACGCAGTTCTACAACGAACAGCACAAATAATTAAAGCGAAAAAAGATCAACTGCGAAAAAATGCCGAGGAAGTGATGGACGATTTGATTCTGGAGATTATTGGGGTTTGAATTGGATGATAATGCTTCGATTTTTTGGACAAATGTAAAAAAAGAGATAAAAGCCCAGAATACCACTCAGGAATGGATAGCACAGAATTCCGGCATTAGTTTTAATACTTTTCAGGGTTGGATTTCGAAAGGCATATATCCAAGGGTAAACGAAGCGGTAAAGATAGCGAGTTTGCTTAATACGTCTGTTGAATATCTTATTGGTGGAACTATGAGTGACAGCATGAGACCGGTGGATGTTATTTGCCGGAACTTGCCCAAAATTGAAGGGCATTTGGAATTAATTAAGAAAGCTGTTAAGAAGCTTTAAGGAAAACAAAATGAAAACAGTATTTATGGGCTTAGGCTATATAGGACTTCCCACCGCAGCGCTTGTTGCAAGTAAAGGAATTCAGGTTATAGGCGTAGATGTAAACCCGGAAGTTGTTAACACTGTTAACCAAGGCAATGTTCATATTGTTGAACCCGGCTTGGAAGGGCTGGTAAAAAATGTTGTCGCTAACGGCAGTTTGAAAGCCGCATTAAAACCGGAAGAAGCAGACGCTTTTTTTATTGTTGTTCCAACCCCGTTCAAACACAATCATCGGGCAGACATATCGTATGTAGAATCGGCGACAAAAATGGTACTTCCTTTATTGCGTCCAGGGAACTTGTTTGTTATTGAATCTACATCCCCGGTTATGACCACAGAAAAAATCGCCTCGCTTATTTTTAAGGAACGCCCTGAATTAAAAGACAAAATCTACATAGCCTATTGCCCCGAGCGAATCCTGCCGGGCAATGCCCTGCATGAGTTGGAACACAACGATCGAATAATCGGTGGCATTAACCCGCAGTCTGCGGATAAAGCGGCGGAATTTTACGCGTGTTTTGTTAAAGGTACATTGTATAAATCCAATGCCAGAACTGCCGAAATGTGCAAACTTACAGAAAATTCATCCAGAGACGTGCAAATAGCATTTGCCAACGAATTGTCTATGATCTGCAATAAAGCCGATGTAAATGTCTGGGAATTAATTGAACTTGCGAATAAACACCCAAGGGTAAACATTTTACAACCCGGCTGCGGCGTAGGCGGGCACTGTATCGCGGTAGACCCGTGGTTTATCGTCTCTGATTTCCCCGAGCAGGCGCATGTTATAAAGCGCTCCAGAGAAACCAACGATTACAAGGCTGACTGGTGTGCCAGCCGCGTGTTAGCCGCATGTGAGGAATACTCCCGTACCACAGGCACAGAACCGGTAGTAGCCTGCATGGGTTTGGCGTTTAAGCCCGACATTGATGATTTACGGGAATCCCCCGCAAAGTACATTACTTCCCGGGTTATTTCCGAAGCACAGGCGGACGTGTTGGTAGTAGAGCCGAATATAGAAAGCCATAAGTCCTATAACATAATGCACCACGAAGAAGCCTACAAAAAAGCTGATATTGTCGCGTGGCTGGTTAAACATAAAGAGTTTATAGGTATCGCGGCGGACAAAAACAAAATAGAACTTGATTTTTGCGGAATAAGAAAATGAAAAAACTATTGCTTGTATTTGGAACACGCCCCGAAGCGATTAAGATGGCCCCGCTTGTTAAGGAGTTTCAAAAACACCCGGACAAGTTTGATACCAAAGTGTGCGTAACAGGGCAGCACCGGCAGATGCTGGATCAGGTGCTGGAAATATTTGAAATAAAGCCCGATTATGATTTGAATATAATGGCGCCGAATCAGGATTTGTACGACATTACTGCAAAAGTAATGCTGGGGATGAGGGATATACTTAAAACCGATAAGCCGGATATTGTATTCGTGCATGGCGACACTACGACATCTTTCGCCGCCGGGCTTGCCGCGTTTTATCAGCATATACCGGTGGCGCATATAGAAGCAGGGTTGCGGACATATAACCTGCAATCCCCCTGGCCAGAAGAGATGAACCGGCAGTTAGCCGACCGTATTTGCGCTTATTGTTTTGCGCCAACTGAACTGTCAAGAGACAATCTGTTAAATGAAAAAATAAACGCGAAGATAATCGTAACCGGAAATACTGTAATAGATGCGCTGCTTATGGCAGTGGACATTATCAAGAATAAGCCTGAATTGGCGCAAAGTATCTGTGAAGAAGTGGAACAGAAAGGGTATAAGCTGAATGAAGGCAGGAAGATTATTCTGGTAACCGGACACCGCCGTGAAAACTTTGGGGAAGGGTTTTTACATATATGCCGGGCGTTAAAGGAAATAGCTCTTGAGTATCCTGACATTGATATTGTGTATCCGGTACATTTAAATCCCAACGTGCAAAAGCCTGTGTACGAGCTATTGTCTTCTGTAAATAATATTTATTTGATACCGCCGCTTGATTATCTTCCTTTTGTGTACCTTATGCAGCGTTCTTATTTGATACTGACCGATTCCGGCGGGATACAGGAAGAAGCCCCTTCGCTGGGTAAGCCTGTCCTTGTAATGCGCGACACCACCGAACGCCCCGAAGCGGTAACAGCGGGAACAGTGAAGCTGGTCGGGACTGACACGGCGGTTATTGTGGAAGCAGTGCGGCTGCTGCTTGACAGCGAGGCTGAGTACGGCAGGATGGCGCAGGCGCATAACCCCTATGGGGATGGGAAGGCAGCGCAGCGGGTAGTTTTCAGTCTTACATAGCACCTTATATAGAGAAAGGGCTTGACTTTGCTGTTTTTTATCTTTAGTATTAACTTATGAATTTATCAAATATTCCTGAAAAATACCGCCTTGATATCGAGAAAGCGGCTTTTTGCCTGAAAGAAGAGGGGTGTACCTCTGTTTTTCTATTTGGCTCGCTGGTTACAGGAGAATATTCTGATTCATCGGATATTGATTTTGGGATTATGGGATTATCCCCGCGAAAATACATAAGAACTTATTCAAAATTGAATAATATTGTTAAGAACAGATTTGATTTAATTGATTTTGATGAAAACAGAGACCTATACAATTTATTGTATTCCATTGGTGAAGTTGTTGAAATTGGATAGTGCATGAATAAAGATGTAATATTAAAAGTTGATTTTGAAATTTCACAGATAGATAAACTTATAGATGAAACAAAGCCTTTATTACAACTGGCTCATAATAAAACGCCTGACATGGTAGAAACCGCTGCACTTGGATTATTTTTACATTCTTTTTATAACGGCGTTGAAAATATTATCAAATTTATAATTAAAGAGAAATATGGTAAATTACCATCTAGTTACAAATGGCATAAAGAGTTATTAGATTTATGTTTTATAAGGACTAATGATCAAAATGAATTATTTAGTGAAAGCTTAAAAATTATATTGGATGATTATTTAAGCTTTAGGCATTTTATAAGAAATACATATAGCTATAGAATAAAATGGGAACGGATGGAAGATTTGGTTCTAAATATTGACAAGAATTGGAATAATATTAAAACTGAGATTTTGGTATATTTAGAACAGCATAGAAACAGCCAAACAATCGAAGACAAAAAAACTGCGAGTACCGCAAATTAAAGGATAATTTCCCAAACAGTTCGTGTAATTCGTTTATATTGTTAATTTATGCCCTCAAACACCACCCGTATTGCAAAAAACACCCTCGCCTTGTATTTCCGGCAAATTGTGGTAATGGGTGTCTCTTTGTTTACCGTCCGTATCGTATTGCAAACGCTTGGCGTTATCGATTATGGGATACATAACGTAGTCGGCGGGATGGTGGCAATGTTTGGTTTTTTGAGGACCCCTATAGTGGAGGTTACTCAAAGATTTCTTAATGTTGAGATGGGGAAAGGAAACTATGATGCTCTGCAAAAAATATTTTCAACAAGTTTAATGTTACATATCATAGCGGGGATACTAATACTCACCGTTGGTGAAACAGTAGGATTATGGTTTATTGAAAATAAACTTGTTATACCTACAGAAAGGATGGAAGCGGCAAGATGGGTGTACCAGTTTGCATTGTTCGGCTTTATGGTAACAATGTTAAGTGTATCATTTGAAGCGCTCATAGTTGCACATGAGGATATGCAGATATACGGATATGTTGGAGTTTTTGAAGCTGTTGCGAAGCTCATTACCGCGTATTTACTGATAATTGCGGGTGGTGATAAGTTGAAGGTTTATGCAGTATTCAATTTTATAGTTTTTTTTATTATAACTATTTTTTATTATAAATATTGTCAAAAGAAATATCAAGAAGCAAAATTTATATTTCACAATGATATAGCGCTAATTAAAGATTTTGGTAGACATATCGGTTACGTTTTTGTTGCTTCTGCTTTGCTAGTGTTAAGGAAGCATGGTACAAGTGTTGTTCTGAATGTATTCTTTGGTCCTGTTGTAAATGCTGCAAGAGGATTAACTGCTTCTGTTGAAAATGCAGTTTTATCATTTAGAAACAATTTTAACCGAGCAATAGTCCCACAGCTTACAAAATCATGTGCGGGGAACGACAGAAGAAATATGTGGAGCTTGCTTGAGAGGGGAACACGTTTTTCGTTTTTTTTAATCCTAATCTTTTCCATCCCTATTTTATTAAAAACAGAATTTATCCTGAATCTATGGCTTAAAGATGTACCTGAATATACCTCAATATTTGTTCAGTTGGTATTGATTGAGTTTATTTTGGTACATGGGATAATGTTTTTCTTTGGTAAGATTGTGAATGCTACTGGAAAATTAAAAGCATACTACAGCGTTGACTATGTTTGTGCAATACTAATATTCGTTTTCTCTTACATTGTATGTAAAGTTGGATATGCTCCGTATTATGTCTTTGTAATATCTTTGTTAATATTTTCATTAAGCTTACTGGTAAAATTTATCGTAATGAAAAAGTTAGTTGATTTTCCTGTTAGATTTTTTACCCAGAAAGCTCTTTTGCCGATGTTTTTAGTTTTGGCAGTATCTTTTATCCCATTTTATATTGTAAATAAATTTGTTATCGGATCGTTTTTCCAATCTATCGTCATCATAGTTACAAGCCCGCTATGGACTGGTATCGTCATTATGTATATTGGAATGAGAAAAAAGGAAAGGGCAGTTGTGTTTAATTTTGTGAAACAGAAGGTTTTGCGAAGGTGAAAGAGAATCCCTTTAGGCAACAATTAATAATGAAAGGAGCGTTGAGATTATTTGCTCAATAAGAAATAATTATGCAAACAAAAAATATCAAAATAATTATAGGCGGGGATTTAGTTCCCACTGCTGGTAACGAGAAGTTATTTATAGACGGTGATGTACAAAAGCTAATCGGAGATGAATTGCTAAATATAATTAATAACTCTGAGTTTAATATATATAATTTAGAAGTTCCATTGACCGATAAATCTACTCCCATTAAAAAATATGGACCCAATTTAATCGCAAAGACAGAAACCGCTTCTGGAATAAAAAAATTAAAACCAGGTTTGTTATGCCTTGCCAATAATCATATACTAGACCATGGCGATGATGGGTTAAAATCAACATTGGAGATTCTCAAAATGAATGAAATAGAAAATATTGGAGCTGGTGAAAATATTGACATCGCAAAAAAAACATTTATAAAGAATATTAACGGTCTGAAAATAGGTGTTTATAATTGCGCTGAACACGAATTCACAATAGCTGGTAAGAATAGAAGTGGCGCTAACCCATTTGATGTAATAGAGAGCTATAAGCATATTAAGGAATTACGGAAAGATTGTGATTACTTAATAGTTATTTATCACGGTGGTAAGACATCTTTTAGATATACAAGTCCAAATTTACAAAAATATACCCGCCATTTTGTTGACAGTGGTGCAGATTTGGTTGTTTGTCAACACAGTCACTGCATAGGTTGTGAAGAAAAATATAACAACGCAACTATTGTTTATGGGCAGGGTAACTTTATTTTTACATATCAAGAAAATGAGTTTTGGCAGACTGGAATGTTAATAAATATTGAGGTGTCAAAAGATAAAAATAATATAATCAGTTACATACCATTTGTAAAGGAGCATGATATAATACGAATGGCCAAAGGTACTGTAAAAGATCAAATTATTGATGAATTTATGAAACGTTCTGAAGAAATAAAGCAAAATGGTTTTATAGAAAAAAAATATGCAGAATTTTGTGTTGATTATGTTTTAGAGTTTCTTGTAAATGCACATAGTATTATGGGAGTTAACAAATTAGTTCGTTTATTGTGGAAAGCAGCAAGAAAATTGTTTAGTAATGATGTATTTACTAAATTTATTTCATCCTACAATTTACTCTATATATTAGGTATCATCAGATGCGAAGCACTCCATGAAGTATTTGTAAATGGTTTAGAAACGATGTGGTTACAAAAGACAAGGAAAAGGGGAGTACTTTAACATGAAGCAGATATTTCTTAGAAAAGGAATCATTTGCAAATATACCTGTACTAGAGATCATATTCGGCATGATACTTGTGTAGGAAATCCAATTTCTCTGTATCTGTACTAAATAGGTATAGTAACATGTTAGTAAATATATATAAATTACGATATTACTTATCCTCATTATTTGGGAGAGGCTGCTATAAAATTTGGCCAAACATAGCAGGAAAATATTTAAGAAAAAAATACATAACATTATTAGATAAAACAGAATATGCTAGTGAACAAGAAAAACTTGATTATCAAATTAGTAAACTCCAACAAACCTGTCAGTATTCGTATAAGTATATACCATACTATAAAAAACTGTTTGATCAAACTGGATTTAATGTTGATAAATTAAAATATTTTGATGAATTGGAGAAAATACCATTTCTGACAAAAGAGATCGTACAAGATAATATAGATGATATGGTATCTATTTTACTTCCACGAAATGCTCTAAATTATGTCACTACAAGTGGTTCTACGGGTACTCCATTGGGGATATATCGCACATGGGAATTGGTTATTAAAGAACATGCATATACCTATCACATGTGGAAACGTGTTGGTTATGGACTGAATAGCAAGTTAGCAGTACTTCGTAAAATGCCTACAGGAAAGGGAGGTACTTATTTCAAGAAGTCCGGGAAGTTGTATTTATCGCCTTATCATTTAACTGATGATAATATGTCACAATATATAGATGTATTGCGTGAGTTTAAACCGGACTATTTACATGTATATCCTTCAGCAGTGTATATATTGGCTGATTTTATGAGACGATACAACATTGAACCAATACATTCAATAAAAGCTATTTTAGCTGGGTCAGAAAATGTCTATCCGTATCAACGAAAACTAATTGAAGAGGTCTTTAATTGCCGACTGTTTGGTCATTATGGGCATAATGAACTAGCCTGTGTGGCTGGAGAATGTGAAAAAAGCAACGATTATCATATTCATTGGCAATACGGTTATACAGAAATACTTAATGAAAATGGGAAACCGGTAAACCAGGAAGGAGAGTTGGGTGAGATAGTTGCTACCAGTTTTGATAATTTTGCAATGCCGTTTATCCGATACAAAACGAGAGATATAGCAAAAAATACACTGAAAACTTGTCTTTGTGGTAGAAATTACAAGTTAATTTCAGGAATCGAAGGGCGTATGCAGGAACTGCTCATTACGAAATCTGGTCATTGTGTCCCAGTAACGGGGACATCTGCTATACATTCCAATTTGAAGGATCGTTTGCGCCAGTTTCAGTTTTTTCAAGACGATCCGACATATTGTATTTTTTATGCGGTAAAACAACCCAATTTCACCGAAGCCGATGAAAAAGCGATTTATCGCGTGTTGAAAGAAAAATATGGAGAAGAATTGGAATTCAGAATAAAATATGTTCCTGAAATTTTACCGGCAGTTTCTGGTAAGCGTGGGTGTGTAATTCAAAAATTGCCAATACGCTTTAATGATAATATCAATAATGATTAACAAATAAACGTTTCAGAGAATAAATTTTTTATTTGTGCAATTAAAGATGACAACATTCCATGTTTTGATAAAAATAATTCGTTTCAGGATGATTCGTGCTTTTTATATTAGAATTTATAGATTGCATGACCATATTTTTGATACTCATATTAAAAACACTCGCCTTGACGATAAGTTATGGCTTTTTGCAGATGTGAATAAACTTGATATAACAAAAATAAATCACGAGTACGCGCAAGAGCTTCTGCGAATGTGGGAAAATCACCGTTTTGATTTGCTCGGTTCAGGTTGGGTACGATGTGGTTTCATTGATAATGCCCCTGGCATAGAAAGTTATCGCTATTCAGCAACTACATTGGTGATAGATGGTGAAGGAAAATGGCTAGATAAGATTCTTGCGAAGAAAAATGTGAAAAATGCAAAAAAAATATGGAAACTCATTACAGGTGACTACCAACCGATCGATTGGCAAAAAGATTATAAGAGCGGGTTTCGTTGGAGCGTTAAAACATGGTATCGAAATATCAAATGGACTGAGAGCCCGTTAGGTGTTGATATTAAGGTTCCTTGGGAACTTTCTCGGTTGCAGCATCTGCCCAGAATGGCTGTTTTTGCCCAGATGTTTCCTGAGAGCAAGAAAAAGATAACCGATGAGTTTCAAAACCAATTGCTTGATTTTATTGCACAAAATCCGCCGCGAATGGGGGTTAACTGGAATTGTACGATGGATGTTGCAATTCGTGTTGCTAATATGACTTTGGCTTATTCGCTATTTTGTACCGATGGATGTGTCTTTAAAGATACCTTTAATAAAGTTTTTTTATCTTCCGTCTATGAACATTGTCAGCATATTTTTACAAATTTGGAATGGAGCGCATATTCTCGTAATAATCATTATTTAGCAAATATTACCGGGCTTCTATTTGGTGCTGCTATGCTTCCCCCGTCAATAAAACAGAAAAAATGGCTTGGTTATGCTAAAAGAGAGGTAAAAAAAGAGCTAATAAGACAGTTCAATGCTGAAGGTTCTAATTTTGAAGGCTCTACGGCTTATCATCGCTTAAGCAGCGATATGGTTGGTTACGCTATGGCATTAATATCCCGTATAGAAAAACGGAGTTCAATACCGGAAATAGCGGATCGTTTATATGGTGCTGCAAAATTCCTTGAAGCTGTCACACGTCCTGATAATAATTTTGTACAAGTAGGGGATAATGACAGCGGGTTATTTTTTCATCTTTCTCCAACTGGTAAAATGTTAAAAGCTGAAGAAGCAAAACAATTGTACGCTTCACTTTCAGGTTATGTTCCTGAACAGAAAGAAGAATTATATATTGATGAAAATATGAATGACGGGCGACCGACTATATCTGCTTTGAGTGGGTTGTTTGAAAGCGATGATTTTTGTAGTGAAAAAGATCAATATCCTTTGGAATATAGCCTTGTTCGTGTGCTTTGCAATGGAAGAACCATGCAAAGCGGGTGGAAGGTTCCCATGGTATCTCCGTCAACGGTACTTCATTCTGAACTTGAATTTCATCATAAACAGGAGATATTGTCTGGGGGAATTCCTCTCCTTTCAGGTCTGAAAAGCATTGCCTTTCCTGCATTTGGTATATTTATATTTCATTCCCATAACCTGTATCTTTTAATAAATGCTTCTGATAACGGGCAAAAAGGCAATGGCGGGCATGCCCATAATGATAAGCTCTCTTTTGAGTTAATGATAAACGGCAAAATGATATTTCAGGATCCAGGCACATTTGTATATACTGCATTGCCTGAATTGCGTAATTTATATCGCAGTGTAAATTCCCATAATACGATTCAGGTTGGTATAGAGCAAAATGAGTATGCTAGTCTATTTGGTATGAAAAATCAATCGCGGTGTACTTTGCTTTCTATTTCTTCAAATTTTATTTGCCTAATTACAGAATATCAAGGCGTAATTCATATGAGAGAGTTGACTATTGAAGATAATAAAGTAATTATATTTGATTGTTGTAATAAACAATTTGATCCAAGAATAAAAATACATCAAACTACGGTTGGTTATGGGAAGTTAATAAAAGTGATATAGTAATTGAGAAAAATTTCGGGCAAATAAATGTATATAAAAATCGTATTTAAATAGAAGAAAATCAGATGATCAGAAAAATAAAAAATTCGTAAGTCTGTGTATATATTATTATTGAATTTAAAGGAATCTCTAAAAACTCATTGAGCATGAAAAAATATATAAGAAATAGTGTTTTTGGATAATTTTACTATTTTTAAAGCCATCGTCTAAGGCGGATGGTACGTAAAAAAGGTTATACCTATTACTCTTTCAAAAAGTTACTTGACGAAAAGAATAATATATAATATAAGGGAAAAAATAAAATGGCTAGAAAAGTAATATTTATAGAAAAACAAGTCATACCAAAAATATGTATGCTTTCTATTCACGCATTAGGAGATAACCGTATTTGTAAATATTCTGATTCTTTTATTTCATGTGGTTATAAAGTTATTAATTTTCATTTTGGTGGATATGAAATAAAAATAAAAGGACAAGAAATTCAATTTCCAATAAGTAATAACCGAATAATAAAAAGATTATATTTATATTCTGGTTTTAAAATAATAAAATATTTAAAAGGTTTATTTTGCAAAAATGAGTTTATAATATTTCATATACATGATCCGATAGTACTAAATTTATCAAGTATACTAAAACGACATTTTCCTATTTCATATATTATTTATGATAGGCATGAGTATTTCGAAGATTATCGAACATTCAAGTATATAAAGGAAGCAAGGTTTTATGAGATTATTAATAAAAAAAACATTGATTTATTGGTTACTACTTGTAACGAAATGAAAAAAAAGACATCCTTTTTATTTAAGGATGTGAAATGCATAACAATAAATAATTATCCCAAAAAAGATAGTAATTTAAATAGAGAAAATTTTATAAAAGCAAAAAATAATATACTTACCCTTTCTTATGTTGGATCTCTGAATTGGAAGGGTGATAGAGATATACCATTAATACTTAGATTAGTAGATGCCATAGAGAGTGTTGGGATAGATTATCGTTTTTATATAGCTGGAATTTGTTATGATAATGAGCTTCTTGCTCAATTTAAACTAAGAGAAAAAATAACAAATAATAGGTTTTCATTTTTGGGACAAATTCCACGAGATGAAACAATAAAAATCACACTACGATCACATATTGGACTAAATTTTTTATACCCATCTCGGTCTCACAAACAGTTTCACCCGCCCAATAAAGTATATGAGTATATTTATTATGGAGCAATTCCATTTATTAGGATAAACATCGCTGATATACATATTGAAGAATTCACAGATTATTCTTATGATGAAAATACTACTGAAGAAGTTAT
>Ga0099364_10012159_pt1 | contig 11651 bp, 8 predicted proteins | sample TergutTh196P3_FD_73070 | JGI IMG/M metagenome (GOLD analysis project Ga0099364, IMG submission 73070) | Microcerotermes parvus P3 segment gut microbial communities from Pointe-Noire, Republic of the Congo - Th196 P3 | ecosystem: Host-associated > Arthropoda: Insects > Digestive system > Gut ...
CATCTGGGCCGTGAACCCTGTGTCGACTATGGAGGCGATGTTTTCTCCGTTGAAGTGTGTTGTCAAAAACTCGTCCACGGTTATGCCGAGTGAAGTCGGAGCCAGGCGTTTATCTTCGTTTTTTTCCACGTAATCTCTGTTGTAGAGCGTTTCCACTATGGAGGCGTAGGTGGAGGGGCGTCCCACCCCTTCTTCCTCCAGCGTTTTTATGAGCGTCGCCTCGGAGTAGCGGGCCGGCGGCCGGGTGAAACGCTGTTCTTTCTCGGCGGATATAAAGGTCAGCTTCTCGCCTTCCCTGGCCGGTTCCAGGCGTTCGCCCTTCAAGTCGAGGGGCCAGACGGAACTCCATCCTTCGAAGATCATACTTTCTCCAAGTTGCCTCATGCCGACGCGCCCGGCGTTGGCCATAAGCGTGGAGTTGGCGACTACCGCGTTCGACATCTGCGATGCCACGAAGCGCCTCCAGATAAGGTCGTACAGCTTGAACTGCTCCGGAGTGAGCGAATTTTTCACGGACTCCGGCGTCATTGCGACGTCCGTCGGGCGTATGGCCTCGTGCGCGTCCTGACTGCGTCCGGTGGCCGCGTAAACGTTGGGCTGTTTGGGCAGGTAATTCTTCCCGTGACGCGAGGCGATATGGGCGCGGCAGGCCTCGATCGCCTCCGCGGCAATTCTGAGGCTGTCGGTTCTCATGTAGGTGATCAGTCCCACGTGGCCGCGCCCGGAGATGTCGATTCCCTCGTACAGATCCTGCGCGACGCGCATGGAGCGGCGGGGCGAGATGCTGAGGCGGCGCGCCGCTTCCTGCTGCATACTGCTGGTTTTGAACGGCGGCTGTGGCTTGCGCTGGCTTTCGCGCAGGCGGAACTCCGAGACCACAATGTCGTTTGCCTTGACTTCCTCCAGTATGGCCTCCGCCATAACGGCGTCTTTTATCAGCAGGGGCAGGCTGTTTTTCCACAGGCTTTTGCCGTCCAGCCTGTCGGCTTTCATTTCATAGAAGCGCCCGCCTTCGGCCTCGGCTTTCACCGTTACGTTCCAGTACTCCTCGGGGACGAAGTTCTCTATTTCCCGCTCGCGCTCGCATATCAGGTTGAGGGCCACCGACTGAACCCGCCCCGCCGAAAGGCCGTAGCGTATCTTATTCCACAAAAGCGGGGAAAGAGTGTATCCCACCAGGCGGTCCAGTATGCGTCGCGCCTGCTGGGCGTCCACTTTGCGCCGGTCTATGAGTTCGGGATGGGCTACCGCGTCGCGCACCGCCTTTTCCGTTATCTCGTAGAAGCGGACGCGGCATTTGTCGTCCATCGAAACATCGAGGAGTTCGGCCAGGTGCCAGGCTATGGCCTCCCCCTCGCGGTCGGGGTCCGAGGCCAGCAACACCGACTTCGCCTTTTGCGACAACGCGGTCAGCTCATTTTTGATGTCGGCTTTGCCCTTTACCAGAATGTACTCGGGAGTGAAGCCGTTTTCTATGTCGATGGCCATGCGGCTGCGCGGCAGGTCACGTATATGGCCCACGCTCGACTTTATGACGTATCTGGAGCCGAGAATCTTCGACAGGGTTCTGGCTTTGGAGGGGGATTCCACTATCACCAGAGTTTTGCCGGCGGCCGCCGTCCCGGAAAACGCCGCGCCCGTTTTGGCAGGGGCCTTGACCGTTTTCGCGGTTTGGGATTTTTTAGCGCCTTTGGTATTTTGTGCGGAAGCGGACGCGCTCTTCTTAACGGCCATAATCAATCAGCAAACCCACGGCCTGTATGGAGCGGCTGTGGAAACAAACCAAAAAGGGATTTTAAACGACGGGTTCAGCGTCACCGCGTAAAAAAGAAACTCGAAAGTCTGAGCGTCTACCTCCGCGCCGCTGATGGAGCCCAATGTCACAGCCTGCTGCACGGCGCTTTCCGTCACGCCGGGCGGAACCGAACGGGAACCCAGAAGGGCGTAAGCCATTGACCGCGTTTCCAACGAAAGATAACGGCGTTCGGTCCGGTTGAAAATTCTTCGGGCGCTCACTTCGCGTTCCGGCGCAGAAGCGCTGTAGCTCAGGTAATTTTTATCCAAAACGTCCTCCCCCTGGGGAATGCCCACAGGCTCCCCTTGCCGGCAATTTTTCCGGATTTTCGGCGACAGTTATACCACAGGAAACGCGTCAAGGCAAATTTTTACCGCGGCGGCGCCATCTTCCTTACCTTGTCGCCGGCCATTTCCAGCAGTGTTCGCCCGGACATAAGCAAGGGCATGATATCTCCCAAATCTATGTCGCCTTTCAGGTCGTACCGCAGCTCTTCGATCAGGCGCGACAGGACGTTCAAAGCGACGACGGCCTCGTTTTCCTCCGGCTCCACGACGGCGGACGTCTCGGCTTTGAGCGCGCTTTCCGCCAAAAGCAGGAATTCTTGCCCCTTGATCGGAACCATCGAGCGCATTCCCGCCTGCTGCAGGACGGACGCCAGTTGATGAGTGGAGTCGCGCTCGCCGTGTACCACGAAAAACAGGGGGTCCGTTTCAAAATTTTGAGCCCACGCCAGCAGGTCGTCGCAGTCGCCGTGAGCTGAAAAACCGCCTATTGTATGCACTTTGGCCGCCACCGCCACGTCTTCCCCCGCTATGCGCAGCTCGGTCGCCCCGTCCACTATGCGCCGCCCCAAAGTCCCATAGCCCTGGTATCCGACGAAAATGACGTGGTTATTGGGGTTCCAGAGGCCGTGTTTCAGGTGATGGACTATGCGCCCGCCCATGCACATGCCGCTGCCGGCTATGACTATGCAGTGATCCACGCTGTTGATCTTGCGCGATTCCTCGGGGGAGCTGACGTAGTTCAGGCCCAGGGGGGCGAAGGGGTCTCCCCCTTTATCGACTATGCGCCGCACCTCTTCCGAAAGGATACCGGAGTAACGGCGATAAAGCTCAGTGGCTTTGACCCCCATCGGAGAGTCGAAAAATATCGGCAGATCCTCCGATATCAAACCGTCCCTCTGCATCAGCAGGAGCTCGTAGAGAATGCGCTGCGCCCGGTCAATGACGAAGCTGGGGATCAACACCTTGCCCTTGTCCATAAGAGCCTGGCGGATAACGGAGCGGAACTCGTTCCTGGTGTCGGCCAGGTCTTTGTGCCTGCGGTTGCCGTAGGTGGACTCTATGAGGACGTAATGCGCTTTTTTGACGGCGGCGGGAACAGGTTCCATAATGGGTTCCATTTGCCCCAGGTCGCCGCTGAACACTACGTCGACCTCTTTGCCGTCCTCCTTCAGGGTAAGGGAGATTACGGCGCTGCCAAGAATATGGCCGGCGTTGTAAGCGCGGACTTCCACGCCGGGAAGCACTTCGTTTTCCGTTTCGTAATCAACGTGGGACAGCAGCCTCAGGGCGTCTTCGACGTCATTGACGTTGTAAAGAGGCTCCTCGGGAGGCAAACCTTTTCGGGAATTTTTCCTGTTCATCCAGGCCGCCTCTTCCTTCATAAGGTGCGCCGAGTCGCGCCACATGACGTTCAGGAGTTCCGAAGTCGGCTTTGTCGCCCATATCCTGCCTCTGAATCCATGCTTGACCAGAAAAGGAACGCGCCCGGAGTGATCCATGTGCGCGTGGGTAAGGATGACGGCGTCCAGTTCGCCCGGGCTGATGAACATTTCTTCCTTATTTTTTTCATCTTCGTCCTGCCCCTGATGTATGCCGCAGTCCACGAAAATTTTTCTCCCCCCGCACTCGACAAGATAGTTGGAGCCGGTTACCTCCTGTGCCGCGCCTAAAAATTTTATCTCCATAGCGCACCCTCCCAATACTAAAGACTTAAAAACTTTCTTAACTGCCGCAGAACTTCGTCGAAATCCAACGGTTTGCCGATATGTCCGTTCATACCTGCTTCAAGGCTTTTTTCGACGTCCTCCCGGAAGACGTTCGCGGTCATCGCGATAATCGGAATTGTTTCCGCCCCGGGAACATCGGAAGCCCTTACGCGGCGTGTCGCCTCGTAGCCGTCCATTTCGGGCATCTGAACGTCCATGAATATCATCTCATACTTTCCCGGAGCGCTGCTGAACATTCGGACAGCCTCCGCGCCGTTTTCCGCGCAGTCTATCTTCAGGCCGGTCGGCTCAAGCAGCGCCAAAACAATTTCGCGGTTGATTTCGACGTCCTCCGCCAATAGAATACCGTGCCCCGCGAAGATGTCGGCGTTGTCCGGCGGCGCGTCGTCCGGCTGTTCCTGTTCCGGTTCCTGTTCCTTTCCTTCGCCCCGCCTCATCCGTATCGTGACTGAGAACGCGGAACCCTCGTTGAATTCGGATTTAACCCGGATTTCACCGCCCATCATTTCCACAATTCTCTTGGAAATCGAGAGCCCTAAGCCGGTGCCCCCGAATTTACGCGTGGTGTCGCTCTCCGCCTGCTGAAAAGACTGGAACAGGCGGCTCTGCTGCTCGGGACTTATACCGATTCCCGTATCGGTTACCGTGATTTGTATCGCGCACACGCCGTTTTCCTCGCCCAGCAAGCGCGCGTCAAGGCTGATCCTTCCTTCGTCCGGCGTAAATTTTACCGCGTTCCCCAATATGTTGGCGATGACCTGCGCCAGCCTTTGGTCGTCGCCAATCAGATAATTCGGAATGGCTTTGTCTATGTTCAGCGTAAACTTATGTTTTTTATCTTCAATACGAAAATGGACGACGTCCACAACCCTTTGAAGCATTTTTTCAAAGTTGAACTCCGCGGGCGAGAGCTCAAATTTTTCAGCCTCGATTTTCGACATGTCCAAAATGTCATTGATCACGCCAAGCAGATGCCGTGACGCGTCCTCAATTTTCGCAAAGCAGTAAATCATTCGTTCTTTGTCGGGCGCGCCTTTTCCGATGGAGGTCATGCCTAAAACGGCGTTCATGGGAGTGCGCATTTCATGACTCATCGTCGCCAGAAATTGGCTTTTCGCCAAACTGGCGCTCTCCGCCTGTTTCTTTGCGCGTATAATATCGGTCGTATCGTGGAACAGCATCATCGCCGCTTCCAGTTGTTCGTCCTGACCCGTCATCGGCGTAATTTGGATGTCGTAATCTTTAGGGTTATCCCCGCCGGAAAGGTCGATGGAGGAGGTGACGACAACCGTATTTCGCCGCCTCATAGCAAGGTCGTAGTTCGTTTGTATAAAATCGACCCATTCCCTGGAGCCCAACTGGGCGAAAATTTCGGTAAAATGCCTGCCGCTGACCAGGCCGGAACCGACTATCCCGGTCGTTTTCAAAAAAGTATTCGTGAGGTAGGAAAAGCGGCCGTCTTTATCGAACAACAATATAATATCCGCGCTGTTCTCCAGCAGCAAGTTCATGTTGCGTTCCATCTTCCCCCGCTCGGACTCCAGCATGGAGCTTATCGACGTTCTCGCGGCCAGCATCGCCTTGTTGCGCTGGAGTGTGGATTCCAGGTTCCGCAACTGGCGCTTGAGATGTTTGTTTTCTTTGATTAATTCTTCGTTTTTGTCTTCAGGCATAAACACGTTCTTTTATCGGCCGCTAAAGTACGCAGCCGACAAAGGTAAAGTTGTGAAAACGGTTTACAAGCCTGCCGTCTTTATCGTATACCGGACAGCACTCTCCTCCGGAGTAAGCAAGGTGCCAGGGAATCTGATCTCCGATAAGTTTTTTCGCCGCGTCGATTTCCGCCATGGGGTCCATCGCCAAAACCATATTCCTCCCCAGGCATGGAAACGTGATAATCCCGTTCGCTTCGCCGGCTCCCAAAAGTTTTTCCAGCGAATTTTCCGCCGTATGCAGAATGTCTTCAACGTCCATTCTTCCAATGTACAGCGTGCTGCCTTCGGGCATGACTCCGCCGCAAGCGGCGGAACCGTCTTCATTCAACCCATAGATGGCCCGGGCCACCGGTTGAGTGCCGTCGCCGTAATCCACCACAAAGGGCACGGAACTCATTCCCTCGATGCCTTTGCCCGACACCAGCCCCATGGATTCAAAATAATCGCGGGCGGTCATGTTATTGACCTGCCTGAGCAGACACCCCTCCGAAGAGGTTATCACCGCCTGCTGTTTTCTCAGGTTTTGCTCGGAGGTGGAGGTCACGACAAACCGGGGGGTTACATTACCGGAGATCAGCAAAAAGGATAAACAATCCCTGAAACACTCGCCGTTATGTATTGTATAGGTGTTGCTGTATTCCGCCGTGTCATGGTCGCAGCCAACGGTGCCGAATATCGGCGCGCCATCCAGTTCTTTATCCAGGGCGGTCAGCATAACTTCGCCACCTATTTCAAACATGGGGAGAAAAGCCAGCGCCATTTGGGCGGCTTGCCCCAGGTCGGACTTCGCTTTCCGCGCCGCGGCGCTTATCGCCCCCTCCAAATCTTCCCGAAGAGAGCCGGTTACCGAGGTGACAAAGCAACAGTCATCAGCCGTCAGCACAGTGAGGCAGAAAAGCATTGTGCCGGCTTCCTTGTTGTTGGCGTTCGTCAGGGTTGTGCACCCTATAACGTCAAACGGGAGGGCCCCGCAGATCTCTTTGACCATGCCCGCCTCCACAAAATCGTAGCTGCATGTGATAAATCCCACAGAGTTCTTCCGGGCGTTCTTCTCGAGATCGAGCTGGTTGAGAATTTCCGAAACGGCGGCCGCCGGTTCATCCAACTCCAGGGTCCAAGCGTTCATGATCTTCACAGCTATTCCTCCTTAGTTGTGTTGAGTGATACAATTTTAACCGATTAAAGAAATTTATGACAGCTTGAGCTTGAGAATTGGAGAATGGAACGACAAGGAAAGGGCATAAAAGCCGCGACAGTCAACATAGGGACTCGCTGAGAGGACGGATAAAGTCATGATCACCATTTTGTGTCCTTGTTACAATGAAGAGGAAGCAATACCGATTTTTTTCAAAGAGATAATTCCTGTTATGGAAAATATCGGCGAGCCCTTCGAACTGATTTGCGTCAATGATGGCAGCGAAGACCTGACGCTTGAAGTCTTGTTGTCCTTTGCGCAAAAGGACGGACGGATCAAAATCGTGGATCTTTCCCGCAATTTCGGTAAAGAGGCCGCCTTGACGGCAGCAATAGACCACGCTTCCGGGGATGCCGTGATACCTATCGACGTTGATTTGCAGGATCCGCCTGAACTGATACCCGAAATGATAGTAAAATGGCGCGAGGGATACGAAGTGGTTCTGGCAAAACGCTCCGACCGTTTAAGCGACTCATTCATGAAACGCTTCTCAGCTCAGCTTTTTTATCGCGTCCACAATAAAATTTCCAAGCCTGCGATTCCGGAAAATGTCGGTGATTTTCGCCTCATGGATCGGTGCGTCGTGGAGGCGCTGAAGACTTTACATGAATACCACCGCTTTATGAAAGGGCTTTTCGCTTGGGTTGGGTTTAAAACTTGCGTGATCGAATACACCCGCCGGGCGCGTGTTGCGGGAGGAAGCAAATTCAACACGTGGAGGCTTTGGAAGTTTGCCCTGGAGGGTATTACTTCTTTCAGCACGTTTCCCCTTACCATGTGGCTTTATATAGGCGGCGGGGTTTCCTTCTGCGCTTTTTGTTACGGTATGTTGATATTTTTCAGGACGTTGGCCTACGGAGTTGACCTTCCGGGTTACGCCTCGTCAATTTGCCTGATCCTGTTTTTCGGCGGGCTGCAGATGCTGGGGATCGGAATTTTAGGCGAGTACGTCGGGCGGACCTACATCGAAAGCAAACGGCGTTCTCCTTATATCGCGCGCTTCTGTTTCCAGAAAGGTGAACAAGGAGCACCGTAAACTGGAGATGTACCAGTCCGAACGCCCCAATTTTCCTTTTGGGGCATTGGGTTTGAGTTGCTCCCTTTTTTACGCCCTGGGCTGGCTCCTGAGGTCGCAGTTTTAAGGTTCACAATTCCATGCTGAGGAGGCTGTGGTCCGAGTTGCCCCCTATTTCTCTATTTCCTTGCCTGTGCGTAAAATTTCTTTGACAAACGGGTTATCGTTTTGTATCTCGGCGGTGGGAAACGCTATTGGTTCAAAAAATATTCCTTTGTAACCATGCGTTAAACCAAGTAATTCCTTAAGAATATCCACCCGTCTGTAACCACGTTTGCCGCCGAAATTATCGAGAAAAAAACAAATATCTATATCACTTTGCTCGGTTGCTGTCCCTTTGGCGTAAGAACCGAAGCATGACTTAAATCTCTAACGCACGAACATGTATACAATGTTTTCTCCTCTGTAAGGTTTCGCGTCCTCCGCGAGCAGGCCGGCGCTGCTTGCTCTTTCCCGCAGGGAGCGTTTTACGCCCTCAGATTTTCCGGAAACGTCACGGCCTGCGAGCCAGGCGTTTTTCCCGTTGATTCTCTGTATTTCCAGAATGAATTCCGGCCTGTTGTACTTGGCCGGGTTGTCTAGGTATTGCCTCAAAAGACTGCCAACGCTGTTTTTCGATTGGAGTATAGCGGCGGAGAGTCTTTCTTCGCCCATGCCCATATTGTCGGTGTAGAACATCAAAGCGGCGCTCTTTATGCCGCGCAGTTCGCCGATAACTTCCGAGGCTTCTCTTGCTTCGTCCGCTCGTTCGATACGAACGCCGCTGGGGTTCGCAAAGCTGTTGAAGTTTTCGCGAAGTCCAGCGATTTCTTCCCGCAGAATCTTCAGCTCCAGCAAAACAGTGTCCAGTTTATCCAAAACAGCAGCGGCATCGCCTTCTCCGCTTGCGGCCTGAGGGGTCACAACGAAAAACAGCGCTGCCAAACATACAGCCGAAAAGAACCCCGCCATGAAAATTCTGATTTGTCTTGACATCAGTAATCTACTTTCTTGATTCATTGTCCAAGGAGTTTTATCGGCTTGTTGACTACCATCACGAACACTACTTGCTGATCCAGATATCCTCTCACATCTTCCAATTGTACCCGCCACACGCCCTGGTCGTTTTGCCCGGCAACAATTTGAAAAGCGATGATGTCTCCGGTTGTCGTCTCTTTTTTGGCCAGTTGGCCATTTGATGTGTAAAGACAAGCCGTCCAAGAGCGGTCTTTGGCAAAATCAACAGGAATTTGGCTGTAATCGACATGGCCCAGAACTCTTTCCGAGACGCCGATGACGACGGTAGCGTTGCCGGTTCCGGCTAAGTCCACCCCAAAGCCTCTGGAGCGCGCATCTTCCATAATTCCCCCAGGGCGATCCACGATATCCATATTGTCGATGTCGTGTTTTTTCATCGCAGCCACCCGATCCGCGTTGATGAGAGGCTGAGCCATGAACCATCTGTTCCATTTTTCAACGGCTTCCTGGTTCTTTTCCTCCTCTGTCTTGGGTCTTTCATCAACCTCAGACGCGGTCGCGTGGTTGCGATATCCCGGCTTGACCGCTTCAATATCCGTCCAATAGTATATGCCGCTTTGAGGGATTCCGATCCGGCACGTCAGCGTTTGGGAATCGAAAGTGGTAATTTCCACGGTAACATTCATCGGCAGAGCGAAGATCCGCTCCTGATCGTACATGCCTTGCAAGTATTGCAAGGCTCCGCTAACGGCGTAATCACGGGCTTGGATAAAATCGCCCTGCCTTTCGGCGGCAAAGAACCCCGGTTGCGTTACAGCCGTTTCCGCCGCCCGAGCCGGCACGACGGCAGAAACCGTCACGGCAAATAAAAACAGGCATAAACATTTCATGATACATTTCATAAAAGTTTTTCCCCTTTTGCATGTCATAACAAACGGGACGCCGTCAGTGAAAAAGTAAAAACAGCGTCCCGTTTGTTGTTTTATTGTGCTGTTAACGCTTCTTCTTCGCGTCTTCGGGCGAGCGCAGCCACCATTCCACGACAAGGCCGGACGAGACCATGATGGAGCTGTACGTTCCGACCACGACTCCCACTAGCATGGCGTAGCTGAATGTTGCGAGAACCGGACCTCCCCAAACGCACAGGGCGATGATCGGGAAAAGCGTGGTAATCGTCGTGTTGATGGTACGCGAGAGAGTCTGGTTGACGGAAACGTTCACAAGGTCCGTTATGCCGGTTTTTTCCAGGCCTTTCCAGTTCTCGCGCAGGCGGTCGAGGATGATTATCGTGTTGTTGAGAGAGTACCCCACGATAGTCAGGATGGCCGCGATGAAGGAGGAGGAAATCTCCATCCACATCAGGCTGAAAACCCCCAGGGTCAGTAAAGCGTCGTGCACCAGCGGAACCACGCTTATCACGGCGAAACGGAACTGAAAGCGCACTGTTATGTATATCAGTATGCCGACAAGAGCGGCCGCCAGACCTATGAAGGTCTGATTGCGAAGCTCCCGGCCTACAACGGGCCCGACTTGTTCGTAACCCAGCACTTTAACGTCGGGATAACGATCCGTGAGGACGTTTATGAGCTGCTGACGGCTCTCGTCGGTGTCTTCGTTGGTTCTTATGATGGTTCCCCTGTCGCCGAAATCCTGAATCATGGCCTCCCTGGCGACAACGGCGGCGACCACTTCCCGCACCTCCCCGACGTCGGGACGGTTGTCGAATTCGACCTGCACGACGTTACCGCCCGTAAAGTCGATACCAAAATTCAAGCCCCTGAACGTTACAAGCCCCAAGCTCAGGACGCACAGAGCCACACTCAAAATTATCGCGTGGCCGCGCCATTTCATAAAATCGAAGTTCGCGCGAATATTCATCGCCCTCGTCCCCCTTAACTTTGCTTCAGGGCGTATTGCCGCTGTTTCATGAAAATCTGCAAAAAGGCGCGCGTCACAACCACGTTGGAAAAGACGCCGGCCACAAGGCCGATGGACAAAGTGACGCCAAACCCGCGGACAGAGCCGATTCCAAAGAAGAACAGGACGACCGCCGCTATCAAAGACGTGATGTTGGAGTCCATAATTGTGACAAACGCTCTGGAAAAGCCGGCGTCAAGGGCCGCGAGGGGCGTTTTTCCCGCCTTCAGCTCCTCTTTGATGCGCTCGTTTATCAGGACGTTTCCGTCAACGGCCATGCCTATGGTAAGGATAATGCCGGCTATGCCCGGAAGCGTCAAAGTGGCGTTGAAAGCTATAAGCCCCGCGAACACCAGAAGCACCGTTACCATCAGGGCGATGTCCGCCGCGAGGCCGTTGAAGCGGTAATAGGCCAGCATGAAGATTAAGACCGCTATCGTGCCGGCAATGCCCGCCTGAATACCCTGGCGTATGGAGTCCGCGCCGAGGCTGGGGCCCACGGATCGGTTTTCGGCTATCTCGACGGCGACAGGCAGAGCGCCTGCCCTAAGCATAATCGCGAAGCGGGCCGCTTCGTCGACGTTGAACCGTCCGGTGATCTGCGCGCTGCCGTCTCTGATGTGGCTGTTGACGACGGGCGCCGAAATGGTCACCCCGTCAAGAACTATGGCCAGTTGTTTGCCGACGAGCCGTCCGGTGGCTTCGGCGAACGCCCTGGCTCCTTCGCTGTTGAAGGATATCGAAACGGCGGGCCGCCCCCAACTGTCGGAGGTGCGCACCGCGTCCGTCAATTCGCCGCCGGCCACCAATACCCCGCCCAAGAGATAAAAACTGGGTTCGTCGTCATCGCCGCGGGAAACGATAGTTCCGTCAATGGCGGCGGCGCGCTCGGCGAAACGGCGTTCGACGCCGTCCCACGCCTCCAGCGCCGCATTCCGGCGCTCATGAGCGCGTTCATAACCCTCGTCGTCGTCGTAATTCCT
>Ga0099364_10012160_pt1 | contig 11650 bp, 6 predicted proteins | sample TergutTh196P3_FD_73070 | JGI IMG/M metagenome (GOLD analysis project Ga0099364, IMG submission 73070) | Microcerotermes parvus P3 segment gut microbial communities from Pointe-Noire, Republic of the Congo - Th196 P3 | ecosystem: Host-associated > Arthropoda: Insects > Digestive system > Gut ...
ATCCATCCATTTCAGGCATTACTATGTCAAGCAGAATGATGTCGGGCAAATGTTGTTCTGCTGTTTTTATGGCATCACGTCCGTTTATTGCAGCTCTGACTGTGTATTCTGGACTAAGGATTTTTGTAAGTGCTATGATATTAGAGCTTTCATCGTCTACAATGAGTACGCTGTTTTGCTTGGCTTCATTTGCACTTTGATATGCCGTAATCTTGTGGGGTTTATCAGGTTGCATCTTGTAATCCATATGTATCCTATGTTTTTTTATTGCGATTTGACTGCAAATGCATTTCTACGCGTTTTAAAAGAAGTTCTTGTGAAAATGGTTTATATATGTAGTCTGCAGCACCAAGTTTCAATCCCCTTGCCTCATTTTCAGGGTCAGCCATCGCGGTTAAAAAAATGACGGGAATATCCTTTAGGTCATTAGAGTTTTTCAGTTCGGTAATTACGGCATATCCATCCATTTCCGGCATTACAATATCAAGCAAAATGAGATCGGGTAAATGTTTTTTTGCCGTATTTATGGCATCTCGTCCGTTTATTGCAGCTCTAACAGTATATTCGGGACTAAGGGTTTTTGTTAGTGCTATAATATTAGAGCTTTCGTCATCTACAATGAGTATACTGTTTTTCTTGACTTCAACCATATTAGCTTCCCATTTTCTTTTTGAGTTCGTTGAGTGTTTGTATTGCAGACTCAAAGTCAAAGCATTCTATATGTCGAGCAAGTTCCTTAGCTTCCGGTACGGCGTGAATATCTGTTAGACAATTCATGCAATCAGGGTTTCTGTCTTCAAGCAGCAGTTCTAATTTTTCAAATAATACAGATATTTGTTCGCAACTTAATGGCTCTGTGTTTTCTCGTTCTGCTAGTTCTTTAAGCATAAGCGGATTCAATTCCTCAAGAACAGATGCCAGTTCGGTTTCAAGAAGCAGCATTTTTTCTTCGGGGATTGTTAGAGTTCCCTCCAGAATCAGAGCCTCGATTTCTGCAGCAACATTTTGTAAACAGGCTTTACCGATAAAGCCTGCGTTGCTTTTCAATGTGTGTACCAGCCTGTGAGCGAGTTCCTTGTTACCCTCGGCAATAGCCGACTTTATTTCATTATATTTAGTTTGATTTTTCATAACAAAATTGATTCTAAGTGTCTCTAACATCTCATTTTTTATTTGCTCCTGTTCGTCTTCATCTATGACAGAAGTGCTTACAGGAGTTAAGAATTTTAACAGAGTGTGCCACAATTCCTGTGATGTAAATGGTTTGCCTAAATGTTCAGGCATTCCGTGTTTTTTGTATTTTTCAATTTCGCTGGTCATAACATTAGCGGTTACCGCTATGATCGGAGTTCCGGTATTAAGTGCTGTTATTTGTTTTGCGGCTTCAATACCATCCAATACCGGCATGAAAATATCCATCAAGATCAAGTCGAAGGGCTTTTCGTTTTTTTTCAAACGCTCCTTAACTTTTTCCACACCCTCTTTTCCATTATTGGCTACTATCGCCTGCAGTCCTACATTCGAAAGATGCCCGCACATAACTTGTTGATTCATGAAATTATCGTCACATACTAAAACCAGCCCATCGAAACATGGTTGTTCGATTTTATTAAGTTTTATACGGTCAGACTCATCTTCTGATACGACTATTGTCTCAAACGCTATTTCAAAGCTGAATGTGCTGCCGACTTTGGGTGAACTTTCTACTATAAGTTTCCCGCCCATAAGCTCTACGATACTTTTTGTTATTGAAAGTCCAAGACCTGTGCCGCCATAATTGCGTGTTGTGCTAGAGTCTGCTTGTATAAACGGCTCATATATTCTAGCTATTTGTTCGGGAGTCATACCTATGCCGGTGTCTTTTACCTCAAAGTATACCATTGCATGGTTTTCATCTATACTTTTAACCAATGCCGAAAGCCTAATAAAGCCTGTTTTTGTAAACTTAATGGCATTGGAAAATAGGTTTAAAAGTGCTTGATAAAGCCTCATGGGATCTCCCAGCAATTTTCTGCCCGGCAAAGGTTCTGCATATACCCTCATATCGAGACCTTTATCTTTAACATCAGGCAGGGTAACAGATTGACAACGCGATATAATCTCCTGCAAAGAGAAAGGTATTTTTTCCATCTCCATTTTTCCGGATTCTACTTTTGATATGTCGAGAACATCGTTTATTATCCGTAGAAGCCATAATGTATTATCCTTAATTTTTACTAAATAATCTTTCACTTGCTGTGATAAATCTTTGTTGTTCATAGCAAGCTCTGCAAATCCCATGATGCTGTTCATGGGTGTGCGTATTTCATGACTCATAACTGAAAGAAAATTACTCTTTGCTTCGCTTTCTTTCTGTGCTTTTAAGGCCACTTCTCTTAATTCATCATTTTTGCGAATTGAGAATGCACCAACGATAATCGAACCTGCCATTGTCACCAAACGAAATTCACCCTCTGCCCAGTTTGCCTGCTCAAACATTGTAAAGAAGACAAGGTAGCCCGCACGCTCTCCTTCAACCATAAGCGGAATATAACAAAAGCTCTTTTCTCCCAAATCTGTGGCGGGGTGCTTATCAAAATAAAGCGTTGCTTCTTTTTCATAGAAGCAACCTGTCTTTTCTGCCTCGTCAAGGATTGGTTTTACATCTTCATATAATAACGAGCGGCCAAAAACCTTAGGTGTATTTTCGCTTATTACGCTTTCATGGGTACAGAGTAGAGATCCGTCTTGCTGAAACTCTAAGATGATTGCCCTATCTGTTCCTGTGAAATCACGCAGCTCGAAAAGTGCGTTGTTGATAAGCTCGTTAAATTCATATGGCTGTGTAAATGGTACAGAAAACCTTGATATAAACTTCTGTGTGCGAAGTTCCAATTCCTTTGTTGCAAACATTATATCTTCGCTCATTTTGCGAGAATAAGCACCGGCAATGATAGAGCCTGCCATTGTGGCTAGGCGAAACTCACCCTCTGCCCAGTTTGCTTTTTCAAACATGGTAAAGAAAACGAGGTATCCTGCCCTGCTGCCACCGATAGTTAAAGGAATATAGCAAAAACTCTTTTCTCCTAAATCTGTAGCGGGATGTTTATCGAAATATTGTACCGCTTCTTTTTCATAGAAACATCCTGTCTTTTCTGCCTCGTCAAGGGTTGGTTTCACGCCTTCGTATGGAAGAGATCGTCCTAACACCTTTGGAGTATCCTCGCTTATTACGCTTTCATGGGTACAGCGTAGAGAACCATCCGGTTGAAATTCTAGAATGATAGCTCTGTCTGTTCCCGTGAAGTCACGCAGCTCGAAAAGTGCGTTATTGATAAGTTCGTCGAAATTATATGGCTGTGTAAACGGAACGGAAAACCTTGAAATGAATTCCTGTGTGCGAAGTTCAGATTCTTTTGCTGCAAACATTGCATCTTCGCTCATTTTGCGAGAATAGGCACCTGCTATGATAGAGCCTGCCATTGTGGCTAGGCGAAACTCACCCTCTGCCCAGTTTGCTTTTTCAAACATGGTAAAGAAGACGAGGTATCCTGCTCTGCTGCCGCCGATAGTCAACGGAATATAGCAAAAACTCTTTTCACCCAAATCTGTTGCAGGATGCTTAACGAAATATTCCACTGCTTCTTTTTCATAGAAACATCCTGTCTTGTCTGCCTCGTCAAGGGTTGGTTTCACACCTTCATATGGAAGAGATCGCCCTAACACCTTAGGAGTTTTTTTGCTTATTACACTTTCATGGGTACAGCGCAATGAATTACCCAATTGAAATTCTAAAATTATTGCCCTATCTGTTTCTGTAAAATCACGCAGCTCGAAAAGTGCGTTGTTGATAAGTTCATCGAAATTATATGGTTGTGTGAATGGAACAGAAAACTTTGAGATGAATTCCTGTGTGCGAAGCTCAGATTCTTTTGCTGCAAACATTGCATCTTCGCCCATTTTGCGAGAATAGGCACCGGCTATGATAGAGCCTGCCATTGTGACTAGGCGAAACTCGCCCTCTGCCCAGTTTGCTTTTTCAAACATGGTAAAAAAGACGAGGTATCCTGCCCTATTGCCGCCGATGGTCAGAGGAATATAACAAAAACTCTTTTCTCCCAAATCTGTAGCAGGATGCTTAACGAAATATTGCACCGCTTCTTTTTCATAGAAACAACCTGTCTTGTCTGCCTCGTCAAGGGTTGGCTTTACACCTTCATATGGAAGAGATCGCCCCAACACCTTAGGAGTTTTTTTGCTTATTACGCTTTCATGGGTACAGTGTAGGGAACCATCCGGTTGAAATTCTAGAATGATTGCCCTATCTGTTTCTGTAAAATCACGTAACTCGAAAAGTGCATTATTGATAAGTTCGTCGAAATTATATGGCTGTGTAAACGGCACCGAAAACTTTGATATGAATTCCTGTGTACGAAGTTCCAATTCCTTGGTTGCAAACATTGCCTCTTCGCTCATTTTGCGAGAATAGGCACCGGCTATTATGGAACCTGCCATTGTGGTTAGGCGAAATTCGCCTTCAGCCCAGTTAGCCTGTTCAAACATTGTGAAGAACACCAAGTAACCCGCCCTGTTACCTCCGATAGTTAAAGGAATATAACAAAAACTCTTTTCTCCCAAATTCGTAATGGGATGCTTGGCAAAGTACCGTGCTGCTTCTTTTTCGTAGAAACAACCTGTCTTATCTGCCTCTTCAAAAATGGGTCTCTTGTCTTCATAAGATAACACACGTCCTAGCACGCTCGGTGTTTTTTCATTTTTTATGTTTTCGTAGGTGCAATGCAGAGAACCGTCTGGCTGAAACTCAAAAATAATTGCCCTGTCTGTTCCTGTAAAGTTACGCAGCTCGAAAAGTGCATTGTTGATAAGTTCGTCGAAATTATATGGCTGTGTGAATGGCACAGAAAACTTTGATATAAATTCCTGAGTGCGTATATTTTCTGTATTATCCATGTTTATACCTCTATCTTAACTAAGTCTTTCTATAATACTTTTATATTTTCCCTGATCTACGTTTTCACGCAGCCACACGGTAAGCCCGTCATCTAGGTTGTATTTATAACTTTCTATCTCTTTCATCGTCTCATCTATCTTGTCAATGTCATAATTTTTGCAGGCATCAAGAAGTTTGACAAGCAGCGTATCGTCAGGCTTATCCTTGATTGGTTTATTCTCTTTCCCACTTTTTAGAATGGCATTTTCTATATTATTCAAAAGCTGATAAATAATATCAAGAAACTTTTGATTATTGGTATTTACAAAGTCATAATCTCCTGCTTTAGCTGCTTTTTCTAGAGTTTCTGCCTCATTTCCTGCTTTTTCTGCGAATATGCCGCGGCTTGCACCTTTAATGCCATGAACAATTATAGCATATTTGTTCAGATTATCAATATTTGGTTCTTTGATTGTGTCAAGAAGCGGTAGTGTATTACTTAAATAAGATTGTAATACCTTAAAATAAGCATCTTCGTCGGAACCAAAATGTGTTATTCCTTTGTCTATATCCAAACCGGGAATATTTTCTTTGAATATAAGCCTTTCCTTTTTGTGTGCTGCTTCAATGTTTATTGTCTGATTAGGCAGCAGGTTTTCTGCTTCTTTGTCTCTTACCCATTGTTTCAAAACAGCATCAAGACGAGCAAGGTTGATAGGTTTTGAAATAAATGCTTGAAAGCCTTTGCTTAAAAACATTTCTTCATTTCCTACGATGGCATTGGCTGTAAGAGCAATGATTGGTATTGTTTTAGCATATTCAGTATTTATTTTTTCCCTAATAATTTGGGTTGCCTCAATTCCATCCATTCCAGGCATCATGTGGTCCATAAAAATTGCGCTATATCTCACTTTTTCGCTGCGAATGGCATCTATAGCCTGCTGTCCTCCGGTTACACAGTCAATTTTCATCCCATAGAGTCCCATTAGCCCCTTTGCCACATCGAGATTGGTGGGATTATCGTCTACCACAAGCACTTTGGCATAAGATAAGTTGATACGCTGTATCTTTGCTTTTTCAAATTTTTGAATAGAGTAATGAAAATTTTTCAAGCTTTCTATCACATGCGAGTCGATTGTGATGTCATTGACATATTTTTGCCTAATTTTCATTGTGAAAACGCTGCCTTTTGTATATTCGCTTTCTACTGTTATCGAACCATCCATCATCTCGGCGACTTTTTTAGAAATAGAGAGACCGAGACCTGTTCCTTCGGTTCTGCGATTGGCTTCATTGTAATTGGTTTCTTCCATTTGACCATAAAGAGTGAAAAGTTTGCTCATATCTTCATGCTTAATGCCAATGCCGGTATCTTTAACACATGCAGTTAACCAAACCGTGTCTTTGTCATGCTCGCTTCGCTCGCATTGCATACTCAATTCAACGGTTCCCTCTCTGGTAAATTTAAAAGCATTGGAAAGAAGATTGTTTAATATTTGCTTTATTTTGAGTTCATCGCCGTAAAGATAATTAGGTAAATCTTCCTTAATATTTAGAATAAGTTCAATGGGTTTTTCTCCAATATACAAAACACTTTGTGTAATAGTGTCGTTAAGAAGGCTTGGAAGATCGTATTCGCGTGGATGTAATTCCAATTTGTCGGCCTCAATTTTAGATATATCTAAAATGTCGTTAATTAAATTCAAAAGAGTCTCGCCGGCTCTATGTACTTTTACAAGATTTGAATATGTCTCTTTGTCAAACTGTGCGGTTCCAAGGGTCAATTCAGTTAATCCAAGTACGGCGGTAAGAGGAGTGCGCATTTCATGGCTCATATTGGCAAGAAAGGCACTTTTAAACTTGGAGCTTTTTTCTGCTTCTTCTTTTAGCATAGCAATTTCTTCAAATGGTTTTTTGATAAAACCTGAAGCTATAATTGCTGCTATTAGGCTAAGTAATAAACTGACTAATCCAACCACTATTAGCCCGCTGTCAATATATCTGAAAGGGCTCTCCGGAAGTGGTGCAACAACTCCTAAAATCCAACCTTCTTCTGACCCTATAATAGGCCGGTAAGCGCATAATCGGGGTACATCGGAAATAGAATAGCGGATTATTTTCGCTTCTTTATCCAATGCTTGCCTGATATTATTTGCCATTTTTTCATTTAATGGATCGATTTCTGCCATGTCGATAAAATCAACTCTGTCTCGCACCCATAATGCTTGCCTAATATTACCTGCCATTTTTTTATTTGATGAATCGATTTTTGCCATGTCGATAAAATCAATCCTGTCTCGTACCCATTTCGGGCGTGGATTTGCTATAAGATGCCCTTCTGCATCATCCATGAATATATGGCCTGTATCCCAAATTGAAAAAGTCGAAAGCAAATCCGAAAAATACATATAAGAAAGCGTAAGTATTAGTATTTTATCATTCATTTCCGGCAAAGGAGTAATCAAATAAAACAAAAGGTCATCTGACGATGGAATAGTGGATGATATTACTATTTTATCCTGAGATGTTTGCGGTATGTATTTATCCTCAACTAATTTAGGCAATGTCTGCAATTTGCCGGTCGAAGCAATAAGTCCACTTTTTTTATCCCAAACCGCTATTCCATCAAATTCGGGATACTGTTTTTCCATGCCGGTTAAAATATATTGCCATTGTATATTTTTAGACACAGACAATAATTGAGCTGCTCCGGCAGCTTTTAATTTTAAGGCATTAATCTCACTACTTATGAAATGATCGGCAATATCAGATATTAGCATCAGATCGGCTTCTTGGGATTTTTCGACATGGCTTCTTACAGTAATAATACCAACTAAGACACTGAAAGAGATGATAATCAGCGTGGTTAGAAAAATGATGAGGATTGTTCTGATTCTAATAAACATTAGTTTGTCTCACCTCTTAAATAAAAATTACCAAGTTATATCAACAAAAAGTACGAATTGTCTTCTGTCAAACAAAAAAGTGTTTTTCTTTGGATTATTCAGTTTATGTATAATAGTATCATTTTTTAATGAGTTAGAGCAACAAAAGAGTAATAAATAGCAAAAATAGCCTCATAAATGAAAAATAATCTTGACGACATTTTCATCTACATATGATTTTACACTAAATAAAGAATAATAACCGCTATATTTTAAAATAAACGCCATTTTATCTCGTTTTTAGCCTTTTTTGAGCTATTTTAAGCCTTAATTTGGCTTTACTTATAGCCGAACTTGATAGTGAGCGGCAAGGATGTCGTAATGACGGGGTGGAATCCCATTTGATTCATGGAGGAATCGGTGAACTTTTTAACTTCTTCCAATTTGCTATATTCTCTATATGCAAGATCTAAATTTCTACCTTTATCTTTGCCAAAGTTGATGTTTTCTGTTTCGAGCTTTTGACTTTGAAATTTTACATTATGGGGTAAAATTCATAATGTTTAATATACGGGTCTTTGAAAACGGCATTTATGTAAGAACGAAAACCTTAATTATTTCAGGTATTCATCGTTGTATAAATGCAACCCGTAGTATTCCCTAAACAAAAATTACGGTGTAAAACCCTGATACGGAGATCAGGATAAGAAAAAACAAAGGAGTGTTTTTATGATTATTAATAATAATATAAGTGCTATTAACTCTAATAGAGTACTTAAATTCAAACATTGGGACGTAAACAAATCAACGGCAGCATTGTCCTCAGGTATGAGAATCAATAAAGCCGGTGACGATCCTTCAGGACTTGCAGTATCTGAAAAAATGAGAACGCAAATCCAAGGCTTAAGACAAGCTACAAGAAACACCGAAGACGGTATGTCTTTTTTACAAACTGTTGACGGCTACTTGGATCAAACAGTTAATGTTCTTCAGAGAATACGTGTTCTTGCAGTACAATCTGCAAACGGTATTTATTCTCAACAAGACAGACAACTTATTCAAGTTGAAGTTTCAGCTCTTGTAGCAGAAGTAGACCGTGTGGCATCTCAAGCTGAGTTTAATAAATTTAAACTCTTACTTGGAGATTTCGCATCTACAAACCCATCATCAAGTATGTGGTTCCAGTTGGGAGCAAATATGTTCCAAAGAATACGAGTTTTCGTAGGAACAATGACCGCCCAAGGACTAGCAATAACAGACAGAACCGGAAGAATCCTTACCAATTTGAGTACGGCAGACGGTTCAACAAGAGCTATAGGAATTATAGATGATGCTTTACACAAAATCGCTAAGCTAAGAGCAGACATCGGTGCATATTCAAACAGATTAGAATTTGCAGCTAAAGGCTTAATGAATGCTTATGAAAATATTCAAGCATCTGAAAGTCGAATTAGAGATGCTGATATGGCTGAAGTTTTTGTAGAGATGACTAAGGATACAATCCTTGCTCAAAGCGGAACTGCAATGCTTGCACAAGCAAATATGAGATCAAGACTAGTTCTCCAATTACTTGGCAGCTAATTAGTATAATTTAGAATATAAATATTAACCTTAACTAAAAGGGAATACGAGAATAACCCGCTCAAAACGAGCGGGTTATTTTTTTGTCTAAAATATTTGAGAGTCAAAACGTCTAATACATATAATCTGAAGAACCCAATGGAAAAGCAACGCCCACTCTTACAAATGGAGCCGACATATCAAGCCCAACTCTTACCTTTTGTCCTCCCGTGTTTTCCATATCAGATTTAACACTTGTTCCTTTATATCCAATTTCACAGAACAATTTCATGCTGCCGTAATCTTCACTATAAGCATATGCCAAACCGGCTAAAGCCTGCCATGTAAATCCTGCAAAAGTATAAGACTCATGGCCTCTATAGAAAGTCCATGAATACCCTGCTCCACCTGAAACGAAAAACGACATTGGTGAATAGTCGCCAAAAGGGAAATTTAGAGTAATCATTCCCAATACAGGAACCGAATAAAAATTTACACTTGATACAACAGCTAAATCCAAATTACTTTCATTAAAAAATTCAGATTCTCTTTTTTCTGAATTAATCCAACTAAAACCTGATTCAACCCCTACCGAAAATATTCTATTAATTTTGTAATTAAACTTTACGGCAGAATCAAATCCAACCTTATCGGGAGCATCGGGATAAGACACCCCTAAAGCTACACCAATTTCCGGCACTTGAGCTTTAACTCCAAGTGCAGCAAAAACAACTAAAATTGTAGAAAACAGTACAACAAATTTTTTCATTATTAATCTCCTAAATAAGATACTTTAATGCCAATTAAAGCATTTAAACAAATTATGTCAAGATTTTCTTAACACTTTATTTAGACCTTAAATTTGTCGTTAAAGATTAATAAATTTTGGGTAATTTTGAAAAAATTACATTTTTAGGGGGGCTAAAAATGTAATATTCTTTGTCCAGCTTTTTGGGGTCAGAGCAAGTTTGACTAATAAATAGAGAACCGCTGATTTACGATGAGTTAATCAGCGGTTCATTTGGCACTTTATTTAGCATAAAAATTTTTTATGCTATTGGGATTGTGGGATTGCGTTTATCATTTGGGTAATAATTGTATCTAACATACCATCGTAATGACTTTGATCTGGTTTAGTTACATAAATACCAGTATTTACAGCTCTCCCGCTTCCTAAGTTTGAACCATCTTGTGCACGTACTATTCTATAGCTAACGCTAGAAGGAGGAGGACTTGATACTGCATTTAAGTGTATAACCGCATCTATAGTACCTGTATAATTTCTTACCCTTGGTGCAGGGGGTAGTGCAGCCGGTGTTGTAATCTGAAATACTGCATTATCAATATGGATAGGTCTTCCTCCACCCAATATTCTAAGAATTTCACTGGTATCCTGCCCATCGGGCACATTTCTTCCAGAACATTCTCCAATAATAGTTATTGTGTTGCCTCTATTGAGAGCCATAACCTTATTCGTTTCAGAAAGATTAAAAAAGACAATTACTGAATCGTTTCCTACACCTGTAAGACGGATAAAAGGACTCCCTTGGGAATCTCTCTCAATTCCGGCAATAGCTCCTGTTACTTTAAGTTGTCTTCCACTAAATAATTGGTCAGCTCTAGGTTCGTTTGCTTGATATTCTCTCGCCAAGTTGGCGGCACTTATTGACTGAACCTGTGCCTGTTGGTTAAACAATTCCTGTTGCTGTTGGTGTCTTCTTTCCAGCTCACTTCGCTGTCTTACTATCGCACCTTGTTCGTTATCCCATCTTTGCCAATCTTGCAATTCAGCTGCAGAGGCTATAGTAAATTTACCGGTCTCGACGAGTTTTCGGGAAAAACGCATTCCAACTTGGCTATTGTTCGAAACAATCCCTACCTTATTGACTCCACTCAAGTTCAAAGGAAGCCCTCGTTCATGTCTAGATCCCGTTTGACATCCAACAAAAAGACATAGAACTGTTAGCATTAGAACTAAAACAGAAATTTTTGAAAAATACTTCATATTTTTATACTCCTAAATTTATAAATTTTATTTTCACAGAGTAATCTCTGTAAATTACGTTATTGAATGGTCTTGTTTTTAATTTATACAAGTATGCTAAATAGTAGATAGTTTGTGACACAAAACCAACCACTGAAAACTGACAACTTAAAATTTTTAAAAATTTTTTGATTGATTTTTTAGAATTATTTATAGAGTTGACTGACTGACTGACTGACTGACTGACTGACTGACTGACTGACTGACTGACTGACTGACTGAATGACTGAC
>Ga0099364_10012161_pt1 | contig 11649 bp, 9 predicted proteins | sample TergutTh196P3_FD_73070 | JGI IMG/M metagenome (GOLD analysis project Ga0099364, IMG submission 73070) | Microcerotermes parvus P3 segment gut microbial communities from Pointe-Noire, Republic of the Congo - Th196 P3 | ecosystem: Host-associated > Arthropoda: Insects > Digestive system > Gut ...
AGATATGCACACCCGGCATTCTTAGGCAACTACGCGAACCGCATCAGAGCCCAGTACCGCTATCTGACCAAGCAATACAGTACATTGCTCGCCTATTCAGAGACCGTACGCAATAGCAATAGCCCATTGTTAAGCAAAATCATATTCATAATCCTCGAAGCTCTTTCGTTATATAAACTCAAGCAAAGGGAAGATGCTATAATTGCATTGACTGATGCATATCATTTGTCCGCGCCCAATGGAATCATCACTCCTTTTACGCAACATGCAAAAGATATGCGAACTCTCACCAGTGCCGCTCTTAGAGCAGATGGTTGTACCATCCCACGACCTTGGCTCGAAGATATCAACCGAAAAGCTTCTGCATTCGCACGGCGGCAGAGCCATATGGCTATGGAAAGCAAGGCGATGAGCATTGATGACGCCAAGATAATTCTCACAGATAGAGAAACCTGTGTCTTAAAAGACCTCACCCAAGGTTTGTCCCGCACAGAGATTGCAGCAAGCCAAAACATATCAATTAATACCGTTAAAATGGTCATCAGCAGCATCTATGACAAACTATATGTCAACAATTTGCACGATGCTTTGCGCATAGCAATTATGCAAAACATTGTGTAAGCATTTTTAAGCTACGCCAGCAATCCCCGATAGTTTCGGTGTTAAATTGTTCTTTTTTTGTCCAGATTCTTGTCTTTGTACAGCAGATATGGTATTTTAATTCTACAATGTTCAGTAAATCAATTGTATTTGCTGAACTTTTTTTCAGGTTTCATTTGTAGGTGGATATATCTATGTTCAAGAACAAAAACATAATTCTCAATTTAATAACACTAGCCGCTCTTGCATTGGTGCTGCTGGTGTCCCTGCGGCCTGCATACGTGTCATCATCGCCGCAGGATTTTGTAGGCGATGAGCACGTAAGTGCTCGAAGTTTCATAAGCATTGAATCAACCCCCATCATTATACCGGACATTTATATGGAGCAGGAACTCTCTGTGGACACCGAAGCACCGGACGAACCGGATATTCCCGTGCATAATCCCGTCGAAACTGCTCCAGGAATTGATGCACTCGATCTCACCGATTCATTGACCCTTTCTATCTCCATTGAGAGATCCGATGGCAACGAATCAAACAGCGATGACGAATCGGTCAGCAGTCTCGAACCGACCTTGGATGTTTTGCTCGATCGAGACGTTCTTACCAAACTTACCTTTGAAAACGACACACAAATCACCATCAGCTCAACGGAAGAAGTCCACTCAATATATTTAGTATGGGACACGCCACCCAAGAAATGGCATCTGATAGGCTACGGGACGCAGCATTGTGGCGAAAACGGGTTTGTACACGAATACGTAAATTTGGCAGCACCGAGTACAGAACTAACAATTTCGATCCCTGACAACGATGCTGCCCTGTGCGATATATATGCTTTCTCTGAAGGCTCCCCACCTCAATGGGTGCAAACTTGGCAACCTCCTCTATCCCAAGCGGATATGCTGCTGATTCCAACCCATTTTGAAGATGAGTATTTGTATTTTGTCGGTTTGCTGCCATACTATGCAGGCGAGCTGGGTTACCGCATCCAAATAGCATTTATGACAAACCACTGGAATGAGCCGCCTCGCACCCATGAGATGCTCGACGGGTTATGGTTTATGGGGGTTAGGCATTATCCTGTTATAGGCGAGTTCGATAATTATGATACCGATTCAATCGAAGATGCTCGAGAATTGTATGGACAAGAAAAATTCATCGATTACCAAGTTGAGCTCTTGCGCAGATTCAAGCCGCAAGTGGTGATAAGCCACGATCTCAATGGCGAGTACGGGCATGGTGCACACATGCTTGCAGCTAGCTCGCTGCAAACAGCAGTCGAAAACGCTGCAGATAGCACATATCATACAGCGTCATACGAGCTATATGGTGTTTGGGATACACCAAAACTATATTTGCATCTATATTGGGAAAATACAATCTCAATGAATTGGGACATATCGTTGAGCAGGTTCGATGGTGCTACAGCCGCTGAAATCGCAGTTGCCGGCTTCGATTATTATCAAATCAAGCTACATCCCTTAGCCACTGTTCCAAGTATTGGTCCCTCCGGTCATGTTTTTGGTCTTGTTAGAAGCACTGTGGGTGCAGATTCCATTGGCGGTGACGTGTTTGAAAACATCTTCACCGGTTGACAGTAATCAGCCCCATCTCCTAGTTCACATCAGCGTAGGGCAGGATATGGACTAATTCGCCCTTATCACCCTTATGATATCGGCTCGAAATACTCTGCGCTGCGCTTGCACAGCGGACAAACAAAGTTTTCCGGCAAGGAATCGCCTTCATATTCATAACCACAGATTTTGCATACAAATCCTTTTTTCGCATTGTTTCCTGCTTGCATCTGTGTGGACACATCGTTTCTTTCAAAGGATTCTGTTATTGCCTCGGCTAAGGCATCGATTTCTGTCAATTGCGCAACTGTCAAACTGGACTTGATGCTTACGATATCACCAACAAAGGTGATATCTTTGCATTTCTCGAATTTTTCTCTAATAAGCCCTCCGCTCGTGGCAGCCCATGAACCATTTTCGATAATTGCAATAGAGCGGTTTTGCAAATTATGCGAAACCAAGTCATTGAGCAATGCTTCCATGGTTACAAATATCCCGGCATTATATGTCGTGGACGCGAACACTAAATGGCTCCACTTAAACGATGCTGCGACAACTGTGGATGCAGCAGTGACCGATACATCGAACATTGCTGTTTTCAAACCATTCTCGCGCAGTCGGCAAGCCAACACTTCCGCTGCATTTTCCGTGTTTCCATACACCGAAGCATATGCAATCATTACGCCTTCTTCTTCCGGAGAATAATCGCTCCACAGCGCATATTTTAATAGTATCTTGCTTAGTTCCTGCCGCCAAACAAATCCATGGAGCGGACATATCATATTTATTTCGATATCCGACGCTTTACCGAGCAATGATTTCACCTGAGTTCCATATTTCCCGACTATATTTGCATAATAGCGCCTAGCTTCGTCCATGTAATCTTTATCAAATTCCACTTCATCAGCGAACAGTGCTCCGTTTAGCGCACCGAAGCAACCAAAAGCATCGGCAGAAAAGAGGATTTTATCTGTGGAGTCGTATGTTACCATAACTTCCGGCCAGTGAACCATGGGCGCCATCACAAAGTTGAGGACGTGCCTACCGGTGCTTAAGCTGTCCCCTTCTTTTACAATGCTAACACGGGAATCAATATCGATGTCGTGGAACTGTTTCAGAAATCCCAGCGTTTTTGCATTGCAGACAATGGTTATATCGGGGTACTTGTTGATAATGTCAATAATAGCTGCGGAATGATCAGGTTCCATGTGTTGCACTATAAGATAATCGAGTGTTCTATTGTTCAGCGCTTCCGTTAGGTTTTCCAAAAAACGCTGGCGCACCGCTTTATCAACCGTGTCAAAGAGCACGGTTTTTTCATCGGTCAAAAGATATGAGTTGTAAGAGACTCCATCGGGGACGCTATAAACGCCTTCAAACATTGCCAAGCGCCTATCGTTTGCTCCGACCCATACCAAATCGCTCGTGATTTTTCTAATACAATGCAAGTTACCCTTCCCCTTTATCGTGTAATTTAGCGCTAGCTCGCAGATAATCGCTGCGAGCTAGCGTTATGAAACTATATATCTGTTTTCCAAAGCCCATGAAGATTGCAGTATGCATAGACAGCTAGAGGTTTATCCTTGGTGACGCTGAATGATACTATGGCATCTTCGCCGATTTTCAAAGATTTCCGTTGGCCGCCCTGTTCTGTCTCCACATAAACAAAGGATATGTAGTGCTCCGCCTCCATTGGATGCAAGACGCTACCAACTTGAACCGAGATGTTGTCGCCGGAAACGGTCACATCGGGCAGATGCTTCTCATTGCTGGCATCTTCGGTATTCGGGATGAGCTCATGCATTTGTTCTCCGCAGCAGGTCAATGGGATGCCTTTGTTTTCAATTAGCCCAAGCAAGTTGCCGCATTTTTTGCATATATAGAATTTTTGTTTACCGCTCATTATTGACTCCTTATGTCACGTTTTCGTAAAACCGTCCTTGTCCAAACCACATAGCGGGCAGGTATAATCATCCGGTAGGTCTTCCCACTTTGTTCCAGGCTCTATGCCATTATCCGGATCTCCAAGTTCTTCGTCATAGACATACCCACATGCACATTCATATTTCATAGATATGCTCCTTTCAAAAGCAACGTCTGTAGTCTCTCGCTTCCCCATCCCAATGGGGGAATTTTACCATATTTTTCATATTTATGCAATGTTAAAGTGTGTGAAAATGTTAATTTGCTGTTGACAATCAAACCCAATGCTATTCAGTTTAGCTAACACTTAGCTGCTGTCCATGCAACATCAAGATTCTTTCACCAGAGCGGATTCGAATAGCCTTCCCAGCATCGAGCGCACTCGCAATTCGTGGTCTAGCAATCCAACTGTGTAATTTGGATTTGCAAATGCTTCGATACCCATTGCCATCATGGCTCCTATCACAACGCTAGCGAAGATTTCCATGTCAAAGTCAGGTACGACTCTTCCCACGCTTATACCATGCCGCAATATTTCGACAATATACTCTATATCATCAGCATTGTGCCTTATGAACATCGCACTCGCATCTGTGTCTTGGAGAAGGCGCATATAGATGAGTTTCGTTATGAGTATCATTCTTTCATGCTTTTTTGGTTCATCAGATACATAGTTACGCGTCAAAGCAAAAATGAACTCTTCAGGATTTGCCGTTTCAACAAGTTTTTTCATTTCATCCAACGGTTTACGGGTATCGAAATAATGTGTTGCATAATATCTATATACATGTTCCAAAATCATTTCTTTGCTTTCATAATGATGATAAATCGTTGCAACATTTATATCTACCTTTTTTGCAATTTCGCGAATGGTAACTTTTTCGTAACCCACCGAGCTAGCCTCCTCAATGAATGTATCAAAGATTCGTTCTTTTGTTCCTGATAGCTCACTCATTTTTTCACCTCAAGATTGTTGCTGTCGCCGTTTTTGGTATGCATTTGCGCTTTATGTGGTTTTTTATGCATAAATGCGCATTATCAATACCATGGTATCAATCCCATGGTAGTTTACCATATTTTATCCACATAATCCATATGGTTGTTTGTCACAACGCTCCGCTGTTTAACAGCCGCTATGCGCCTATTAAAAGGCAACAAGGGTCTGCGGTATTTGCTAACCTATTTAGAAAAACCCCGTTTATAGGGGTTTTTCATTGGTGGAGACTAATGGACTTGAACCATCGACCTCTCGCGTGTGAGGCGAGCGCTCTAACCAGCTGAGCTAAGCCTCCGAATATCTGTGTTCAGCTGCGATTGGATTCTTACCACAGTATAATGTTCCCCCAGCCAAATGTCAAGATGCGATTTCTGTGTTGTGCATCGAAGTCATTACGTGTATACTGCAACTTGTGGTCTCATAGCAGTGTGCGGCTATTGGCCGTCCCTATTGGGTGCTTTGGGTGCGGAAAGTTAAGTCTAATCCAATTCAATTAGTGGTAGGATTTGTGGGTACTATCATATAGTTCAAGAACACCGCCATTGGACAATTTACTTTAATCCCCTTAAGCACAAACCATTCATGAGATTAAGGCATCAAGCGCACAATTGGTGCAGCAAAAAATAATCACGAATCTTGCAACATTGGATTTTGGGAGGTATTTCAATATGGAATTGTTGACTCCGCAAATAATTTCAGAGGTAACCGGCGGAAAGTACGTTGGAGACGAGGCTGATCGAGAACGCATTATAAGAGGAGCAGTTAGGGACGACCGCGAGGTAGCACCTGGTAACCTATTCGTCTGCATCCCCGGCGCCCGTGTGGACGGTCATTCATTTGCTAACCGCGCCTTTGAATCGGGTGCCGCCTGCTGCCTTGCGCAGCAAGAGATACCGGACGCAAAAGGACCATATGTTATCGTGGAATCAACTCTTGAGTCGATACAAGCGATAGGTAGATATTATAGAAGCTTATTTAGCATACCCATAATTGGCATCTCCGGAAGTGTCGGTAAAACGACCACAAAGGAAATGACAGCTGCTGTACTTGAATCGAAATACAATGTTTTAAAAACGCCTGAGAACTTAAACAACGAACTTGGCGTGTCCTTGACTCTTTTGTCCCTTGATGAAACACATGATGCAGCGGTGGTCGAGATGGGGATAAGCGATTTTGGGGAGATGAGTCGACTCGCTGATATGGTCAAGCCCGATATTTGCATATTAACGAAAATCGGGTATTCGCACCTCGAAACGCTTGGCGATCTCAAAGGAGTGCTAAAAGCGAAAAGCGAGGTGTTTTCATACATGCGCCCTGGCAGCACAGCAATATTGAACGGCGACGATGATTTGCTCAATGGTTATGATCCCGGAATGCGCAAGATTACTTTCGGATCCGAGCCTCATAACGATTATTGCGCAAAGGAAATCCAAACAATAAGCACGAACAATGTCAAGTTTGACATTATCAGCCAATCCGGACGTATCGAAACCACCATATCCTCATATGGCAGTCATCTCGTAATGGCTGCTCTAGCGGCAGCAGCTGCTGGGCATTCTCTCGGGTTGACTAATGAGGAAATCGCAAATGGGCTTTCGTCCTATGTCCCAATTGATGGAAGAGCAAAAGTCACGGATACCGGTCATATAGTGCTTATCGATGATTGCTATAACGCAAATCCAAATTCGATGATGTCTGCGCTGACGTCGCTCTCCCCATTGCCATACCGGCGAGTTGCTATTTTGGGTGATATGCTTGATCTCGGAGATCTATCTGAACAGCTGCACCATGGAATAGGGGTATTCGCTGCGGAGTGCGGCGTTGACCTTCTGCTGTGCAGCGGAATAAAAGCAGCATTCATATATGAAGGATATTTATCAGCAGGGGGAAGCGAGGCTCAATACCACCCGGAAAAATCAGATCTCATCGCAGCTATTTCGAACACCATTGAAAAAGGAGATGCTGTACTTGTGAAAGCATCTCACGGTATGAATTTCGATGAATTATTACCGCTCCTGAGCGGCATGTAATTCCTCATCACAACTGCAATCATCAATTAATAGTACAGGTTGACTATTTCCCTCCCGATGCAATGAAATGCAGGTTAACCTCAACGATTTCTCCAGCCTCACCGATTTCCTGCTGAATATGAGAAATGCTAAATTCAGAAACTCCGTATTCTGCAAAAGCCTTATTAACCGCAATCATAAGCGTTTGTGAAGATTCAACGGACATCATTGCCGTTTCCACCGCAACCGTCCCGCTAAATGCATTGTTTGATGACTTTACTATTTCGCCAAGCCTTTGTTTGGTTTCCGAATCGAGCTCATCCTGAGTCTCCGGAGCAAAAAGAAACGATAGCATATTTGCGGCAGCGTACTCATCTATCGACCCGGATGTTGGAGGATCTGTCTGCTGTTCAGGGAATGAATCCTCCCCAGCGTTCAGGTTTCCATTATGCGAAGCGTACCCGTTGTTGGAGTCGTTGCCATTCGGCGGCACCAAGCCATCGCCACTCCCACCATTCTGGTCTGCGCTATCATCGGGAGACGCCTCCTCGCTGTTTCCTTCTTGTCCTTCTGAAACCGTTGGCTCAACGCTCGGTTCAATGTTTATGGGAGTATTCGATGGGTCAGGTTCATCAAAACCGCCGCCACTTGGCGGCGGACTATCTGAAACAGCACTAGTTACAGGTACATAACTCGAAGGAGGTGATTCTGACACTTCTGTTTCAATGTCGTTTGATGGTTGGTTCGCTCTTGCTCTTATCATCAAGGCTGCCGACAATGCAAGCAGGACAACCACAATTATAACAGCAATAACAATTTTTCCGCGTTCAGTCAACTCATAACCCTGCACAGATCCGCTCCTTTTCTATAATCATTTGAGGTATTGCACAAATCACCCGCCAAGAAATTCTAGAATTTCTTTAAGTCTTTGCGCTTCCGCTTCAATTGCATAAAATTGCTTCTTGTGGAGTTCCCGGCGATTTTCGATTAATTTGCGAACTCTGGAAATTTGTTGATCTAACTCTTCCAACTCTGCTTGACGCGATGCAACATACTCATCTGTTCGGCTCGCAAAGCGTTCAGCGTAGTCTTTGAGCATCTTCACGCGCAATACCCCATCACCCATAAGCAAATCATAATCAAAGCCGGAGGCAGTTACTATCTTCCCAACAATATCGCGGCGCGATTCGATAGGCAGCGAGTCTGGCAGCGATTTTAAATACTCCTCTACTAAATATATCGTTTCTGTGCGCTTCGATTTTAGTGCAAGAATTTCGTATAAGTCACTGATGTCTATATACTTGTCAGTGAAATCCTCAGCGGGCGACCGCTGCTGATACTCAGTTGAGTTTGTTCTTTGCTGTGAAGGTTCTGATTCGCTCCGTGATATATCGTTGGAAAACACTTCACATCCACCAGGAAAAGATAAGGATATTGCGTCCTCTTCGGCTTCTTCAGGTTCTGTGCTCTGCGATTCTTCCATCTTCGACTCCTCGCGTATCAGGCTTTCGCTGTCTTCCTTCTGCTCAAGCGTTGAATCCTCTACTGTTTCTTCACTGACAGTGCTTGCTGTGGGTTGATCTAACATTGATTGAGACACTTGAGGTTCTTCTAATAGCGAATCAGGTGTTTCAGGTATCTCTGCGTTCAACTGGGCTGCTTGGGAATCATCTGTCTGCGGCTTTGCCGGCTCGGACAGCTCCATAACAATAGATCCCATTTGTTGCGGCTCTTCACGCACAGTGTTTTGCGAACGCTCACCGGCAAGAATCGGAGTTGATATGCCTGGGACCGGTTGACGTGAAGCAGGAGTCACTTTGACAGTTTCATTTGCAGCTGTCCCGAACAAGGTGCTAAGGTCAATTTCGGAACGCGTAGAATCTTTGCTCGAAGCGGATCCCTCGTCAGGCGAATCAGCTTCTGCTTCTACCTTTCGTATAAGACCTCTTCGTTCCAGCATTGCCATAAGCTTATTTTCAGTTTGTTTGTCAGGCATACTGCAACCCTCCCTGTCTGATATTAATCATCTCGTTAGATGGACAATGGTTTGAGGTTCAACCTAATCGATTTAGCAAGAAGTTACGTCATTGCGGTGCATAATCAAGCTCAGAACGCAACCCCCAACAGTACGCACCATTTGCACGATTCAATATCAAACATTTAATTGACGATGCTTCTAAGTGTCGCTAAATTAAATTGGAATTAGGTCTCTGCCTTTTAGCAGTGAAATGGTAACGAGACTTACAAAACCCATTCTTATTAAACACAAAACAAAGGTGAATTCCTGCTCAGGCTAATTCTATGCAAATACATCTCGTATGTCAAGATTTTTTTAAGTAATGCTATCACTTCTTATATATACATTAGCAGTTTTGTTAATCACATAGATTGAAATGCATCATCATTTATGATAATATGAGCAATAGATTGAATCCTTGGTATTCTGCTTTTTTAGGTACTGCTTGTTAATGCTGAGGCTTTGGTCTCTCCCCTAGCTACTAACTTAAGATTAGCGCTGCATGTTAAGCGAATTTTTTTCGTCCATGTATAGCCGGATTATTTAATTAATGAACAAGACAATCGCCGCGTCTGCCGTATTGCTCCTTCTAATGTGTATGGTCACCGCTTCTGCATCAAACGCAGGTTCCTCTAGCGAACCTCTTGTTACGCTGAGTTACTTGGAAGGTACATATACAACAACTCTAAAAACGCATATTTCCCAAATGCTGGGAAATGCCGAAAAGAACGCTTCGAACATGCTATATGATTTATATGGCCAATTTGCAGGGTATAGTTTTGCTTCGAGTTACACGCAATTCACGCTCTATGAGGGAGATACGGTAATCCTCCCAATGGGGGGGAGTTTCGTCTTGCTTACCGGTTCTGCGACGCTAACAGCCGCAAACGGCATCGTTGTTGATGTTTCCTCCGGACAAGAAGTTGCTGCAGGAACGCAATTATTGCAAAACAGTCGCATATTTTCCACAGAGGACACTGTTGCAACCATAACCATATGCGAGTTGTCAGCCGGGCAGGTCGATGGCTACTACTGGATAAACACTACAGACCCAAACAAATCCCATCCGATCTTTCTTGATGTAATGTTGAAAGATTGGTATTATCAACCGGTGGATTTTGTGCATTCAAATGGCTTGTTTCATGGCACTGCCGAAAACATTTTTTCCCCTAGCGTTTCGATGACACGAGCTATGTTTGTTACCGTGTTGCATCGAATGGATGGTCAGACTGCTGCCAATGCCTCTGAGCAATTTGCAGATGTTTTAGACACTGAATCGTACTATTACAATGCTGTTGCTTGGGCTAGCGAGAACAATATTGTCCAAGGGTACAGCGATGGCACTTTCAGGCCAAACACGCCTATATCGAGAGAGCAAATCGCAACGGTAATGCATCGTTATGCTGAATTTTCAATTGGTGATGTCTCCATTTTAAGCTTTGACTATGACGCTTTCCCTGACCTCGGCGATGTATCTGCGTATGCTTTAGAAGCTCTGCGTTGGGCTGTATCGCAATCTATTATTAATGGATCAAACGGGTATCTTTTACCACGCAGCATTGCTACAAGAGCACAGGTCGCTCAGGTTATATATAATTACTTCACTTTGCTTAAATAAATAGATCACAAAACATGCAGCTTGCGCGATTAGCAAAGTTCCCAGCTGCAGCGCTTACGTTCAGATGGTTATTTTTATCCTGCAACCTGACGGTTTCACGATGATTTCATTCTCATCGGGTTTTTCCACCATTTAATCGACTCTCATTATTGTCTCTAACCTTTTCATCAGGATGTTTAGGCAATGCTGCATCTTCTTTGACGAGGCAAAATCACGTGCGGTTTAGCTAGACAATATCACATGTGGTTCAGGGTGCCTGTTGTCACATTTTGGTCTTAGACTTGACAAAACGCAAAAAAATGAATATACTGCTGTGGGTAATGGGCGCTTTGCTCCCATTGTCATTTACAAAAGACGATGTAGTGCTACAGACATAGCAAGATCCCAATTCTTGCGCATATAGCCAAGTGTCGCCTTTAAAAAAAATACCTTATATTTAGGGGGGAGAGAATTATGGAAAACGTGTTCAATGTATTCAGTGATGATTCAAGAAAAGAATTCAAATGGGAAAGTTTAGGCGACATAAAGACCGGTCGCGGGGATTTGGGCATCGAAATGCCTGTAATCGTTTACAGGCTTATGCAGTTTACGTTGCTAGATGCTCTGAGTTCAGAGCTGGGGTTGGAAAAAGCAAATGATTTTTTCCGGACAGCCGGCTACATGGCAGGAATCGAATTTGCAAAAAACGTCCTCAACCTTGATTACGACTTTGATGGATTCGTTTCGCATCTTCAAGAACAGCTGAAAACACTAAAAATCGGCATTCTTCGCATGGAGTCATTTAACTCTGAAGACGGTACAATAGTTCTCACCGTCGCAGAAGACTTGGATTGCAGCGGGCTCCCTATCACAAATGAAAACGTCTGCGTGTATGACGAAGGTTTCATATCCGGAATTCTTGAAGCCTA
>Ga0099364_10012162_pt1 | contig 11649 bp, 15 predicted proteins | sample TergutTh196P3_FD_73070 | JGI IMG/M metagenome (GOLD analysis project Ga0099364, IMG submission 73070) | Microcerotermes parvus P3 segment gut microbial communities from Pointe-Noire, Republic of the Congo - Th196 P3 | ecosystem: Host-associated > Arthropoda: Insects > Digestive system > Gut ...
AACACCGCGCAGAGAAGCAAATATATTATACGTTTCATGCGCGCACCTGCCTTTCAATACTATTATTATACAACACTCCGCCGATGTTGTCAAACAAAATATACATTAACCCACAAAAAAGGAGCAGTAAACCTGCTCCTTTTATAAATATACTAATTAAACCCTACGCCGCCAAAACCCAAAAGCTATCAATATAAAAATCCGCTTTTGACGATGAATTTTCGATATAGATTTGAATTTTGTCAACTTCGTCCAAGAAAATCAACGGCGTCAAGCCGCGGAGCAGCACCCAACCGTCGTCGGTGACGTAGCCTTCGGGGTAGTTGGTGAGGTATTCTTCACCGGGAACTTCGGGCGAGCCGACCGGCAAGAGGTACTTCGACAAAAGGCCGCTCTCCGACTCATAGTCGCTCAACCAGTCGTAAGACTCGATTTCCTGCCCTGCCGCCGTGTCAAAGACGTTGGTCTGCATTGAAATATTTACGCGGCCGGGGGGTAAGTCGGTATCCGCGGGGACTTTTACCCACGCCAAAACTTCGTAAACGAGAATATTCGGGTCTAAAATATCTGTGATGTCAATCGTCGCGCCGTTCCACGACTGGAATCTGCCCGAAACTTTCAGGGACGAGCTCGGCGAACGCGCCTCCTCCATAGTCGTCTCGACTATGACTTCATACTTTCCGTAGTCGTTGTGGTTCGGGTCGGTGCCGCCGCAACGTGGTGTCCAGCCCTCTGTGCCGTTGTCGAAGTCACTGCTCAAGAGTATTCTGTCGGGTTCAATGCTGAACGGGCCGACATCAATCCAGTCCGAGGGCCAGTTGATTTCGAGCGGGTCTTCGGTGGTCTCTACAGGCTCATCTGTAGTAACAGGGTCGTCGGTAGTCACAACGGGGTCAACGGGGTCGGGGGTACTCGGGGTAGACGGTGTATCTTCGGATTTACACGCCGCAAAAGCAAGCAGCATGGACATCGCGAGAAGCATACATATAAGTTTTTTTGCAGTTTTCATGGGTAGTCCTCCTGTAAAAATAATTTGATTAAGATAAATTATAGCATAAAGTTAATGGCTTGTCAAGGGTTTTCTATTAAGAACTCGTCTCAATAGAAAATCGCACCGTATAAACGGCAAATTTTCCGCCCTCCTGCGTTGATTTTTGCTTAAATATGCACGGATATTCGCACAAAAATCGCCTTGAGTGACGAAAAATTTGCTCGTTTATCCGGCACGTTTCCTATTGAGACGGGTTCTTATTCTGCCTTGTTTTCTTAATAGTGATAATTTCGTTGTAATCTTTATGTTCGGCTATAATTGTGTAGCCGTTTTTGAATTTCCCTGCAAAAGGGTTCTTCACGGCTTTTGAGAAGTCGGTGATTTCCGGAATGTCGCTAAAATCAATATCTTGTTCGTGCATTTTATTTACCTCCGATTACACCCGCGCCGCCTTCGTCCAAACCGCTGTATCGCCGTCCTCATCGGTAATCGTCAGCCGGTCGCCGTTGATTTCGTATTGGAAGAAGTAGATGTAACTGCCGTCATGCACGCCTATGCGGGTGCGGTCAACCACCGCCCACTGCCCCTCGCCGCTGTGGCCGTACTCAAAGACAAGCCCGTCGCCGAAAAACTCGATATAATCATAGGCCATGAAGAACCAAATCTCAACCCCCGACGCAAATTCCCACCTGCCGACAAGCGGGTGGCCCTGCGTGACATAGCTGTCGGCGGGGTCGCCGTAGTGAATCCTTTTGTAGACCGCTGTGTCACCCGCTTCATCGGTTACACTCAGATTTTCGCCGCGAATTTCATACTCGAACAGGTAAACCTCGCCCTCATAATCGCCCTGCACAGTGAACCGATTGCCACCGATAAGGTCGTACCCGCCGACTTCCATGAAGCCGTATTCGTAAACATATCCGCTCTCGAAAAACTCAATATCGCAGTCGTCCAAGAAAAAATAAACGCTGTCGCCGCTTGTAAATTCCCATCTGCCGACAAGCGAGCCGTCGTCGCCTGTGAGGTTGCCGGGCGGGGGTGCAACCACAGCAGGGGCAGGGCCGGTGCCGGGTACTCTCCAATCGGCAGTATCGCCGTCCTCGTCGATGATTGTAAGTACATCGCCGCTTATTCTGAAGTCGAAAGTGAAGACGGTGTCCGGATTATACTCGCCCACAACGCTGAAACTGCTGTCGCCCGTAACCGTCCACTTGCCCTTCTCGCTATAGCCGCTCTCGATTACAGAGCCGTTCCCGAAAAACTCGATTTCATCGCTTTGCATGAAGTAGTGAAGCACGTCGCCGCTTGCAAATTCCCACTTGCCGATAAGCGGGTGGTTGCTGTCGATTGGCGAATTTGCGGGCGGGGTCTTCTCAAGTGGGGCGTTGCCGCTGTCGCCGTTGCTGTTACTGTCGGGATTGGCGGGAGTTGCGGGGGTTGCGGCGGGTTCGGAACCGGATTCACCGCGCGGCTCGGTCAAGTCGGGGCGTGTGTTTACCGGGGGTTCTCCGGTGGCACTCCCCGCGCCGTTTTCGGAGGTACAGCCGCCGAGTAATAGGCCTGCGCTTATTGCAAATAATGCAAATAATGCAAAAATACGTAGAAACTTTGGATATTTTTTCATGGTAATCTCCTTTCGGGTAATGCAGAAATAATAATGCAGAATGCAGAAATGGTGTAAATCTCACAATCGCCTAAGCCTATTCTACACCACAAACCTACTTTTGTCAAGCATTTTCGGTAATAATATAGGGGCGGGCATTGCCCGCCCGTACAAATACCGCGTTTGCGTAAATTTAAGGGCGCGATATATCGCGCCCGTGAAAATACCGCGTTTGTGTAAATTTAAGGGCGCGCAATGCGCGCCCCTACGGTCGTTGTCCGTTGTCAAGCATTTTCGGTAATAATAATGGGCGAACCGCGTTCGCCCGCAAAAATACCGCGTTTGCGTAAATTTGCGGGCGCGCAATGCGCGCCCCTACAGTCGTTGTCCGTTGTCAAGCATTTTCGGTAATAATAGGGCGCGATATATCGCGCCCCTACAATCATTATCAATTGTCCATTGTCCATTATCAATTGTCCATCGTCCATCGTCAATTGTCAATTGTCCACCGTCCTCGTCACCTGCAACAACGCCTCCGCCATGCTCGTGCCTATCAGCTTTCCGGTGTACTTCGCCTCCTCTAAAGTATTCCCGTGCGTCCCGACCTCGACCAACAGCGAACCGGGCATGATGTGCTGATTATACTGGCTGTATTGGAACCAAACGGGGCGGGTAATCCCGGGGTTGTCATGCTCCATATGCTGTTGGAACAGGGCGGCAAGGCGGAAATTCTGTAGGTAATTCGGCATGTCGTAAGTGCCGTCGTCGGCGGCAGATAGAATCATGACTTGTGCGGCGTTCCTGCCGTCAATCTCGGTCACGGGGGCAAGGCGCGAACCGTTTTCGCCGTCAATAGCATCCCTGTGTATGTCAAGTACCACCTTGATTGACGGGTATGCCGCGAGAATCTGCCTGACCGTCTCCGCGCTCCTTTTGTATGAATCTTTGAACGCGGGGTAATCATGAAGTGTGCCGTCGTGAATCACGGTTATACCCGCCGCCGCAAAGCTCTTGGCAATCTCCGCGCCGACCGCGACTATGTTTCGGCTCGAATCTAAACTGCGCCCGCTGTACGCCGAATCGAAATAGTCGTACTCGCTCGGCTGAAACGCCTCGGTCGTGTGGGTATGTATAATCAGTATTTCGGGTTCACCGTTCAGTTCCAAAAACAGCGCGGGGAGCTTGCGGCTCTCGGCGAGTACCGCGGCGTTACTGAGGTCGGTATCGTTTCGCACCTGCCCCGCCAAGTCCAACGCCACAAACGACGAGCCGCCGCCCGGCCCGAAGTTTGTTTTGACAATTCGCCCGTCAATCTCGGTGAAGACAATACTTTCCTCCTCGGTATCGCCGATATTCTGCGACAGCACCTGCGCCGCCGGCTCGTTGAAAGACGGCGGATTAGCCTCTATTGGGGTTACTTCTTCGTACCCTGAAAACTCGGACTCGGGAAATTCTTCAAAGAAGCCGTAGTCGAGCGGCGGCAACACCTGCGGGATTATCTCGCCGTTGTCACTCAAAGCACCCCCCAAGGGTGGCGGTCTGTATATCAGTAGCGCGGAATTGCTCATCTCAAGCGACAATGGTGAACTCCCGCCCGACAACGCCCGCTGCTCAACCGCCGCCTTCTCGTCCTCCCAAACCCCGACAATCAGCCCCGTAACGTCGGTGTTGTGCGAAATAAACGATGCAAGCGGCGGCGAAATCAGCACAGCGGCAACCGCCGCCGCCAATCGCACCATGAACGACTTGAATTTAGCCTTTGGGCTTCTTTTTGCAGTAGGTGTCGAATGAACAGCCATACCTTGTCCCTCTTTTCATAATCTTGTGCATGTCTTGCACATGTCTTGTACATAGATTATATGGGGTTGGGTGGGGGTTTATGCTTTTGTGGGGTGGGGTTTTCCTGTCGTTTGTAGGTTTTTTCAGCGTAGGGGCGAACTGCGTTCGCCCGATATGTTCGCGGGTGTCCGTGGGTTTTCGACGGTTGCGTGGATTTTGCGGACGACCGGGGGCGGTCGTCCCTACGCGCAAAAAAATTCCCACCCCGCAAACAAAAAAACTTGACAAATCTGTCTTTTTTTGCTATACTTCTTACAGTTAATAAAAATTACAAGGAGGCAAAATCAATGGCAAACACGGGCTATAACCCTTTCGAGAACGCGCAAACCCAGTTTGACGGCGTTGCGGAAAAAATCGGGCTGGACGCGGATATGAGAGAATTTCTGCGGCAACCTATGAAAGAATTTCACTTCACAATCCCCGTAAAGATGGACGACGGGACCACCAAAACCTTCAAAGGCTACCGAATACGCCACAACGACGCACGCGGCCCCGGCAAAGGCGGCATCCGCTTTCACCCCGAGGAAACTGCCGATACCGTCCGCGCTTTGTCGATGTGGATGACTTGGAAATGTGCAGTTGCCGACATACCGCTCGGCGGCGGCAAAGGCGGCGTAGTCTGCGACCCGCGTGAGATGTCAATGGGCGAGCAGGAGCGGCTTTGCAGGGGGTACGCCCGCGCACTCTACAACAACATCGGGCCTTTTTGCGACGTCCCCGCGCCCGATGTGATGACGACCGGCCAGCACATGCTCTGGATTTTGGACGAGTATGAAACATTGGCGGGTGCAAGATTCCCCGGCATGATTACAGGAAAACCGGTCGGCATGGGCGGCTCAATGGGGCGCACCGAGGCAACCGGATACGGCGTTATTTACACACTCAAAGAGTTGCTCAAGTGCGAGAAAATCCCCGTTTGCGACACCTCCGCAAGCTTTCAGGGCTTCGGCAACGTGGCGGAATACGCGGCGCGTATGTACTCGCAACTCGGCGGCAAAGTCGCGGCTATATCTTGCTGGAACCAGAAAGACAAAACCGCTTATACCTTCAAAAAGAGCGGCGGTTGCGACGTTGAGGAATTGGCGGCAATCAAGGATAAATTCGGCAGTATCGACACCGACAAGGCGCGGAGTTTAGGCTACGAAATTTCCGACGGCGACAACTGGCTCAAAGAAGATGTCGATATTTTAGTGCCGTGCGCCTTGGAAAATCAGATTACACCTGCGGTTTTCGGCAAAATTTCAAAGAAAGTCAAGGTCATATGCGAGGGCGCGAACGGCCCGACAACCCCCGACTGCGACCCGCTTATCAAGGATGCAGGCATAATTATGTTGCCCGATTTTCTCTGCAATGCGGGCGGCGTTACTTGCAGTTATTTTGAGCAGGTGCAGTGCAATATGAATTATTTTTGGGACCGCGCCGAGGTGCTCGAAAAGCTTGAATACAAGATGACATCGGCGTTCCGCGCCGTCTACGACTTGGCAAAAGCGCAGAATGTTTACATGCGCGACGCCGCGTATATGATTGCGATTCGGCGGGTCGCGGAGGCGGTTGAGATGCGGGGGTGGGTTTGATATATAGATTGAACGGCGAATACGCTGAATAAGTGCAAAATCGGACACTGTTATAGTGTCCGATTTTTAGCTATTCTTTTTCTAAAATTTTAGAAATAAGCGATATGATTTCCGCCATGCCATTAACTGTAGCTACTGCTCCCATTTCTAAAGCAATAGCTCCATAGTTATCAATAGCGCGACGACTTGCAAATACAACAACGGGAGGGGTGTTTCCTGTTTTTAACTGGTTAATTTTTTGCATTAGTTTTAGTCCCGCATCGGATTCTCGACCCCTGCCCATGTCTGTTATTATTAAATCATATTTATTTTCATGAAGCAGTTCTATTCCTTGATTCGTATTAATCGCAATGTCAAAAGGGATTTTCTGACCTTCTTCAATTAACATTAATGTTCCATTTTTCAATGAATATCTTATGCCAAGTTCATATCAAACATTAGGATTCATATCTGTCAAAACAGCTACAACAAAATCGCTTTCATTTATATTTTCTATTATATTCTTTATTATACTATGAGGTCCCGACTCTGAGCGGAGACACATATAGCTTTATGATTCCATTACGCTTTTAATAACCTCAAAAAAATTGCTCCAGTACTTTTCCGTATGTTTTTCCGTGGTTGCAGAAATAGGAATTACAACAAAACACTTTTTGTTCATTTATACTCCTCCTTTGATTTTAAACACTATCTATTAATTGTTTGCCAAGCCACGCCGCCATTTGCCCTTGCGCTATGTTACTGTTGTTAATTTTTGACCGCAATTAAGGCACTTTTTTCTGCCGTGCAAAAGGTGCTTTGTGTCCTCAGGGGAACACCCAAACCATGATTTTTAAGTTTCATAATCATTATAACACATTTTTGTCGAAATTGCAAGTACAATTTCAAAAATATTTCGTTCTCCCCAAAGCCGATAAGCTGTCAAGTCTTGTCGGCTTTTTGATAGCGTTGCTCGGAGTTAGGGTGTTGATTATTTTATAAAGAAATCTGCGGAAATCGGCGGCGAAAATAAGCCGAGATGTTATGTTTTTTTCAAGGCAAAAGATATGCAAGTTCTGCAATCTGCTTTTAAGGAGTTCGTCGCAAAAGTGGTGGATAATGAACGGAAAAAGTCTGTTAAGGAGCGGGTTAAGGAGGATGGGGTGCAGACGAAAACTCAAAATCGTGAACGCTTGTGTGGGAAAAAGAGGAGTAGGGAGGAGGTTTTATAGGCGTGAAACTTGACAAAAAATTAATACTTTCTACCGTGCCGTATGTTGTGATTTTTATAATCGCCTTGCAAGTTATTCCGTAAGTAACGCCTTTATTTCCTGCGCCTCTGCCAATTGCTGACTGGCTGATTGCACTGCTTATTTCTATTATAATCAAAATTGTTGTGTAATGCCGCGGACATAAGCCGCAATTCAGCCCGCAGACTGCGAATTGCGGGTATTTTCGTGTTGCATAATTCATAACGCACCGCCTTTCAATTCCTCATAAACAAAGCAACTTGACAAGTGGTCATTAACCATTCCAACGGCCTGCATGAACGAATAAATAATCGTCGAACCGACAAACTTGAATCCCATTTTCTTCAAATCCTTGCTGATTTTATCGGACAACGGAGCGGTTGTCGGCACATCTTCAATGCGATTCCAATGCCCGATAATCGGCGCATTATTAACATAATTCCAAATAAAATTGCTGAAATTTCCGTGTTTTTCTGCAATTTCTAAAAATAATTTTGCGTTAGTGATAGCGGCATTAATTTTCAAGCGGTTGCGGATTATTCCTGCGTTTTTCATAAGTTGTTCAACTTTTAATTCATCGTAAAGTGCGACTTTCTGCGGGTCGAAATTGTCAAATGCCGCGCGATACGCTTCACGCTTTTTCAAGATAGTAATCCATGACAAGCCCGCTTGTGCGCCCTCGAGAATCAACATTTCAAACAACTTGTAATCATCATGCACCGACCGCCCCCACTCGTTGTCGTGGTAATCGATGTAAATCGGCGTGTCGCCGCCTGCGTAAATTGCCCACGGACACCGTTGTTTTTCGCTCATTAGTGACACCTCATTTTCTAATTTTCTTGTAAAATTCACCCGCAAAACTTGACAATTTCTCTCAAAGAAGTTATAGTAAAATCCTGCCCATAATCCCTCGCAATGCCCCTATTTATCAGCGCTGAAATGCACCCCGCGTTTTTTGCAGTGTTAATATCTTTTTCTTCGTCACCAACAAAAACAAGTTTCTTGACATCGACATTAAAGTGTTTCGTTATCTGTAAAAGCCCATGCCTATTAGGTTTGCGGAAGCCGCAAGTTTGTGAAGAAACATATAAATCGAAGTACGGCAATAAACTCGCTATATCTCTTTTGAATAATTCATCGGGCATTGCGGTCGGTAAATCCGTTAGTGACGCGATTTTCACGCCTTTTATTTTCAACTGTTTCAGACAAAAAAACGTATCATCAAAAATAACAGTTTCTAATTTATGCCCATTGTAAAAACTGTAAATTATATCAGCAACGTTAACTTTTTTGCGCCAATGTTCGGTTACTGCGGCGAAGATTTTTTCCGGTGTGTATTCAATTTCCCTGTAAACCACACGCGCATTCTTGCTTTTCATAATTTCGCAGGACTTTTCTATATCGGATTTTGTCAAGTTCAAGTTAAATTCATCACTGACGGAGCGAAACGCTTTTTCGTAGTAATCAACCCACGAATACGGCATATTTTTATACTCCATGAGAGTGCCGCCTAAATCAAATACGCAAACTTGACAATTATTTAGGCTCTCGACAAGATTAGAGTGGATTATCCCTAAAATATTTCAATAAAAGTTGATATAAATCGTTTCCACGATTATTAAATCGAAATTCCGTTTCTTTGAAATAAAAAACAAATTTATCTTTCGGAATTCCCTTAAATTTAATAAGCCGATGTTTTGCATAACCCCAAAAACTTTCGATGCCGTTAATGTGTCGCCCATCGCCTTTTGAAAACTCATTTTCGCCATGATAAACGCGAAAATGCTTTTCAAAACCGAGGTCAACCAAGCCGTCGTAGCCACGCCAACCATCGGTGTGAATCGCACTTTCAATGCTGGCGCAACCCCTGATAATCGCAGATAGAGTCGCACTTTTCGCGTCCGGGACAATTTCTGTATAAACTTTTCCGTCTCTTTCGTAAAGCCCGAAAATTATTGTTTTTGACCCCGCGCCGCGACCTCGTTTTCCGCGAACATGGCGAGGTCCGAAATAACTTTCATCGGCCTCAAATTCTTCTTTTTCGGGCTCAATAGGAGAAGAATTTATGCTTATTTCAAAAATTCTTTTTCTTATTTTTGCAAAAATAATATTGGCAGAATTACGGCTGATGTGAGTTATTTTGGCGACTTGTGTTGCCGTTAAATCAAGCAAAAATAAGCGTAATATCTCTCTGAATTTCGCTTCTGAAATTTTTGAATGGTAAATATACTTGTTTTTCATAGTCTTGACCTCGATTAGAGTATATCATGTTTTTCTAATCTTGTCGAGGCCCTTTATTTAAGACCTAAAGGGAGGGCTCATTATGACTACTGCGACAGTAAACTGCTGGGGTTCGCAATATGGCGTGAGATTTGGCAAAAACTTCCGTTCTGCCCTTGGCATAACCGACAAAACAAGGCTTGGTGTGACGGTTGACGGCGATAAAATTATCCTCACCCGCTCAAAAACACAGGCACGCAAAAGTATACAAGAGTACTTTAAGGATTACCCGACCGACAAATTCTTTGAACAAAAAGGATTTGATTTTGGGGAGCCGGTTGGTGACGAATTATGTTGAAACAAGGCGATATAATAAATATTGATTTCAACCCGATTAATGCATGAGCAAGGCGGTTGTCGCCCTGCTGTTGTGATTTCAAATAACTTTGTGATGAACATTACAAATATTATTTGCATTTGCCAATCAGCAACACCGAAAAAGATTTCCCCATGCACGTTCCTCTTGATGAACGGACGCAGACAACAGGGTCCATTTTTTGCGACCGCTTCAGAACCATGGACTTAAAGGCGCGAAAATACTCGTTCGTCGAAAAACTCCCCGAAGATATTTTATCAGAGGTGCTGAATAAGACTATCAGTAGTCTTGAAAAGAGCGAGTAATCACCAACAAAAAACCCCGCCCAATGAGCGGCTTTATCTGTCAAACATCATATACTATCCCATTCTTTCAACACAGCAACATCAATTAATTTCCCTTCTTCATCAAAAGCGTAGAAAACAGAGACATCACGCCTAAAAAACATATGATATTTTCCTATATAAACCTCTATTGATTTTACGCCGATAATATTTTCTTCTTTTGATGTTGTTCCCCTGTCAGGGCGTCCATTTCTGTGAGTATAACCTCTTTCGTAAATTGAATTAACTTTCCATAATAAATGACCTTCTGCTATTTTAATAACTCTATCCATATCTGTACCGATAGGCGTTAAAATCAACATATATGTTCTTATAAACCAATTCGGCATTCTTACAGGATTAATTATATTAATAACTATAATACATATTAATATAATTGTAGAAATAATCATAATTCTTTTACTCTTGCGTGATTTTTGCATAGCCTTACCCCCGTTCAATTTATATCCCCCATGAAAAACTATCCGTACATCACATAAAGATAATACTCTCCAAAGCCCTCATTCGTTATAAAAGCCACTGTCCATCTTGTTGTAGCGGCAAAAGTATACCAAGGATAATGTGAGGCGAATTGTTCCTTGAATAGTATTTCTTCGACATTTTCAAGGTTTAATGTTTCTTGAATAAAATTTAGATTTACTCTTTCAATCATGTCTTCGATTTCAGAAATTTGATAGAACTCAAAGCTTTTTTTCCATTCATTATAAATAATTTCACTAATTTGTATTTTCGCATAGAACAAATCAGCACTATGAGAAAAGTCTACAATCTTTACCGAACGCGGTATGTTTATATTAACAGCATTACTGATAAAATTTCTTCTAAATAAGATTGGCTGCATGCTCGTTATCCATAACGGTATAATTAATATACATATAAGTATAGCTATAAATATGTTTCGTTTATATGTTTTTTTATTCATGAAATTACCCCTATCCCCCGCCATTTTTACAGTTACATTATCTCGGCTCGCTTCTACCAACAAAAACAGTTATCCCACCAATTGGGTCGCCGCTTTCATCACATAAGCTTAATATAATGCCACTTATTCCCAATGTTCCATCTCTATCTTTATCAATTAAAACATACGAAGCGATTATTTGATAAGTATGACCTGTATCTGTTTTTATAAATCTAATAATGGAGCTTATTGATTCGTGTACTACTACGCCGCCTTCTATTGCCTTGCTCCCGCCCCCTGTATGGCGTGCGAGTTCATACGAAATTATTTCACCTTCAATAAAATCAAAAGCTTCTTGTATTTGTTCTTTGGTGCGATAAAAATTCTGTGCTTTTTCGGACAAAACAGCATATAACGCATCTTCGTCTTCTGCGATAAAAGCGTCTATTATTCGTTGCCCCATATCTTGCGCGAGTTGCAGGTTAGATGGCTTTCTTTCTATAAGACCACAGCTTGTAGAAAAAATTATACTGATTATTACGCAACAGATAATAGTGATTTTGTTCATAGTC
>Ga0099364_10012163_pt1 | contig 11649 bp, 8 predicted proteins | sample TergutTh196P3_FD_73070 | JGI IMG/M metagenome (GOLD analysis project Ga0099364, IMG submission 73070) | Microcerotermes parvus P3 segment gut microbial communities from Pointe-Noire, Republic of the Congo - Th196 P3 | ecosystem: Host-associated > Arthropoda: Insects > Digestive system > Gut ...
TGAACAGAGCCAATTATTCCGGTGGAAGAGCCAACGGAGAGTTCATTACCTATGGTTATTATTATGAGGGTATAGAAATGGTATTTACAATGAGGTATGGCAATCTCCGAAACGGAGAGGCATTCGGTCCAGTCATTGCCAGCACTGGGACCGAAATAATCGGGGAAGAACCTTATCAACCCGAATGGTACAACTGGTGGCCCGACTGGCCGGACTGGAGATAAATACACTAGAACACTAAACACTTATGCTTGATAATAACCAAAGCATTAATACAAAAACAAGGAGGAATTTCAAAATGATAAGCAAAATAATCGATCTCGTGAAAGAGAACAGGTTTTCTGTGACAATAAGGGTGAATTCTGAGAAGATGAAGAAGATAGCTATCAGTTTTTTAGCGTTTGTGTTCTGTATGAACCATGCTTTTGCCATGTTAGCAGCACCAATCACCCATGTTATCTTAGGCAATTGTTTGACAATTGACAACTTTCTTATGGAGTACACATTCCAAGAGGACGATACTCATGCTGATAATGGGCTCTTTGATTCTTTGGTTGTCGCATCTGCTCCGGCAACCATTACACTTATTAATGATGGTTATGGATCGACTGGGTCGCAATCATTTAGTGGTTCACCAGGGAGCCGAATTTATAAAGTAAACGTTGATTTACTGGGATATGAAAGCTTTATTGAATGGGAGAATGGTTTAGTTGCACAGGATGGATTAGTTACCCAATGGCAGGAAGTCGCATTATCAACCGGAGAACGCTACATGGAAACAGGTGAAGATTGTTTTTCGGTTGTTATAACTCCCGCTGGTTCAACTTATGTATTGGAAGAGGGAGTATACATTGCCCCAGCATTCATAGATCCGGGAGTATCTATGAGATTTTATCATTGCATTGTTGTCACAAACGATAGTTCTATTTGGCTCTCAGCTCAACAGCCAACACATCTACCAAGCACAATAGATTCACGTCAACCCCAAATAGCTAACCCCACGGCTTCGACCGTGTATCTCAACGGCGAAGAGACGTCCTTCGAAGCTTACAACATCGATGGTTACAATTACTTCAAGTTACGCGATCTTGCGTTTGTGATTAGCGGTACTGAAAAGCAGTTTGAAGTTGGTTACGACGAAGATACCATGGCAATCACGCTCACAAGCGGCGAACCATACTCGGTAGTTAGCGGCGAAATGACGCAAGGCGACGGCGAGTATAAGAATGCCGTACCTACTCCGTCAACGATATACTTGGACGGCGAGGTGCTCGACCTCGTTGTATATAACATCAACGGCAACAATTTTTTCAAGCTCCGTGACTTAATGCAAGCAATCGACGTTTATGTTGGATATGATGATGCTACCATGGCAATCACGCTCGACACAAGCAGGGGTTATGTGCATGAATCTGAGGATTCACATCCTCCTGATGACATCCCTCCTGAAAGGGTAAGCAACCTATATATTACCTATGCCGGAATAATCGTTGCGGATTTAAGTGGTACTATTGGAGAAGCAATTCCGTTGCGCGTTAGGCTCGAACCTCACGTAGAACTAGGTGGGGATGAGAGAGTGACATGGATTAGTAGCGATACTACCGTTTTTGAAGTTATAAGCGATAATGAGCAAGGAACTGCTGCAACCGTTACGATTATCGGTTCCGGCACGGTGGAATTTGCTACTTTATCGGTTTATTATGGTGATATTCTAACTAAGTGTACTGTACGCATACGACGTTAAGACCTCAGGCATTTTAGTTATTATGGTGAGTCGTGTATGCTCTATTGTATATGCAGCAGATACCGCCAATGTAGTGTACTCGTTAAGTGATGGTAGTGGGCGTTTCTGCACTTTTTATTGTTGTTATTGACGTATATCTACCCGATTGAGCGGTGTGTTTTTGCATTTATTGTGTTATAATGCGTTCTGCGTTAGTAAAAATACGAAAAATAAAAGGAGAAACATTGAAATGAAAAGAAGGATTGTCATACTTGTTTTAGCACTTGCTATGTGCCTTGGGATTGTGGTACCGGCGACGGCTTCAGGGCAGACGGAGGAAACGTTTGGAATGCTATCAATTACAAATGTTACATCAATTACTGGGGGTATTGTAGAAAATGACTACTATTGGTTTGAGGAAGTATCTGGAGTCGAGATATTCGGTTACGATCAATGGGTCAACGAGTGGTATAATCCTCCGGATGCGTGGTACTACTTTATCGGTATTTCTGTTAATGGAGAACATGATATATCTAGCAGAATTGATAATGCGCTTGTTGGAACCACTTACACGGTTTCCGGATCAACTACCATCACGTTAACACGCGAACTCACATGGGACGATAATCCACATGTATTCAGGTTATATGTTGATGCAGACGACACATTCATAAATAATGTGGTGAATGAACTAGAATATGAGAGAATTACCTCTCCTTGGGATGAGGATGTAGTGTTTGATATACTTGCTGTTGGCTCACAGATACATATAAATGGAGAAGGCGTATATTTGCTACTTGAGGAAGGCTTGCCCGGTCCGTATACATCTGCTTATTTGATTATTGTCGAAGATGACTCGGATACACCATCACCGCTACCTTCCAACCCACTCGAAAGCGCTGACGACTGGGCGGTGCCGGAACTGGAACTGGCTATCGAAAATGGACTGGTGCTGGATGATATGTTTGGAAACTGGGCGCAGCCAACGAGCCGCCTGCTTGCTGCCGATGTGATAGTCAGGCTAATAGAAACGATAACGGGCAGCACGATAGACGAAATAGCAGCGGAAAACGGGTATGACATGAGTGATAGCTTTATCGACACGGACAGCGAGTCCGTTACGTTTCTAAAAGCGTCCGAAATAAGCAATGGAGTGGACGGAGTGCGGTATGACCCGGACGGCACGTTCACAAGAGCACAGATGGTGACGATGCTCGGGCGTATGGCGGAAAATGTGCTCGGAATAGACTTTTCTGGATCGCCATTGGGGAGCGATATGTTCTCGGATGTCCCCGACTGGGCATCGATATACGTGGGTTGGGCTGCGCAAGTGGAGATAACAAATGGCGTCGGAGGCGGCCTCTTTGATTCTGATGGAACTCTCCAGAACCAGCACACCGGGGTATTTGCATACAGGGCATATAACTACTTTACGTGATTGAGTAGGAATAGTTTAACGAATCGCATGAGCTTCAATAATCCTCTCCGAATACGCCAACCCACAAAATCGGAAAGGTATGCAAAAATGCAAAAAAATCTGCCACCCTACCCGATTATGTGGGGTGGCATGATTTATGTAAAGCTATACTGATTGCAACAAAGTCATAATGTGCACCTCAATAGATATCCATTGCTCTCAGCTCCGTTTAAACAATAACAACGATATTGCATATTTCGTAATAAAGCTGAGCAAGTATAAAACCAAACTCGGTTTTCAATCGTCTTTCTAGCATGGAAAACATATTGGCATTGGATTGTATAGAATGTATAATACCAACATATATGCGAGGAGACATTGTTATGAGATGCAACAATTGCAATAGAGAGATTGACGAAGTTGAGAATTTCTGCTCGTTTTGCGGCAATGAGCTCACAACGAGCAGATCGCAAGGGTTCGCCAATGACAAAGCGGCAGACACAGCCAATAAGAACGAGGTCGTGCTTTTAGTCCGACGCGCAATGAGCGGCGACGACTCTGTCTGGGGCGATATATACGAGAGGACGCAGCGCTATGTCTACTATATGGTGCTGAAGTTCTTGCGCTCCGATGAGGACGCGCAGGACATTACTCAGGAGGTATTCATCCAAGCAATGCGCTCCATCGGCCAGTTGTATGCCGCTGAGAGCTTCTTCGGCTGGCTCCGTAGCATCATAAGCTCGAAATGCAAGGACCTCGTGAAGAAAAAGAAACCCGTCCTGCTTGACGAGGACGAGGACGGAGGCTCCCCATTTGACGATGTGCCGGAACCCAACGACAATTTCATCCCGGACATGGCGCTAGACAGCGCGGAGACGAGGCGCATGATACTCGAGCTTATCGACGCCCTGCCATATTCACAGCGTCAGGCGGTCATGTTCTACTACTACGACGAGATGACCGTCGACCAGATTGCGGCAGTGATGGAGTGCCCGCCGGGGACAGTGAAGAGCAGGCTCAACTACGCCAGGCAGCAGATCAAGAAGGGCGTGGAGGAGCACGAGAGGAAGGGCGTCAAGCTATATGGGGCAACGGCGCTGCCGATACTGTCGATTCTGCTCAGGGAGCAGGCGAAGAGCCTGCTAATGCCACAGTCATTGTCGAGCGGCTTGGGATCGATCCTCGGCCAAGCTGCCGGAACTGCCGTCGGTGGAGCGGGTACAGGAGCTGGAACAGGCGCAGGAACAGGGGTTGGTGCCGGTGCCTCCGTTGCAACATCAGTAGAAGCCACAGGAGTAGGCGCGGCAAACGCTGCCGGGGGCATGGGTGCTGCCGTTTCCACTGCAACCGCGACTGCAGCGAAAGCAGCCTTTCCGCTTGTTACAAAAATCATTGCCGGTGTCTTAGCAAGCACAGTAGTAATAGGCGGAGGGGTCGTGCTGTTGACGAAAGATAAGGAGACCGAAGATTATACAGCCTCGCCTCCGCCGATAATGGAGTCGGTTCCGCTAGAAACTGACTCCACTGATGTGTCTGTTGAAACAGACGAAGATGCTGTATTCGGAGCACCAAAAGAAACCAGCCACGGTGAAGAAGAGGACGAGGAAGAGCCAATTGAGGAAGAATCACAAGAGCAGCAATTGGACGTGGCGCTCACAGAGGAGCAGCTTTCCTTTTTAATCCCACTTGAAAACGCATTGCTCGCGTATGACATGGACGCAGCATTCCCAATCCTTGCCTCTGAGTATTTTCAGGACATATGCCGCAGTCTACCGAAAGAGTACGGCAATACATATAAATACGATGAACATGGGCAATGGATGCTAGCATATTACCCACATCCTACGGATGATAACGCAAACTATCAAATCGACCTTATTACTGACTGGATCAATGGATACGTTTATCTTGCAGAATCATATAGACGCGATGGGGTAATAAGTGGTGGATTTATGACTACATATGATGTGGCAGACGATGAAGTCACCCCCGGATATTATTCCTCCTATACCGTTTATGTTGAAAATGGCGTGGCTACTATTCATGAATATACACCGAGTGGATGAAGCATCCCTATTCATATATAACCAAACGTATTCCTCAATCTTCCTTCATAATATGCAACTAAGATCATGCTCTTCAAATAGGTAGACAGGTAGGTATGTACGAAAATGAAAAATAAGGCACTAGCAACAATTCTGATCATGTTTTTATTGGCGCCTGCGTTTGCGACGACTGCACGTGCAGATATAGGGCCAAAGCCTTCCATCACAATTAATTGTCTTAACTTGCCGGGTAGCGTGGTATATATAGACCTCCTTGTAGACGATTTGCCGGATGACGCAGAACCTTTCGCTTTCAGAGTCAACCGGGATTATGATGGTGAAATCGCCGCGATACTCGAATCATACAACATAGACGGATGGCGGGCTGCGCTCACATATGGCAAGGAGCTTTTATGGGGTACGTTGCGCCGCGAGGTATCTGCGGATGGCAGAGCAACATCATCATTCAACTACTTTGGCATACCTGATCGCTTCAAGGTTATAATCGTAACTGAGGACAAAACAGTTACGGTATCAAATATGATCATACGAAAAGCTTTCGAATGTGTTGTGAACATTGATTTTTCCAATAGAGAATTGTCAGATACCGTTTATTATATAACCATTGACGAATACGATGCTGCTGATTTATCCGATAATTATGATGCCGCCAAAGAGGGTCACAATAGCAACAGCAATAGCATAGAACTATACACCATTTACGCAACTGAATCACGCCCGGTCATGAATACCATGATACAATTTTTATACAGGCTCATAACCACGTTTATTATTGAAGGGCTGATTCTCTTATTATTTGGTTTTAGCATAAAGATAAACTGGAAGCCTTTTTTAATGATTAACCTTTCAACGCAAGCAGGGTTGACTCTAATCATAGCATTGACGCACGGTACTTTCGGTACTGTTGCAGCGAATATAGCCTTGTTCGTATGTGAATTTGTGATTCTCATTGTTGAACCGCTGTTGTTTGCGTCAAAGCTTAAACAGCACTCCGGTACACGCCGTGCAACATTTGCAGTTATAGCTAATCTTGTCAGCTTTTTCACAGGAGTGCTGCTGGCTTATACAGTATATATACGATGAATGCTCTGATAGTTACCTAAAACCATTGACGGTAACTACTGTAGTATATGCAGCAGATACCGCCAATAATGTGGAATGATGTATATCGTTATGCAGTTAGCGCATAACAACCTCGCAGCGTTTTTTGTGGAAGGCTATGCCATATTTGATGATACGGTCGTAGCCTTCCCTCTTCAAGCTATGGACATAAGCCTTCTCCTCAATCTGCTCAAGGGCTCTCAATGCGGACTCCTTCAGGTCGACCGGCTCCTTTCGCTCGTGCTTGAACTCTATCGCGACAGCGCTCATGCCCTTGTCGTCAGGCTTGATAAGGCAGTCGGACCGCCCCCTGCCCGTCTCCGGGTTGGACAGCACAGTGTAACCTTCCGACAGCGCGAGCAGCATCCCGAATATGAACATATGGTAGCTGTTCTCGGCAGTGAAATCAAAGCAACTAGGGTCGTTAAGCAGGTCGTCGTTCAATGACGCCATCACACCCTCCGCGTCCCCTTCAAGGAGACGCAAGACGAACTCGCGCACCGCCTCCGCTATCGCGGGTTGCTTCCGCTCCATCCACTTCGCAGCCCTGTCCGCGAATATGCTGCTCACCTCGAGGTTCACCAGCTCCGCCTTGAACCTCAGACCCTCCGCGCCGCTGCATGGTTTTATGTACCCAGCGTTGAGCAGCAGCGTCCAGAACTCGTCCGTGTTCCTGTGCTCTACCGGGTAGGTTATCCCGTCGTCCAGCCCCATGGTCACAGGCGAACCCGTCAGCAGGCCGGCCATCTGCTCCCTGAGCGCGTTGTCGCCTTTGGTGTACACTTCCTCGAATATGTTCATCGCGCCCGTGTTCGCCCAGTAGTTCCTGATTTTGCCATTATTGAGATAGTACGTGATGCCCCATGGGTTGTACATGTCCCTGCCGCCGAACCTGTACCCGTCGTACCATTTCTTCAGTTCGCAGTATTTGTCCTCAAAACCGAACTCCGCGCAGGCGGCAATGACTTCCTCCTCAGTGAAACCGAAGCAGGTCGAGAACTCCTCGTCCATGATGCCGCATACTTTAGGGTTGTTGAAGCTGCTGAACAGGCTCTCCTTCGTTATCCGCAGAACCCCGGTCAGCACGCCGAACTCGAGGTGGTCGTTGCTCTTGAAAGCGCTACCCATAAACCCACGCATGAACTTGACCATCTCTTGGTAATAACCTTCCGCATATGCGTTGTTCAGCGGAACGTCGTACTCGTCCATAAGCACGATCGCACGTTTCTTGTGGTGGGCATGCAGGCATTCCGTTAGGAACTTCAAGGATTCCTTAAGGTCTTCCCCGGATGCCTTTCTCATAAAGATAGAATGAAACACTTCCTTTTGTATCTCGTCAAGGCTACCGTTTTCATATAAGTAGAAATGATCTTTAAACGCACTGGAAATAAGGATTTGCAGCTTTCGGAGTGAACTCTCATATGTATTCTCAGCAATGTCCTTCATCGTCAGGTATACAACAGGGCATTTATTCATGTATTTATCAACGATGTCCTCATGCTCCATGATCTGGAGGCCATCAAACAGATGCCTACTGTCCGCGTCAATGTCAAAGAAATGCTTGAGCATGCTCATGTTAAGGGTCTTCCCGAACCGTCTCGGCCTTGTTATTAGCGTTATTGCTCCCCTGTTTTCAAGCAGCTCCTTGATGAACAGCGTCTTGTCCACGTAGAAGTAGTCACCCTCGATGATTTTATCAAAAGAGTCTTCGCCAATTAAGATACGCTTTGGCATGGCAACCTCCATTCCCGCACCGTTAAAACAGTTATTTGCTTTTAAGCAATTTTAGCATAATTTGGGGTGTGTGACAAGAATATATCGTGCAAAAATCTTCCACATCCGCTACGCGGCGTAGCACCCGAATGAGGAAATGGACACCGATATGATGTCCATTTCCTCATGTTAGTAAGGTATCTTGTGTTCCAAATATTTCAAGGAGTTATTTGAAAGACAATCTTGCCTGAAATCTTACACTTTCTCAGATTATGTCCTGACAGGCAGGTGATTTTACCTTCTTCGCACATTTTATCAAATGCGTTACCCGATAAACTCAGCTTTTGACGAATGAGTGATGCCGCCTTGTTCTGCAATGACCACTTAGAAACCATATGAATCTCTGCGGTGTCTTTCCAGTCGTACTCCGTTCCTATAACTTCAGCTTCTGCGATACCGCACTCAGCGCCATTATGCTTAATCAGTGCTGAATCCGTTGCGTGGATCGTCGCCAACTCATGGTCGTTGTTTGTATATTTCTCAAGGATCTCTTGCTTAATAGTATTTGCGTTGATCCGTGATAACACTGTGAGGTTCCAAGTTGTATCACAAACCTGACAATTATATATGAGCCAGATGTCCAAAAGCTTTTGTTGGGCGTTTACGCGAAATAGACCTGACGATTCAAACTCGGTTTTTTCCCCACAACGTTTGCAGTATCTAGCCGCTGTCGGTGTTCGCCGTAAGCAAACCTCCCATACCAGTGTATTCAAATATCAACATCCTTCCTGCAACAATTTTTTTGTTCAGGAAGGCAATAAACGGAGGACTATGTCCCAAGTATTTTCTCATATTGAATCTCCTTGTAAATGATAAAAAGCTGTTTCAAGGCGTTTGAACCTTGTCACAGCTTTAGCGTGAAATGATATAACCCAAACCTGGGTTTCAATCCAAACCAAAATATGATGGTATCCTTAACCTCTGCAATAAGCACAACTAACAAACCACCGGAAAAGGTAGTAAATAAGTAGTTGTCTGTTATTCAGTTTAGTTAAGGATTGTCTGCATTGGACAGCTTCCTTGTTTGGATTTTGCCATCATTTTAAACGGAAATGTCCGCTAAGTCAATTGTTACAACAAAAACTCATCAAATTTGTTACAACAAAACTCATCAAATTTTCTGATTTTAATGATTTATGTAGGATTACGCCAATTAATTAAACAAATTCGCTCGAATCGGCAGTACAATCAATTGGTAAATAGATCCTCCATTGTTACGATTGATTGTACTTGCGCAGCATACTCATTAAGGACTAAGCCATATGTAGTAACGAATGTTGTATGCAAGGCTGACTTTGTTCCGGTTTCCCTGCGGAACACCTCAATGCGACGCTGTAGCTGCTTTCCATATGTTGAATCAATCTCGTACTCATCCCTGCTATATTTCATTTCACATATATTAATTACTCCATCGTTACGCTCGATAATGAGATCGATCTGCACGCCCGGTTTTGACACATTACTACGCCATGAATATTGTCGCGTCAATACTCCGCCAATTTGCAGTTTTCGCTTGATTTGATCAATGTGAGCAAGCGCAACCTGTTCAAAAGCGTATCCTGTCCAAGCCCGATGACCTCCATCATCAGCATACGAAGACCAGAACGGTGAAGCATATGTGCTGCTGTTTTCGATAAAACGCAGATGGAAGAAGGTAAATGGGTCGGTCAACTGGAAAATAGCGTCCCGCGACTTCTTCCCATAACTCACATAGCGTCTAATAAAACCGCTTTGCTCAAGCTCACGAAGAACTCGCGTGAAACCACCTCCATCACTGATCCCGCTACTCTTGAGTAATGCTTCTCTAGATAGACCTGACCTCTTGCTCGCCAATGCCTTTACGACGGTAAGATGCCCTTCAGGGTTTTTGAATAGTGAACGATACAGCAAATCGTATTCGTTTCGAAGTGCCCCGCCATCGCGAAAGCATAACCTGTCTACGTTTTGCGTGAAACCAAGATCCTTTCTGATTAAGCTGAGATAATATGGGATGCCACCAAAAATCATATAGTTTTCCACCATCTGATAGCGGCTGTACACGATGTTGTTTTCTCTGTAATAATCCTCACAATCTTTGAGAGTAAATGGCTTGACGAAGAGTCTTCCTGTGATCCTCCCATAAAATCCCCTCTTGTCATTGAGTAGTTTTGATATGACCCAAGAAGTTGCAGAGCCGCACACAATCAGAAAAATATCATCCCTGCCTGATGCCCACCCATTCCAGAAATGCTCAAGAGCAGGGAGCAAAAGTGATTTCTGCCTGTCCATCCAAGGCAGTTCATCGATAAAAATGATTTTCCTCCCCTCTTTGGAGCCTTCTATGTGCTCTCGCAAGCAATCGAATGCATCAAGCCAGTCCGATGCCTCCCTATGCGCATCCCCCCTTGCGCGCCAAAGCGATTTATTGAACTCCGCAAGTTGCGTTGCGGTGTTTCCATTAGCCAAGCCTGTATGCGCAAAACAGAAATCATATTTGAAGTGTTCACGTATCAGGAACGTCTTTCCAATCCGCCTTCGCCCATAAACAACGAGAAACTCCGGTTTTCCGGACTGCATATAAGCATTTAGCTCGTGGATTTCATCGTCACGTCCGATTATTTTCATTCGTTTCCTTTCGTATTATTGGCGGTATCAGCTATAAATGCTATAGATACCGCCAAAAATTTAATAGCGCAAATGCATTATAGCCTGCAATACATGGAATGTCAATAATAATACTTGGCGGTAACTATATAAATTACTAAAGTTACCGCCAGAAACAAGGGGACGGTTCTGCTGTTTTATTCGAATGAAACAGCAGAATCGTCCCCTTGTTTCGTTTCAATGATATTGGTTCACGACCTGTAGTTGCATTGCGTATTTTCAAAAACTGACTTCTTAAAAGCCTCTGCAGCAAAAGACAAAGAAAAGTTTTTCATTTGAGCCAATCCAAGGTGCCTTATTGGCAACACCTCGTGAAAACGTAATACAAACAACTCCCTGTTATCCAGCATCCCTTGTACATCCTCTTTGATTGTCGCAGCAATGCCAAGGCCGATTTTGGCAAACTCAGAAACCAGCGCCAGGCTTTCAAGCTCTATTGAAGGAATGATATCCAGTTCGTGGCTCCTTAGGAAGCGATCCATCTGCTTTCTGGAGTTGCTGCTTTTTTCCAGCATAAGTATAGGGAATTCCCGCAAATCCCCAAGGTGCAAGGTGGAATCCGCTAAGTAAGCATATTTTTCACCCGTCACGAAGCAATCATGAAGCTGCATCACGGGTTGTATTTCAATAACCGCGTCATCTTCCACCGGGAGGTTTACAAATGATATGTCAACCGTTCCATTTTTCAAAAGTTTTATTAATTCCTGACTAGTTCGGTTTACGACGGATATATGGATTTCAGGGTGTTCCGTGTTGAACTTGCTTAAGAAAGGAAGCAAAAAAAGGCTGCACGCCGTATCGGAAGCGCCGATTTTAATTTCACCTTCGCGCAGGTTTTTCATGCATAGAATTTTTTCCTGTGCGTTTTCAATTAACGATACCGCATTGTTTGCATAGGAGAACAGGACTTCGCCTTCGCTTGTGAG
>Ga0099364_10012164_pt1 | contig 11649 bp, 12 predicted proteins | sample TergutTh196P3_FD_73070 | JGI IMG/M metagenome (GOLD analysis project Ga0099364, IMG submission 73070) | Microcerotermes parvus P3 segment gut microbial communities from Pointe-Noire, Republic of the Congo - Th196 P3 | ecosystem: Host-associated > Arthropoda: Insects > Digestive system > Gut ...
CGCACACAAAGGCACAAAGACGCAAAGAACAGTTAATAAGGAATAATTTATAAAGCAAGAAAATCCACCAATCCTCCTCGACAGGTCGCAAATCCTCTTGCTTTGTTCTTTGTTCTCTGTTCTTTGTTCTTTTTTCATGCTACATTTATCCCATGACCATTACACAAACCGTAGAAATACCGGCTGACCGCAGGATTACCATTGAAGTTCCCAAAGAAATTCCGGCGGGTAAGGCGCAGATCGAACTAAAAGTAATCCCGTTTGTTAAACGGGAAAAGCCTGTCCCTCCCTTATCTGATACGAAAGGTGATGGAAATCGCTCGGAAACACCCATATCCGATTCTCTTGTGGGAATACTCTCACATTTGGGTGATATAACCCTTGAAGAAATCCGTGACGAAAGGCTGGCAAGACACCTTAAATGAAAGTTCTTGTCGACAGCAATATTGTGTTGGATATATTGCTTAACCGCTCTGCTTTTATTACTGACTCCAAAGAAATTTTTGACCTCGCCGAAAAAAAGAAGATAATCGGATATGTTTCTGCTTCTGCAATAACCGACATTTTTTATATTGCCAGTAAAGGGATTGGAAAAGACACTGCTCGTGAAGCTATAAAAGGACTTCTCTCTGTCTTTCGTCCTGCCACAGTATCTGACAACCACATCTATCAGGCGCTGGACTTGGATTGGGATGATTTTGAGGACTCTGTCCAGTTTGTCGTTGGCGAAGGCCTTGCTGTCGATTACATCATTACAAGAAATACTCAAGATTTTTCTTCCTCTTCAATACGCTCGAAACTTCGTTGCGGAATTCCCGCAGTAACGCCGGAACAGTTCATTCAAACCATCGCCGATATTGGGAAGTAATACCCTTTTAAACCACAAACTATTCACTCCCCACTCCCAATTTTCCTCACGCAAAGACGCCAAGCGTCACGCGCAACTTGGTAATCGCGACACTGCTCTCTGCTCTTTACTCTCTGCTCTTTGCTCTTTTGTCTCTGCTCTTTTGTCTTCCTACTGCCTGGTGTACGTATAATCAACTGCATTCGAAGTGCCACCAGGGTAGTTACGCATGGTAAGGGATCGTCCATCGACGCTCAGTTCAAGGTTGGTGTTTTGAGATAATACTGATGCTCTGCTGACATTAGGCGCACTTTGAAGAATATTAAAAAACCTTACATGGCCAGACCATTCCTGCGAGGAACCAGTCCTTCTGGTAAGTCTTTGCATTGCAATATCGCCAATTGCGATTTGCCCCTTACTTACGGCGTCTTGCATCAGAGCGTGGTTACCTATTTGTGTGTAAACGGCGGTGTCACCAGAAATAGTAATAATGGTACCGGAAGTATCCCCTCTCCAAACCCCGTCAAGACCGCCGGCTGCGGGCCGCAGTACCAAACTGCCGTCATTTCTCACTTCCGCCACGCTGTAATTCCTGCCGCCGACTTGTACAGTATCGCCGACTCTCTGTGCGAACGCCCCGCTTACGGCGATCAGTGCAATAACCAAAAACAAAAATCCTTTTCTTACTGTGTTTTTCATAAAAAACTCCGCGTACAATGCCCGCCGGCATATATAAACAGCCCAACGGGCTGTTGTTACCCCTTGACAAGCTGTATGTTATAACCTACATTATTATTGTGAAGGATATACGAAGGTCGGAACCATATAAAAAGTGGTTTAAAAAACTGAAAGATAAACGTGCAAAAGCCCGGATTTACATACGCATAGAAAGGCTTGCTGAGGGAAATTCCGGCGATGTGGAGCCTATCGGAGAGGGTTGTTCGGAAATGTGTATCGACTACGGTCCCGGTTATCGCGTCTATTACAAAGATATTGGTAAAGAGATCATTATTCTGCTTTACGGTGGGGATAAATCCACTCAACAAAGTGATATAGAAAAGGCAAAGAGAATAGCCCGCAATTATATTTTTGAGGAAGAGGAGTAATAAGATGGAAAAAGTTAAAGTAAGCAAGTACGATCCTGCCGAAGACATTGAAACTGGCGAAGATGTTATCGCATACCTTGAGGCTGCTTTAGAGGAAAACGATATTGAATTCCTCTTTAAGACCATTGGATATATTGCCCGTTCAAAAGGCATGGCGCAAATTGCAAAGGAATTAAACCTAAACAGGGAAGGACTGTATACTGCCTTATCTCCGCAGGGAAATCCGTCTTTTATAACCATTGCACGGGTATTGGATAACCTTGGTTTCCGTTTGAATATACAGGCAAAAAAAGTCTCATGATCCATTAGCCCATGTTCAAAGATTTTTTTGCTCTTTCCACTTTTCATTTATTCCTCCGAACATTTACTCTAAAAACTTTTCTCGCAACCACGCAAAACCTAGCCCCTGCTCCCTTGCCTGACCCCCTCTCTGTTACTTGCTCCCTGGCCTTTTTCATGCTATGCTTGCTCCATGACAATTACACAAACTGTAGAAATTCCGGCTGACCGGCGGTTGATCATTGAAGTGCCCCGTGAAGTACCGACAGGGCCTGTGATTCTTGCATTTAAGCCAATTGCCAAAACGCCCCAAAACTTAACATCGCAGGAAGCAATAGAACGCGGCTTGGGTTTAGGTTCAGGTCCCCGTATTGACCCGGCAGAAGCTATTAAACGCTGCGGCGGCATTACCAAACAATTTGATATTTCGCTTTCAAGCGATGATTTTCTTGCAATGCGCAGGCAAGATAAAGAACTGGAAGATCGGATTGGCGCTCTTCTAAAATAAGAAAGGCAGAATGTATTATTATGTATCTTCTTGACGCATGCGCTCTTCTTGCCCTGCTTAGAGCTTATCCCTAAATAGCTCACACAAAGGCACAAAGGCACGGAGATGAAGATTAAGAAGACGAAATCGTTTGCCAACATATCCAGTTTATAGACATTATCTCCTATTCCTAACCTTTGTGCCTCTCGGAGTTGTAGGAAAACCCATCCAAACTCCCCAGAATGTTCCCTTTTTGTATCAATTTTGGCATCTCCATTTCCATTCATTGACTGCGGGGGTTAATTTAGGCCCTTCTGCTCCCCCGCTTGCCCATGCTGGCCTGGTTCCCCCTGCCTTTAAGCGCCATTCCTCCTTGCATTCAGCTCATTTAGGCATTTTCCCAGATTATGAACCATGCAATATAGCTGCCATTGGCCATTTACCTTCTTTTTTCCCCGCAGCGTAAAACGGCTAAGCCCCTTGCAATACCTTATGTTCGCAAATACAGGCTCCACTATTTGCATGCGCTTTGCGTATAACGCCTGGAACTCTTCCGTCGCCTGTTTCTCGCGCATCTCTTTCAATATGCTTTCCTGTCCTTTTTCTTTGCCTGCAAGGATCTTCCTTCCCTGGGTTATCTCATCCTGCGCCTTCTTGCTATGCGAGCACCGTGCAAAATCAGGGCATGCCTTGCAGTCAGTCAGGCTTGCCTGGTATATTTCCCTTTCGCCTTTGCTCAGCTTTGTTTTCCCTTTATGCTCAAGCCTCTTGCCCTGCGGGCATTCATAGCAGTCCTCCTGCTCATTGTATTTGAAATCAGGCGCTTCGTGCCGCTGCTGCCCGTCAGGGCCAGCCCTCTTCTTCTCCTGGCCGTCCGGGATGACTGCCTCAACCCCCCGTTCTTCGCACGCTTTCAAATTATCCCCGCTGAAATAGTTTGAGTCCCCAAGCATTGCTATTTTCTTGCCTTCTTCCGGCGCAAACCCGGCTTCCTTTGCATTCTCAGCGTTTCTGTCCAGCATCTCCGGCAAATGCTCTCCTTCATTCGCTGTCCCTGCTGCCTGGGCGCTCGTTATTATCTGATTCTTCTGATCCGATACCGCTATCCCTATATATCCCTGCACATATCCCTTGGAGCTATGGATCATCGCGCTTTCGTTGTCGGTGATATTTGACTTTATTTCTTCCCCGTTCCGCCCTGTCTTCTTTTCCATCCCTTCAAGAAACCCGCTTATCTTTGCCATCTGGCCTTGCAGATATTTCTGGCGCTCTTCAAAATGCTCTTTCTCCGCCTCCCCTGCTTCCCCGGCAGCGTCCTTCTTCTGATGCCGCGCCAAGTGCTTGTCCGCCATCTTCTTGAACAAGCAAAGGCGCTCTTTGAATTGCTCCTCTGTCCCGCTCATTTCCATGGAAGCGTTGGACGGCAGCCGCAGGCCGTCTATCGCATAGGTGTCCCCGCTTATCAGCCCAAGCTCGCTGCAGTATGCCAGCGCTTTTACGAATACCTTGCTGAACTCTTCGCTGCTGCCGGATATGAAATCCGCTATAGTTGTAAAGTGTATCGGCATATCGCCGGTCAGGGCTTTCGCTACTATATTATTCTCGTTTAATTCGCTTAGCTTCCGGGAACTCAAGCACCCCTTGGAATATCCGTATATTACAAGCTTAAGCAATGCCGCCGGAGGCACGGCGCTTGCCCCGGTTGCGTCATTCTTGTATTTCTTGTCAAATATGCTTATGTCGATTTTATTGCCTATCAGCTCATTGAGCATATGCTCGAATGTTCCGGGCAGCAATTGCTCATTGAAATTTACTTGCATGAATATCCCCTGCCCGGCTGCAACGTCAGTTGTTCGGTATTTTGCCATACCCCCTCCGCTTGTTCCCATTATAGCATACTTGTTGTTTGCCAGCTAGGGGTTTTCCTACAAACTCTCGTGCCTTCGTGTGAGATATCTTAGAAAGAATTCAAGCGTGGAAAAAGTAAATGCAGAGGCCCTGGCGCAATAAGAAAAAACAGAGCTTCCAAAGCCTCCGGTTCTGTGTTATACTCTTAATATGCGAAAATTTAACGTAACCGGACTTTGCGTACCGGGCAAGCACTACATGGCGGACACGAGCGAAAAAATCGCCAAGATATTGGACATGATAGAAGAAGGCAAGTACTTCCACATAAACCGCGCAAGGCAGTACGGCAAAACAACGACACTTTCCTTGTTAAGTAGGGTGTTACAGGCGGAGTATACCGTGATAAGGATCAGTTACGAAGGGCCTGGCGATGTTATGTTTGAGGATGAACCAAGTTTCTGCCGTATGCTGCTCCAGTTATGCGCCGTTGACTTGGAACGGCAAAAATTGCCGGGAACAGAACTTTGGTATGATGACTCAGTCACGAATTTCCATCTATTGGGCAGGTTTATAACAAAGGTTTGTCAAGACAAAAAAATCGTATTGATGATAGACGAAGTTGACAAATTGTCAAACAATTTTGTTTTCATGAGGTTTTTGGGAATGTTGCGGGAGAAATACCTGCTGCGCCAGGAAGACAGGGACGAGACCTTTCATTCGGTAATTTTGGCAGGCGTTTATGATATAGGAAATCTCAAAAGCAAGATGATTCAAGCCGGAAAGCATCAGCTTCAAGACGGCGAAAAGCGCGTACAATCACCCTGGAACATAGCGACTAACTTTAACATTGATATGTCGTTATGCGAAAAAGAGATCGCTTCCATGCTCGCTGAATACGAAAAAGATCACAATACCGGGATGGATATAGAGACAGTATCAAAGGAAATTAGGGCATATACCAACGGTTACCCCTACCTTGTATCAAGAATATGCCAAGCGATAGAAAATGAGTTAGACAGAGACTGGACGGCGAACGGTGTGCACAGGGCGATTAAAATTATGCTTCGTGAAAGGACAACTTTAGTCGACGACATCGCTAAAAATCTATATAACAATAAAGAACTGCATGATTTTATGTACGGCATAGTTGCCAAGGGAGAGGAACACACATACAGCGCAATAAATATTACTATGGATCTCGGCTTAACATTCGGCTTTTTAATAAGGCAAGGCGATAATGTCGTTATTGGAAATAAGTTTTTTGAGATCCTGTTTTATGAACATTTTATTACAGAAATGAAATTGGCAAGAAAAGCGCCCCTGGAAGCCTTACCCTCGGAAGTTGTATTCGACAATAAATTCAATATGCAACTGACAATCGAAAAATTCACGGCGCATTACTACGAAATGTTCAGGGGCAGCAAAAAAAAGTTCATAGAAGACGAATGCCGGATGCTGTTTTTAACATATTTAGCGCCGCTGGTAAACGGAAACGGCTTCTGCCACGTAGAAAGCGAAACCCGCAACGCCAGAAGAATGGACCTCATCGTTGACTACAATACCGATCAATTTATAGTCGAACTGAAACTCTGGTACGGAGAAGTCTCGCACGAAAAAGCTTTAGACCAGATTGCAGGATATTTAGACAGCAAAAACAAAGACTCAGGATACTTGCTGACCTTCGATTTCAGAAAAGAAGAAAACACCGGAAAGCCCAAAGCACAGTGGGTGGAACACAACGGGAAAAAGATTTTTGATATGATGGTGGGGATATAGACCAATGACGATACCCCGCCGCATAGTACTAAACTTGACCCACAATTATCATCTGTAAAAAACCGGCAAGGGGAGGGCCTCTGCCGGTTTTTGCCAGATAATTGCGCTTCAAGCGTAGCTAAATCTCCATTGCCTCCCCCCGGTAATCAATAAACCAGCCCTTTTCCGGGGAGATTGTTTTCTCGCCGCTTATAATCTGCCAGATGCCCATGGCGGATTCCTCCGGCTCGATCTGGGCGTTTTCGCGGCCCATCGGGGTATTCATCCGGCCGGGGTGGAGCGCGTAAACCTTATAGCGGGAAACCGTTTTCGCAAAAATGGCGGCAAGCTTGTTTTGCGCGGCCTTGCTGACGGAATAGCCGGGGTAGTTTTCGCCGATATTTGCCATGGAGCCGGCTTCGGATGTGACGAGTATGAACATGCCGTTGTCCCTGACCAGGGAGTGGAAGTGTTTTACCATGATTGCCGAACCCACGGCGTTTACTTCGAGGGCAGCACGAAGATCATCAATTACTGCATCCGTGATAAGCAGTTCCCGGTCGCTTGCAGGCAGGATTCCCGCAACGACAATAACGGCGTCAAGCATGGCGCCTTCGGCGGCAATTTTTTTTGCCGCTTCCGCTGCCGCAGCTTCGCTGGCAACGTCGAGTTCCAGTATTTTAAGGCCGGGGAATTCTTTCGCAGCTTCCAGAAGCTCAGGCGAAAATTCCTTCCTGTCCCCGGCATACACCGTATGCCCCTTTTCCGCAATGAGCCTGGACAGCACAAAGCCCAAACCGTAATTTACTCCAGCAACGCATACACGCATATTAGCCTCCTAAAGCAGTATTAAAGCAGTGTTAATATTGCAGTAAAGAACAATTCTTGACAAGATGTAAAAACTAAATGACAATATAACATGGAGCAGGGTTCTGGCCGCGAGAAAAAACAGCTTGAAACCGCTTTCCCCTTCGTATGCTGGAACAGCGAATTCGTTTCCTTTCCGTACCATTGGCATGACTGCTTTGAAATTCTGCTTGTCGGGAATAGCGGGAAAAACATGTATGCTTCGGTGGAAGATACCATGTACGAGGTATTTCCCGGCGATATAATCCTGATTAATTCCGGCGCTGCCCACGGCTTTCTGATCTCCAGCCCTGGCAGCCACCAGGGGTTTCAGTTTGGCATTACCATATTCGATGAAAGCTTTATCAATCTGCGGGATATTGTTTTTCAGAATCCGGTGCTGGGCAGGGATGCGGCCGGCGAGCAGTTGCGGCGGCTGGCGCAGGAAATCGTCGCGGAATACAACAAACGGACAATTGGCTACCAACTGGCGATAAAGTCAAAACTCTATGAATTAATGCTGATCCTCTTGAGAAATGCCCCAGGCCGGCTTCCCAAGCCGCCTTCTTCGAAGTCAAAACGGATGCTTGCCTTTGTTCTTAAAAATGCCGACGACCCGGATTTAACCCTTGAAGCGGCTGCGGAGGCGCTGGGCCTGAATAAATTTTATTTTTCGCACTTCTTTAAAAAAAATACCGGGCAGTCTTTTCACTCCCACCTTGTCAAGACAAGGGTCAATTTTGCGAAGCATTACCTGGCCGAATCGAAGATGCCCATTATCGACGTAGCCTTTCAGTCAGGGTTTAACTCGGTGCAAACCTTCAACAGGGTCTTTAAATCGCAGACCGGCTTTACGCCCGGAAACTACCGCCGCGAAACCGCTGTCTCCGTCCCAACTGACTTTGAGGAACATTTCTGCGAAAAAACGCTCAAAAAGAGCAATAATTGATAAGCCGCAACAATTATTGAAGAACCCCCTCCCTCTGCCTGGCCTATAATGCCTTATTGTCAGGGAGGCAGCATGGGAAATCCAATTTTAGGAACAGATGCAGTGTGCCAGATTGGTATTCTGGTTCATGATATTGAAAAAACCGGCAAGGACTGGGCGGCATTTTTTGGCGTGGAGCCGCCAAAAGCCGTGCTGACCGGCGATATTAACGAAGCGGAAACCAAGTACATGGGCAAGCCGTCGGAGGCGCGCGCCAAGCTGGCGTTTTTCCAGGCAGGCCCGAATCTTAACATCGAGCTGATTGAGCCGGACAAGGACCCGAATTCAACCTGGAGGCAGGATCTCGATGCCAACGGGGAAGGTTTTCACCACATTGCCTTTTTCGTGAAGGGCATGAAGGAGAAAATCGAGCTGTGCTGCAAAAGCGGCTTTAAGTTGCTGCAGACCGGTGAATATACCGGCGGCAGGTACGCATATATCGACGCAAACGAAAGCCTCAAGCTGGTTCTTGAGCTTTTAGAAAACGATTAAGGCGGGAAACATGCCCATCGGAACGACAAAACTATGCCACATCGCCATTCTGGTAAAAGACCTTGACAATATAACCAAAAATTGGGAACAGGTTTTGGGAGTCAAGGCAGGCGAGGCTTTCAACCTGCCGCCGCCCTCGGAAGTTCCCGCGTTTACCGGCGGGGAAGCGGGCGACTATTCCGACTGCAGGATTGCGACCCTACAGCTTGACAACTGCATGCTCGAGTTCGTGCAGCCGGGAAGCGGGCCCAGCCCCTGGAAGGAAAAGCTTGACAGGGACGGCGAAGGGGTCCAGCACATCAGCTTTGTCGTGCCGGACAGGAAAAAGGCCCAAGGGGAATTGCAGGCCGCCGGAGCGCCCAAGCCCTACCACATCGGCTACTGGCCGGGGGGCACCTATTCGTTCACGGACAGCGTTCCCCAGCTCGGGGTCGAGATAAACATCAAAACCGAAGACGACAATGCGGCAAAAATAGCCCGCCTGTTAAGCGATCCGGATTCCCACAAGGAGGATCTGTAGTATGCGCCTTGGAGGGCCAGTTTTTGTTGAAGGCAAGGATCCGGAGGCTTTAGCCGCCGCCCACGTCGCGAAAGGCTACCGCGCGGCATACTGTCCGGACTGGATCAACGCGGACACCGATCCCGAACTGTGCAAGGCCTTCAAGGCCGCGCTGGCAAAGCATGACCTGGTTCTGGCGGAGGTGGGGATATGGAAGAACGTTCTTTCCCGGAATCCCGCCGAAGCAAAGGCGGCCTTCGATCATTCGGTGCGCCGCCTGCAGACAGCGGAAGAGCTGGAAGCCCGCTGCGCCGTGAACATCGTGGGTTCCTGGTGCGAAACGCACTGGGACGGCCCGGACGAAAGCCACTATTCGCAGGAATTTTTCGATGCGGCGGTCGAGGCGGCGCGCAAGGTAATCGACGCGGTTAAGCCTAAAAGGACAAAAATGTCTTTCGAGATTATGCCCTGCCAGTTTATCGACTCTGCGGCGGAGTATATGCGTTTTCTGCGAGCCGTAGACCGGAGCGCAGCGGGCATCCATCTTGATCCTGCCAACAGCATTTCCAACCCCCGGCTCCTGTACGGCAACAGGGATTTTTTCCGGAGCGAGTTCGAGATATTTGGCGATGCGGTCCTTTCGATTCACATAAAAGACGTCTGCCTTGATCCTTCGCTGTTTACCGTGAACATCCGGGAAGTCCTCATCGGCAAGGGAAACATCGACTACATCAACCTGCTCCGCCTGATGGACAAGCTGCCGCCTGACACTCCCGTGATGCTTGAGCATCTGGAGACTGAGGCGCTGTACGATGAGGCTGCCGCTTCAGTCCGCGCCTTGGCAGGCAAGGCGGGCATTCAGTTCAGGTAATTGGCTTGTGTTCCATAGAGGTTGTATATAATTGCTTATTTTAAGCAGTTATATAGGGGCTCTTGCAAAACTCCAGTTTTGCAAGAGCAACCGCTTAAAAAAGCATGTTTCGTAGCCCGTAGGGCGAGAAACTGCATAGCCAATTGCGAAACTAATGGAGTTTTGCAATTGGCTCTATATTTTTAGTTTTATTTATGGAGGAGGCTATCATGAAACAGAGGAAATTGTTTTCATTGGCGGTTCTGGCGCTCTGCCTTTTGGCGCTGCTTGCGTCATGCAACAGGGGAAGCAGTGCGGCGCAGGCCAGGGACCCGGTTTCGGCGGCAGATATTGCCGGTGCCACAGGCACGCTCAACTACTGGTCCTGCTTTTTAGGAGATTCCCTGCACTGGGATCAGTGGCGGGTGGACGAATTCACGAAAATGTACCCCGGCGTAACGGTTAACATCCAGTCAATACCGGCGGCCGGCATGACCAACGGGATGCTGCTTGCCGCGATTGCCGGCGGAAACGCGCCCGACTTGATTGTCGTCGATGATTTCACTACGGCTTTCGGCTTTGCCGGGCAGGGTGCTTTTGAGCCCTGGGATCCCTTCCTTGCGGCAATCGGCCTTTCGGTTGACAACTTCATGCCCAGTTTCCGGGGCCTGATGCAGTTCGAAGGGAATACCTACCTGATACCGCAGGATTCCAACGTCATCATGCTCTACCTAAATACCGATCTTATTGCCGCGGCCGGGCTTGACGTTTCCCAGTACCCCAGAAACCTTCAGGAACTCGCTACCTGGGCGGAAAGGCTCACCGTGCGCGATGCGGGCGGAAGAATCACCCAGTACGGTTTTGTCCCCTGGCTGGATCATCCTGGGGATATGCCGACCCTGTGGCCTTTCATGTTCGGCGCCGAAATCGTCAACCCGACTACAGGCAGGCTGGAACTCACCGATTCCCGTGTAGTTGCGTCCTTTGAAATGCTGCGCGAATGGGCGCAGCGCTACGATCCCGTAGTGGTCAACGGCTTCATCCAGACGGCAGGCGGTTTCTTCACGCCGAACCATCCCTTCTTTACGAACGGCCTTGCCATGACGATAACCGGAAACTGGGTCACCAACGCGATACGCATATATGCGCCGCAGGTCAACTATACCGTGGTGCCGATTCCCGTGCCGCCCGGAGGCCGCGAGCGCTCCACGACTCTTGGTTCGAACGTGTTCGCCCTGCCAAGGGGAACCCAGCGCCCTGATCTTGCGGCGCTCTTTGTCCAGTTTTCACAGCGAGCGGAAATCAATGCCGACAACTTTGACAACTGGCGTTCAATTCCTACTGTAGACTCGGTGTTCGACGATGTTTCATGGACGCAGCAGGGCGATCCTATTTACAGGCTCCAGCGAGAGCTTGCCAACTCGCCCTTGTCCGGGCACCCTGCGCTCAGCCCTGTTTCTGCTGAACTGACCCAGAGCCTTATTGCCCTGCGGGACGAGGTGATTTACAACAACACCGCCCCGCAGCCGCTTCTTCAGGCATTGCAGACCAGGCTCCAGGCCGAATTGGACAACAGATAGTAAAAAAACAACAGATAAAAAATAGGAGCCTGTTGCTTTAAGCAATGGGCTCCTGGAGGGGGCCGTAATGTC